>JAEEGL014463700.1_pt1 | contig 19127 bp, 11 predicted proteins | sample 9134231 | NCBI WGS metagenome assembly JAEEGL01 (sample SAMN16246548, study PRJNA631951) | gut metagenome | biome: gut microbiome; feature: rumen; material: fiber-attached | host: Bos | place: Iran: Karaj | collected 2018-10 | reverse complement strand
TCAAATGGAAAAACTTAAGTTCTGTAAGTCCCATTATATAAACTCCTTATGTTTTGTTAGTTTTATTATAACTTATAAAAGAAAAAGGTTGATATCTTCGAAATAATCAACCTCTTTATATTTAAGTAAACTTGCTTATCTATTATTTAGAATATGTTCCGTGCATAGCTAATGCAAGTTGTTGTCTTTTATCGTTTTTTTTGAAAGAATCATTAAATCTATTATTTATAACGTTTATTACTTCTGAATCATCAAGATTCAAAAATACAAATAGTTTTCTTTTTGCTCGCGACGCGCCAACATAAAATGAAAGATCTCCTTTTTCAAATACGTTCTTATCAACATCGAACAACAAAACATAGTCTTCTTCTAAACCTTTAAAAGTACTACAAGAATATACTCTTGTTTTCTTTCCACTAATAGACGTATAGCAATCAGTTTTTGGGTTTATCTTTTCTTTGAGTGAGTTGCTATCCATTCCTTTGCAAGTAATGAGAACTCTTCCAAATTCGTTTTCTTTAGAAATACTTTGAATAACATTATCAATACGTTTTTCTAATTCTTCTATAGACGAATAGTAGATGAATCTAGTTTGTTCACCATCCATCGCACCATCATACACAACAGGTTTAACATCAATTAATGAAAATGCTGTTTCAGCAATCTTTTTTGTGTTTCTGCAGTTCTTATAAAGAGTGAGTTTTGAATCGACATTAGACAGATAAGAAGGTATTTGTTTTGAATTAACTAATTGATTCTTGTCGTAAAAAATAAAAAATGAACATCCATCGCAATCGTTTGCGTATTCTGAAAGTGTATCTAGAATGCGAGAATCATCAATTTCGCTTTTCCCAAAATCTTGTCCTTCATCAACAATGATGTGTTTGTATTCAAAAGATTCATTAATAATTTCTTCTGTAATAATATCATTTAAATCATAGTAATTTGCTGTCGAGCTTTTGCATTTTTTGCAAGCAAAGCCATCAATCGTATAGTAGTCAACGCCTTCTATCTTTCTTTCTTTTTCCAAAAATTCTTTTAAGTTCTTGTTATAGCAAAGAAATAAGACTTTGTCTCCTTTACTTGCTAATCTTTTTGCTCTTTCAATCGCGACATAAGTTTTTCCAGTTCCGCTAGCTCCACTTATGGCTGCACTTTTTTGATTGGCCAAAAAATCAAGAACAACACATTGCTCTTCTAAAAGCTTATCATATGTTTCTTCGGCGTATTTTTTCTTGATACCAGGAACAATATCAAAGGAAGGACATAAAACATGATTGAGGAATTCAAATGATTGTCCCTCTGTCAAATTATGTTTATAACTTTTTCCGTCAGATATTATTTCTGGCTCTTTAATAACAATATGCATTTTTTGAATTCTTTGCATCATGGATTCTATGTATTTTAAAGGATCGGTTAATGCTTCTCTAGGCATTATTAAATCTTTTACTACGTTTGGTCCAAAATTAGCTTCTTCAATTTGTTGTTTTGAATAAGCTGGAAACCATACGCAATATAAAAACTTACAATCAGATATATATTTTTCCCATTTAGTGTTTTTATATGTTTCATTAAATTTTGAGATAACAGCATACATAGTAGTACAGGCTTGGTCAAATGGATCTTTCATTCTTACACCACTACTATATTCCCAATTCCCATCATCTGTTTTTTTGACGTGACCATTCTTTGCCTCAATAAATAAGCAACCGTATTTTGGATTGAAAATAAGAAAATCTGCTTCGCCATCATTCAAACCTCCATCCACCAATTGCCTAACACGATACGAATGGAAAACATAATAATCGTTTGGCAGATTGCTCAAGGATACAAACATATTGTTTTCGCCACTTTTCTTTTCAAAATATCCTATTTCAGACGGGATCATGTGTGCCATATTAAATTCCTTTCTTGATTCGATTCACAAATCCAACAACATTAAAATGCTCATCTAACAAATAACATTCATACTTACTTTGCCCATTATAAAGTTTGTGATATGAATTCAAATGTTCTAATGTAAACAATAATATGTTTTGTTTTTCCCAATAAAAATCAGCATCTAAAATATCGCCTACTGGATTTTCGAGCGGTATGCCATAACCCTTCGGTTCAAAACATATTTGTCCCGACATTTGTATAATTATCTGTTCTAGCAATTGTCTGTCTTCATTTGTATCCAAAATAGATAAATCAAAAGAAGAAAGACCGTGAGGCAAGGCGTAATAAATATTTTTAATATTATAGTTAACGCAATTTTTCTTAATAAGTTCTAGAATCTTGGAAATTGTATCTTTGGCAAATCCTCTTTTTAAATGATTATGGATTCTTTGATTATTAAAATTCTTAAGGCAGTTATAACATGATGTTTCTTCATTACAAATACAGTTAGAAACTATTTGTTTCGCCATTTGTAGAGCTTTAATTATATTTTCTTTTGTTTCTAATTTTTTAACATGTCCAGCCCCACCAGAGACTGTATCAAACAATATTAATTCATATGGTTTGGCAGGAGACATCTTTACTATCATTCCACCTATGTCATTTCTATCAATATCGAAGGCAATACTAATACCTTCAAGCAACGCATATAAAGTAGAAAGAGCATGATCTTGTTCATCCATTTCAGGAACGCCCGTAAATTCTATTTTGACTACATCTGTTCTATATCTATGGCCAAAATGAGTAAGTTTTAATTGCGAATTATCACACGCGTTTCCTCTGTAATCATTATGTGTTTTTATTTTAACTGATCCTTTATTGTCTCTATCCAAAACCGTGTATCCACATTTTCCACAATAATAAAACTTATTTTCATTCAAAACCAAAAGTTCTTCGTTCTTATATTCAGTAATTGTTAGCACACCATTAATGTCAATTGGATCAATCGTCTGCGTTCCATGGCCAATATACATAACATCGCTAGCATATGATCTCACAGGCTTTAATCTTCTTGTGGCTTTATTTGATCCAGCCACAAAACCTCTGAGTGGCCTAATATATTCATCAGCATCTTGTTTTCCGACATTTATTGGATTGTGGCAATATTTACAAATAGTTGCTCCATCCGCTTCTTGCTTTGTCCAATAAACATTTATGGATTTGCAATGGTCACATGTGTGATAGTACTCGATTGTTTGAGGCGCATTTGGGTAAGGCGTATAAATATATCGTGAGGTATATTTTTTTCCATCAACGATCACTTCAGACTCTGGAGCGTATTCAGATATTGCAATACTTAAATCTCTCGTTAAGTCATATTTGTCACTGAAATCTGCTTTTGAACGGTCATATATTTTTAAAGACACGTTATCAATTGGGAATCCATATCTAGGAATGACATTATATCTAGCAAGATATTGAATAATTGAATTTTTATAATTGAGTCTATCTATGGCTTCTCTGTATTGGTCAATTAATGTGCCGAATCCTTTAGGCCTATCTTGAAGTAGTGTTTTAATTGCATCTTCATAGGTTTGTATTGTTTCGGTTATACCATCTTTTAAATTATTAAGTGCGCTTTTTGAACTTGTTTCGAGATAGGAAACCCACTTAAAATTCCCATATGTTTCCGTAAGATATGGTGTAATCAAAATACAAGTATCAATATAATCTCCAAGTTCTTTTGGTTTTGAACTTATGTAATCAATAAACTTTTGAATATGATCATCATCAATAAACTTTTTAATGCTATTAAAGCTTTCTGTATTGTTTCTAAAATAGAATCCTAATGCACTAGCTGTGATATGTCTAATAATAATCTTGTCATTATCGACTCTAAAATGAGGCGGCTCAACCATTCCTGCAATCATGTCTCTTGGATCACTAAAGAATGTATAATCATGAGAAGAAACACTACAAAAAGTTAATATAAATGCCGATGAATCCGCTCGTCTGCCTGCGCGCCCCGCTCTTTGAACATAGTTCGCAGGAGAAGGTGGAATATTTCTCATGAAAACAGTATTTAATTTATCTAAATCAATACCCATTTCAAAAGTAGTCGAACAGCTAATAATATTTATTTTTTTATCTTTAAAATCTTGCTGAATCTTTTTTGCTTGAGCAGATTTAATTTGAGCAGTATGCTCTTCCGAAATAACTCTTTCAAGCGGTCTATTCATATATTCGTTTCGGTAATAATTTTTCTCAAATAATGTGTCTGGATCAATTTCAATCAATTCTCCATCACAGTCTCCATCAGTGCATTTATTGTTTATATTATAGAAAGTAACTTTATGACACTTTTTGCAATAATAAAACTTTGTGTTTTTATAGCTGTGAACCGAAAATGATTTAGAGTCAATCTGATCATACTGATCTGCGTTAGGAATTATAATTCCAACTTCAGGAGATCTGGCTGTTCCATAGACTATTCTTAATAATTCTTTTGCTTTATCACTAGAGGAAATAGAAAATGCTTTTTTGGTGTATTCAATTATTTTATTGTCGGTATTCGCATTTATTGGTAAAAATGATTTTACTTTTCCTTCATAATTAGGTGCTTTTTTAGTGCCTTTAGGTGTTTCGAGCTCCACAAAGTTAATAAATCTTCTATAGCCCAATAAATCTTCTAATTCATTATTGTCTGAAGATAGTTGTGGGTATCTTATTGCAGGAACGGTTCTAAATTCACTTAATGCAACTTTTGTTAGAGTTTGGAAATCTTCGCAGCTTATATTAAAACCATGCTGTTGTAAATATGATTCTATAACTGTTTTATTGTTATAGACGGGCGGCAGATCCAAAATGAAACCAAAAAGTCCAAGACCTTCAGCACTATTTCTGCCATCAACGTTTAATAACTCCCACAATGCGCCTGCTCTAGCGTGTTTATGCGCTTCATCATGTTCAAAGGAAAGTTCATTTTCCATTTTTTCAGTAAGTTTGGTAACTAGATCTGAAAAAGCGATTGGTTTATTCTGATTTTCTTTTGAATTTAATATGTTCCAGATTAGTGCCTTTTTTAAAAATCTATCATCATTAGCGTTTGAGAATTTATTAAAAAATGCAGCTTGTTGTCTGGCGTCAGAAAACGCTATAAACTGTTTGACTCCTTTAACTTCGATATCTTCACCACTTCCAAAAATGCTCTTGCCAACCTGTTTTTTTATTTCGATCGGAGTATCCATGTTTCTATAAAGGATTTGGGAGATTAATGCCGTTGCTCTATCTTTTCCAATATGAAATCCCATTACTACACCGCCGGTATTTGTGTGGAAATCGCAAATAGGACAGCTTTTTATGTTGTTCGAAAACGCTAAATCTTCATCTTCTTCAACTATCGTTTCCTCACGGTAAGCGTATAACACCGCTTCGTCCTCAATACCACAATCACATTTTGTGCCTTTAGCATCTTTGTCGGCTCGAATGTGGCCGCAAGTTGGGCAAACATAATACTTTTTATAATGTTCTTTGTCTGCCTCTATTTTGGTTACTTCGGCATCAGTTAAACAATCTTTAATCAAGTAATAACCAATTCTTTTTTGCTTAACCATATATTCTTCATCAATATCTACTTCATCGTCTATTGAAAGAATGTTGTTTTCGATAATTCCCATAATGTATGGGGTTTTGCAATTTTGGCAAATGCCAATTTTAAATGCTTTCTTACCACCAATTGTTTGACAAGATACAAGTGAGAATTGTTTGTTGTTTCCTAATGTGACAAATGCTCCATCAGGTGCTTTAATAAACATATGATATTTCACATCAAAAAGTTTATAGTCATCTTTTGAAGTTGATTTAGATATCAATTCAATCAAAGCTACCAAAGCATCGACATTCATTTGCAACGAAGGCATTGATTTTAAAATAGTAAAGAAGCTTTCTCCAGTTTGAGACAAGGAATATAAATCATGTACATTTTTATCATCTTTTAATAATTCATATAGATTCTCTGCTAAAGAATAAGAATCGTTATAGTTATCAGCATATTTTTCATAAACAGACACTATTTTTTCTTTTTTTGTTACCCTTTCAAACAAATCTAAATAATCGCCTGGTTTTATTGAATATTTAGAAATCAATGGGAGAGGGTGCCTTTGGGCAAATATGATATCTTCATCATCAAATTTGCTCGAAGTGAGTGATTCTGCAAAATCAATTATTTTTCCTATATCTTGTTTTCCTCTACCCAACGTTGCACTTGTTAGAATAAAATGTGGTTTTTTATTTGCGATACCAGCAAGTCTTCTTAAAAGAACGGCGATTTCCATCCCAAGAGAACCTTTATAAGTATGGGCCTCGTCAAGTACGACATATTTCCAATATTTTAGAGACTGTTCAGAAACTAAACATGCATCGCTTGGTCTAATGAGAAGATATTCCAGCATAGAATAGTTGGTAAACAATATATGAGGAGGATTCTCTCTCATTTGTTGTCTTGTAACTAATTCGTTGTCTGACAATTTTTTACCATATTGTTCCTCGTACAACTGTCTTTGCTTTGCGTCATCATCTTCAGGAGTTTCACCAGTATAAAAACCAAATTTAATATCTGGATATGTTTCTAATAGAATTCTAATTCGATCGATCTGATCGTTAATAAGAGCATTCATAGGAAAAAGGAAGATTGCTCTAATACCACTATCTTTGTTGCCATTATCTATTTCTTTAATGATCGAATCTAAGATAGGATATGAGAAGCATTCTGTTTTACCAGAACCTGTTCCAGTTGTAATGACCACATTTTTTCCACTCTCTATTTTTTCAATGGCATCAATCTGGTGCTTATAAAGTTTGTATGTTATTTTTGATATTCCACCTAATTGTTTAAAATTCGGAGATAAATGGATTGGTTTTCTATTAGGATCAATCAGTTGATCAATTGTTTCACCTTTTTCAAAAGGATAAGTCGAACAAAGATACGGTCCTTTGTAAAGGCTATCTTCCATTCTATCTAATTCTTTATAAAACAAAGTCCTATATTCGTCGTTTCTAATATCAAAAGTAGATCTGATATATTCAGAGAACTCTTTTTTTATATTATTAGCCTGTTTGATGGGGTTCTTTTTTTCCATATTTCCACCTCTATTTTCTTAAATGTATCAAAAATCTTTCTATGCCTTCCATTTTGCGTGAAGCGATATCATTTGTTGAATTATGTATGCATCCTTTAACGCGATTATAACAAAGCATATCGTCTTCTTTGTCATAGATGTATACCCACAATTTATTACCTTCAAACTCATCTTCGACTCTTATTTGGATTGGTCCAATATTTGTTAAAAGATTATTTTTGTAATGAGAATATGGGTCTCTTTGCATAATAGTCCCATAATATAAATCGTTTTCTTTACCGCTAGGTCTTAAAAACTTTATTGTTACAGGTTCTCCTGTTAAGCGTCTTTTATAATTTGAAGTTGACCCAAAAACATCAACCGAATCTATTTGGAAAACGTGTCCTACCAAATCATTTTTTGTACTGAAATAAAAATCTTTTCTGTAGCATTCTATTTCTTTGCCGAACATACCTCTTGTTTCAGTTAAAACTATTTGATAAATGCTGAATGCTTTTAAAACTGGAGTTCTTATTTCCTCGTCGCATTCAACCACTGGCTTTGTAAATAATGCTTTTCCGTCACACATAAATTTGAGCTTTAACTTTTTATTCTTTGTAAAAGAGAATCTACAGTAGCAATTTCTAGTCGAGCTCTCATATCTAACAATCGATTTAGATTCGTCGACGAACGCAACATAATCGATAAAGAATTCTGCTTTTTCTTGTTCATTCGAAATTGTAAGTTTGCATCTTTTTGCACCATTAGAACTATATGAATATATAAAACCACAAGGTGTTCTATATTTCCACCCAAGCGCATCTTCTTTGGAAGGCTGTGGTTGTTCCAGTTTACCGAGATCGTTTTTTGTCTCAATATTCTTAAGTCCAACAGTTCTTATATAAAGTATTTGATTATTCTGTTTTAGTGCAGAAAAATCTATTCGTTCAGAAGGTCTTATCCAATGTTGATTATCAAAAGAAATAAGAATGGAAACCAAACCATATTTGATATTGCATGGGCCCAATCCCTTAATGTTTCTTACTTCAACAACGTAATCATCGTTCTCATTTATAAAATCGGCTTTTCTTTTTCCTAGAAAAACAATTTCGTAAGTTAAATAGTCATCATCAACTTCTTGTTTGGCATTTGGATCTAAAACAAATTCAAAGTTAGCTTTGCTTATTTCTTGTTTGCCTGGCGAAAGAAACCTAACAAAATGATAGCCTGGTGTTAGCTCTTTTAAGATTGCTCTGTATTGGCAAATTCCATTAGATAGGCGAGATAATTCAACAAGTTCGACAATATCGTTATTTACAAGATTACCATCCATTTCTATCAAGATTGAATCAACGTCAAATGGTGCTTCAAATAATGCGTGATTAACTTCTGAATAAACAGCAATGTTTTTAGATGAGATTTTCGGTTCAACTATGGCCCATTCTATTACAACACCTTCTATGCCGGGCTTTCTTATGGTTTTGAAACCATAATGTTTCCCATCAAAAACATAATCTTGTGATGAATCGATAATAATCTCGGTTACAAAATAATTATTACCACAACGTACCGTTCTTCCAATTTCCGGTTTGTTGTTAGTTACAACTAATGCACCGCCATCATAATCTTTAGTTGCAAATATTTCTGCGCCATTTTCGCTATCAAAAAAAACAATATCTCTAAATAACTCTTCTTCGCTATCAAACAAAACTTCATCATTTGATACTATTTGATAGCTCAAATGATCTAAAGGTGTAGTTTCTAATGGGATTCTTTTTGATTTGATAATTAGAGCGCCCATATCATCCGAATCAATATTTACATCGCTCTCCTGAACGATTTCATTATTATTCTTGACCAAGATTTTGATACTAAAAGGATCATATGAGTCATCTATCCATCTAGTTTTAGTTATAAGATTTATACCATTCTCATATTTAAGGGCAGATTTCCAAACACCTTGTTTTCTTTTTTCAATAAGTTCATCTCTTTCCTTTTTCGAAAGAGAGAATTTGTTATGCCATTTAGTGAAAGCATCAATATAGAACGGTTTTGGTTCAGGATTTATTTCTAATAAAGAATCAATTACTAATCTGATACAATAGGTGCCAATTTCTACCAGGCCATCAACATTATCGCCAGAAGCAAGAGCAGATTGGGTATATTTGGAAAGTTGATATGTATGGCTTTCGCCAAATTTAATAACGTCTGTATCGGCGCTTAATCTATTCGTTCGCTTAAGAGCAGAGAAAGTATAGAAAAGTTGTTTTCTTATTTGCTCGTCAGATAAGTCTCCGTTAGCAAGCATTCTGTTTTTGTAAATTAAAAAACAAAAATCGAAAAAGGAACTTAACCAGTAGTGAGTAACACCAGCCAAAACAAGAGGAACAGCGACATAAGATCCTTCATCCAAATAATTTACAAAAGATCGGAAACATCCAAGTAGATTTCTAATTTTACCATCTACAAACTGACTATTTGGATATTTATCATAAGTCTGTGAAAAAGCATCTCGAATATAATCCCAAAGGTTGCCGTCATATTTCCGTGATGCTAAATATGTTAAAGCAATGACGACTTTTGCTTTTCTTTCAATTGGTAATTCGCATTTAAAACTATCATTAATGCATCTAGATGCCATACTAAATAGTTCATTTTCAAATGCAACATTTCCATACATGTCGCAAATAAGCGATGAAATACTTTTATGCTTTAAAAAATCATTCACCAATTTATCAATTATTTTCTCGTACATACTCCACCCCTTAATGTCATTCCCCTTATAAATTGTTGCTAGATTATTAATTCTTGCCAAACGCTAAAAAAATAAAGTAATCCAAATAATGTTTTATTGTCTTTGCCAACCTTTAACTTATTTGTGTAATTGCCCGCTTCATCATATTGCTGATGCACCATTGATATCATTGATCCGCAACTGCAAAAACCAGTAAACGAAATATAATAATCATTTGTTATGGATTTGCTAATTATACTTTTATATTGGTTGTCTAATATTGATTGATCAATATTTATTTCCTTTTCGTTAGTTAAAACATATGATGATTCTATTGAATATCCTTCTAAAGAAGGAATCCCTTTCTGAAATATATCCAAAAAAGAAGTAATGTTTTCTCCACAATCATATGAAACATAAATCTCATTTATGTCATTCTTTGATGCCACCACTAACTTATCGTCTTGATAGTTAACTGCCACTATTTCATTTGGAACAGGATGACTATCTGCTTCACATATATTTTTAAGGAATGCTAATAGGTTGTTATAGATAGATTTAGATTCTTCAGGAACAAGGTATGTTTCATTCTTTTCTTTTTCTTTAAGTGTTGCGAAGTACGCAAATAAGCTACAGGCATCTAAAACAATTGTAGTTAAAAGAATGAAGATACCAGTTATTCTTCTATTTTTCTTTTTCTGTTCTTCTTCATTTGGAAGATTATATTTAACTTCTTGATTGTTTTCTTCATCCATATTTTTAGAATGGTAATCTAATTGCGTCAATTATCTTTTTATAGCTATTATTCAAATCATCAAGATCTTTAATTCCGCATGATTTTAGATAGTCATAAGTGGAATCAAAGTATTTTGATAATCCATAAATATCTGGATATTCATTCTTAGATGGGATGTAGATAACCATACCTTTTCTAGCACGAGATAAAAGTACTCTATATGAATTGAGGATGTGCTTCTTTTGAACATCTGTGCTTTCAACGAAGCGTTTCGGTGTTAGCATTCTTTGTTCGTGCCATTCACCATTGGAATAGTACATATCCATATCCCAGCCTAATAAAGACCAATCGATTTCAAGACCTTGTATATTGAACTCTGATGCTGCGTAATTAAGCGAATTAGATGAGTCTCTTGTGTTGTCATCAAGCATCCAATTAGCGAAGTGCCAATTATCAATGTTGTCAAACAAACGACTGTATCTTCCGAGAATCTTGCTGTTGCTACTACAAAGCTTGCCATATCTTTCTTTTCTCATAGCGTTAGTAGAAACAAACAGTTCTGCGCGTTTAAGATCTCTTGTGATGCAGATAGGATAATTATCAAATTTTGCCATGACTTCTTTAGCTTTTGCAGGATCATTAGATAGTACAGCTTCTATAAATTCTGAAAGATTTTTTGCTCGTGGTGTTCTAATACATGTCTTTAGATAAAGACCGGAATCTTCTTTTACTCTTGGGCATTTCAAAAGTTTATCTTTGTATTCTTTCAGATTATCTGCGTTCTGTTCAAAGATTTCTTTTGAAATTCTTATATCCCATTCTAAATGTTTTTCAAGTAGTGACTTAAACCAGAGACTAAGTCCATTTTCACCAGTATGGATGTCTTGTCCGAGTCCCACTAGTGCAACAATGACTCCCCAATCTTTGTTATCTAATGTGTTTAATAATAGATCAGCTTCAGATAAACCATAGAATGATTTGCTAGCACCTTTTTTAGTTAGCCACTTTTGAAGTTGTTCTTCATCCCAAACTCTTTGGGCTTCATCAAAAATCAAAACATTTTCATCAATTACTTTCTTTTTTGTAGAAATAATATCTTGTTTAAAAGCGTGAAGATCTTGAATAAAACATTTCACGTCATTAACCGCTCTATTCTTATTTGGATATTTATCACGATTGTTGTTATAAGCATCTCTTCCAAGCGCTTCGGTTAAAACATTAATCAATGGCCCATTTCCGCTAAAGAAGACTGCTTTTGGTTGTTCACTATTATTCTTTGTTTTCCCAGCAAGATCTAAACCCACCAAAGTTTTACCCGCGCCAGGAACACCGGAAACGAAACAAATGATTTTCTTTTTGTCTCTTTCCGCTTCTTTAACTATTGATTCAACTGTAAGTTCTGTAACTTTTAAATTCTCTTCACCAGCATCAAACTTATAAAACTCATCAACTTTGTTATTTAAATAAATAGATCTAGCGCTTTGAATGATTGTAGGATTTGGTTTAAATGGAGAATTTACCCAATTGTTAAAATCTTCTTCAGTAAAAATTTCCTCAGAACTATATTTACTTCTAATTAAATCAATATATTGTTCCATCTTTTTTGTATTTGCCTTGAATAAAGAGAATAACTTATCTATTCCAAGATCGGCACCTTCTGAACACTCACTATCAGGCGCTTTAGTGGCAATAAGAATTGGGACAACATATCTGTCTCTATTAACTTCATAGAAATTCTTCAAAGCATAGCCATATCCACCGGCTTGATCAATATCTTCCGGTAAGAATTCAGTTTCGTTATTTTTAAACTCGAGAGAATAAACAACGCCACCCATTAATAAGACGACATCAATTCTCATATTTACTCTTGAAAGAACATATTCAAAAATGACATAACCACTTTTGTCTTTTAAATATTGTTTTAAGATGCTTATTTGATTTATCCATGCACCTTTTTGTAAATGCAACTTATACGCTTCTGAGCTTTCATCGCTTTCCACTAAAAAGTTAACAATATCAGCAGGACTATGGTGGAAAACAAAATCTTCAATTGTTGACTCAAAATAAGTTCTTCCTGGTGTTCTTTTTAAATCTGATTTCATAGCCGGGGTTCCTTTCTTAAAACTATCTTCTCTCTAAAATAAGATTTAGCCATTTTTCATCACGATCATCTCTAACATCTTTTGTGATGCATAAATCAATAATGAATAAACCTGTTCCATTTAAAAGGGTTTTTGCGGCATTTTCGTTTAAATCTAGGTAAAATCTTCCATTTCTAACACCTTCGTATGTCCCATATTTAAATGATGCATAAAAGATGCCTTTTTCTTTTAATGCTCTTGCGCATTTCTTAAAAACTGTATTTAAATACTTTGAAGGGATATGCAAAAGAGAAGCGCAAGCCCAAATACCATCAAACTCATTTTCGAAATTGATTTCTTCTGCTTTCATTTGAAATACATTTTGTAGTCCCATCTTCTTAGCGTTTTCAACAAAGGTAATTTCAGGATCAATAGAGTAGACATCATAACCACTGGATTTGAAGTATAACGAATCACGTCCACTACCAAAGCCAATATCCAAAATCCTTCCTTTGCCTCTCAAGTGCTTTTCAAAGAAATGATATTGCTCAGACATATCGCAATTAATTGTGTTATCTATAAATTCTTTACTATGCTCATGGTAATAATCAGACATACTAAACCCTACACTCAAAATAGTATTTATCTATATAGTTGTTATCGATTGCGTTCTTCATTTCAATTGAATATTTATCATCCAAGATATTCTTGATCTTTTCGTTTCTTTCTTTTAGCTTTTCAATTATTTCTTCAGAAGGGATGCTATTAGATTTGATTGAATTATTGCTTTTACTTGTTAAAACAAGATTCCAAATATCATCACTATACATAAATGACCAAGGAATAACATGATCAACACTGATATCGTTTGGTGCCAATGGTTTTCCAGAATAAAAATCTATTGGCTCACCACCGTTAAATTCTTTTAATAATTCATTTTTGTATTTAACTAATGATTCTCTTTTAAGCTTTGCCTCTGAAATACTATTTACTTTATTAACTATCTTCGGAGCATAATTGAATTTTTCTAATAACTGGGCCCATTTATAATTCAGTAATTTAGATATTATTAATGAATACTCTTTTATTAACTCGATTTGTTCTTTCTTGACGAACACTTCTGTTGATCTATGTTCAGCATCATATTTATATAGAGAGTATTCATCATTACCAACTTTTTTAAATCTCCAAGAAACATCGTTTGGTAAAACACTGTTAATTTGTTTTATGGCTCTACTTAAGTACTTAGTCTTACTTAGCACTTCTTCTGCTCTGTCATACCAAACTGGTATAGAACTACTAGTTAACTTTTTATACTCTTCAATCAGATTATTTGTTACTTGGACAACCACAGGAGTACGATTATCTACTCTTGCTGGTGATTGTTTTAGATTAAAGAAAAACAATTGGTTCCAGTAATACTTCAACATGCATTTTGAAATATCGCTCAATTGAACCACCATATCATTTTCACGTTCTTTATAAGCATTACAAACCAGACATTCAACAAGCGCTCTACCCCACGCCAGTTTATATGTGTTTTCGTTTTGCATGTTTTCGATAACATGAAGCCAATCATTTATATATTTAGGTATCATATTAATATTATTATAAATAAATCTGCTTTAAGCAAAAAATATGCGCGTATAAATAACTAATCATTAAAATACTGTTTGTGAGATTATTTCGATTAGTTTCAAAACATTCTATTTTAATTTTTAAAATATGCATTTATTATTTTTATAGAAACAAGGAGACATATTAAATGGAAAAAGCTTCAAAAGTTATGTATAGCATTGCTAACTTCTTTACATGGATTATTGCTATCTTATGTATCGTTGGTATCGTATTCTCTGGCCTTCAAATGGCAGGTAAATTAGTGGAATGGGGTTGGACAGGTGAAGACACAAATCCATTCTTTGGTTTAGGATCATTAGTGTCATTAATCTTTATCTTAATCGTTTGCTTAATTACCATCGCAATGGTCAGAAGAGCAAAAGCGGATGGAAGCAGCAAGGGATGGGATGTTTTCTTTATCATCGTTGGTATTCTTCAAACAAACATCTTCTATATCTTAGGCGGCTTATTTGGATTAATCGCACCTAGAAAATAAGTTAGTTGTGTTACATAAAAAAGAACCCTTCCTGATTGGAAGGGTTTTCTTATGCTTTATGCTTTTTTGTAATATTGCCAGATTGAATTAATAGCTGACGCAATAATCTTGGCTCTATTAAGAATTTGCTCTTCTCCCCAAACATCAAAATCTTTTAACATCGAGGTAATATAAATTGATGACTTAGAATAACCCATTTCTTTGTTTTTGCTCTTTTGTGAAATATCTCTCTTAACCAAGAATGTATAATTTTTAATGGCTGAATTATTCTTATATCCAAGTAATGTGAGATTGCCTAATGTATTTGTGAATTTATCATGAATGTATTGCCATTGCTCACCCAAATCTTCTGCCCATTTCAATTTTGCTTTTTCATCTTCGCTTTTATTCAATTCCGTTAATTCTTTCGGTGAATATACTGTCTGCGGCATTATGTGTTCTATTGTCCAAGAACCATGATATTCAGGTGTATTATCGTCATTGAAATGGTTTTCTATTCTAGATAGTGTACAATTTAACCACTTAATTCTTGAATAAATGTCTACCGTTGAAGCGGCGTTTTCTATGCTGTTATTATTTGGCATTCTTTGGTCTGTGTTTTCAACATCGCTATAAAAGTCGATGAATTTAAGGTACGATAATTCGTCGTCAATTTTAGATAGCATCTTGATCCAGGCTTTTCCAAATAATTTACTTTCAAAACCGCAAAGCATTCTTCTTGTAAAATAAGAGTCTATGGATTCAAAAATCTTAATCGCGGATTCTTTTTTCTTCTCATATAAGCGCTTTTTTTCTTTTTGACCATCGCTCTGCGAATTATTAAAATCGTTTTCAGCTATCTTAATAATTGTTAATACTTTCAAAATAACTGGAAGAAAAATGTCGTTTTTAGCTAGTTTCAAATAATAAAGCTGCCTCGACAATTTATCTCTTGACCACTTATTTATGCTCTTCCATTGCTTATAACATTCAAAATATAAGGGTAATTCATTCGTAACTATCTCTTCAGTGTTTCTTGATCGAGAATTATTCTCAATATAGTTTTTAAAATCTTTAAAAAACTTATTATCGCTTATATCTCCGCCAATAACGCTTCTCAAATAATATTTAAAAAACAAATCAAACTCTGCAGCACCGTTTTTTTGAGACTTAAAATATTTTTCCATTGGATACCAATTAGCAGAGTATAGATTTTGTTGATGCGATATCGGAACAGTCATTAAAATGTAGTTTTTAATAATTTCTGTATTGGTTAAATCTAGTCCTGTTGTGTTTACTGTTTCAAAAATTGACTCAGCATCATCATCTTTTTCAATTAAAATATCAACAATTTTTAATTTTTCTATTCCTCTGACATACACAATTGGATCCAAAGCTCTTATTCTTAATTCATTAAGAATAATGTTGTAGTTTATTATACAATTGTTGTTGGAATAATTCTTTGCCGTTTTTCTGTCGGCAATCAAATTATAATAAGCCATAAAATCATCGCCATTGTGTTTTAGTTTGACTTTAAGACTCTCATTGTCTGTATCGTTGTATTGATATCTTTTAATTTGTTTTAGTGCATTTTTATCAGTGCTGTTTTTTTCTATTTGATAATCTTCTAATGCCAATAATAAAAGAGATATTGTGGTTAATCTTTGCTGCCCATCTATGATAGTTCTAATTTTTATTCCATCATTAGATTCTTCGTCTTTATATATTATTGACCCTATAAAATGACATGTTCTTTTATTATTTTTTGAAATAGAAACAATATCATCTAATAATTTAATGACATTCTCTTTTTTCCATTCGTAGCTTCTTTGAAAAATAGGTATTTCAGATTGCTCATCGATGTTTATGAAAGTCGTAAGCATACTATCAGCAATTTTCATAATGAATCCTCGGTATTTTATAACACAATTATATTATTTTTACTTTGGTTTATACTAACGTAATATTGTATTTAATCTTAATACTACTATTGTTTTCACGTGTTTCGCACTACGATAGGGATATACTAATATCCCAAAACACATTTTTTATCATTTATTAGTTTATGCGCACACCTATGTTAAAGAAAAAAGATTTTTAATTATTTTTCTTTAGTCCTGTAAAACAATAACTGATTTTGCTATGATATTTCATGAGGTGTCCTATATGAACAAAGAAAAATATTTAGAAGAACATATTAATACTATTATCTGTGGTGATTCAGCTGAAGTTCTTAAGAATTTCCCAGACAATTCAATTGATTTGGTTGTTACATCACCACCATATGATGGATTGAGAGACTATAATGGTTTTTCTCTCGATTTGCACAAAATCGGTATGGAATTATTAAGAATTCTTAAAGATGGTGGAATAGCCGTAATGGTTATTCAAGACGCAACAAAAGACTTTGCAAAATCCATGACTTCTTTTAGAACAATCGTAGATTGGGTTGACAATGTTGGTTTTAGATTATTTGAGACCGTGATTTATCACAAAAATGGAACGGAGGGGGCTTGGTGGAAACAAAGATTTAGAGTCGACCATGAATACATGCCTATTTTCATGAAGGGGCAAAGACCTCAATATTTCAATAAAGAACCTCTCAAAATCCCTTCAAAACACGGTGGAAAAGTTATGAGCGGAAGCGGAAACAGAAGAACTGACGGCACCACTTCTGAAACAGTTACTAGACCTATTAACCTTATGAAATGTAGGGGTACGGTGTGGGATTATATGATGGCTGGTGATAAAAATCCTTTAAAAAGAAAACACCCAGCAGTATTTCCTGACAAGATTCCTTATGATTTTATTCAATGCTTCTGTCCAGAAAATGGAATAGTTTTAGATCCGTTTATCGGTTGTGGATCAACTGCTGTTATGGCAAGGACCTTAGGAAGGAAGTATATTGGTATTGATATCTCACAAGAATATTGTGATTTAGCCAAAGAAAGAATCGAAAAGGACGCAAAATAATTATGTCAAGAATTGAAGATTTGCTCAGTGAACACCATGGCGATAGAATTGATTACGGTAGTTTAATCAAAGATTACCCTTGGATTGTCGAGAAAAACAGATATTGTGTTCTTAGCCCAGATAGCGACGGACTTTTATGCGGTTTATTCATGTCAAAAGTTCTCGGCTGGAAAGTTGTCGGATTTTACGATGACAAAGTCGCAGTAATTAACAAAGATTATTTGAGAGAAGACGTAGTATTTTTGGATGGCGAAATCTACAGAAAAGAAATCAAAAGTTTTGGTCACCATATGGTCTCTCTCAATAAGAGAAATATTCACTCATCATGGGAGAATTTTGATGAGTGCATACAACCGAACAACCTAAGAAACTACGATGGCAAAAATGATTTTAGACTCAAATATCCGTTAGCTACTATTCACATGCTTGTATCAATAGTTGCCTATAAATATAGAGGATTAAAAATACCTCAATCCGCAATTCCTGCTTTGTTTTTCACCGATGGAGTTTTCAATGTTTTGTTTTCGTATCCAGAAAATGTATTGAATTGGCTTAAATATTTGCGTATAGACGAGGATTGGAATCCGCTCAAGGACATTTTTGAGAGTAAAACTTATTCTGTCTTTGAATTAATGAACGAGATGAATGAATTCTTTAGAATGAGGGACTCGATCACTCAAGGAAAGGAAAGAGGAGATAGACTCAAAATTTCCAACAAAGACGGATCCCCTTACAATATTCTTGGTATCGGAACCAGCAGCGTTCATATTGAACCAGATGCTGTCGAAAGAATTCGTAAATTCATGAAAATAATTGGGGAGCAAACGACTTGGGATTACGATAAAAGCTCATGGGATTGTTGGGATAATCTAAAATATTACAAGTTCACAAAAAGAGATTTCCAAGGCGATGGAAAAACTCTTACGATTGGTAATTTCTTTGAAATGCTTGATAAAAAACCACTATCGTGGGCCATGACATCGGGACTAAATATTGAGTACACTCTTGAAGAACCTGATTTCTTTGAAATCAATATGGCTTTGGTTGATTATTTCGAAGAATGGAACAGAAGACACCCTGATAATCCTATTTCAGAAAAAGAAATGGATAGAATTAAAAAATTACACAAACAATAGCATAATATTTACACTTACTTATAGAAAATGAGGCTAATTTGTTAAAATTACCAAAGCGCCTCATTTTTTATTTTTTATTATATGTTCTTACGATATAGTCCTATTATTGTCTCAACATGCGCGGTCATAGGGAACATATCTACAGGTTGTATATATGTCACATCATATGATTGTTTTAGATATTCTAAGTCTCTAGCTAATGTTTCTGGATCACACGAAATATAGATGATTTGAGGAACCTTCTTATTAATAAGTGTGGATAAGAATTTCTCATCACTACCTTTTCTAGGTGGATCCATAATAACGATATCTAAATCACCATCATAACTATTGATGAATTCACCAGCGTCACCGCAGTGGAATTCTATGTTGTTGAT
>JAEEGL011693521.1_pt1 | contig 19127 bp, 5 predicted proteins | sample 9134231 | NCBI WGS metagenome assembly JAEEGL01 (sample SAMN16246548, study PRJNA631951) | gut metagenome | biome: gut microbiome; feature: rumen; material: fiber-attached | host: Bos | place: Iran: Karaj | collected 2018-10 | reverse complement strand
TTGGCAATGGGTTCAGAGATGGCTTTGGCACGTCTCGGCGTTGCTACATGTATGATCTTCTCACCTTATTTCGCAAAACTCGGCGGAACAATCGACGTGAGCCGTTCAGTGGCATTCGGCGTGGTACTTCTCTGTGTGGCACTCATCATGTTTGTGGTTTATTTCTTCATGGACAAGAAGCTCGACTCACAGACTGGCGAGGCTGAAGCCGTTGACGAGCCTTTCAAAGTCAGCGATATCGGCAAGATTTTGTCAAGCCTCGGTTTCTGGCTTGTGGCTTTGCTCTGCGTGCTTTACTACTCAGCAATTTTCCCATTCCAGAAATATGCTGTCAACATGCTCCAGTGCAACCTCACTCTCAACCCTGGCACAGGTTTCTGGGCAAGCAACTCAGTGACCATCATCCAATACATAGTGATGCTGCTCGTCGCTGTCTGCTCATTCGCAAGCAACTTCATCAAGACTAACAAAGGCTTGAAATATGGTTTGATGGGACTCGCCGTCGTGGCTCTCGTGGTTTACTGCTACATGGGTTACATGCGTGGCACAGCTGAGACCATCTTCGCAGTATTCCCGCTCCTGGCAGTGGCCATCACCCCTATTCTCGGAAACTATGTTGACCATAAAGGTAAAGCCGCTTCAATGTTGATGATTGGCTCCATCTTGTTGGTCATCTGCCACTTGACATTCGCATTCATACTGCCTATGTTCAAGGGCAACGCAGCCGGCGGCACCATCGTGGCTTACGTCACAATCCTGGTGCTCGGAGCCTCATTCTCACTCGTTCCTGCAGCTTTGTGGCCAAGCGTGCCGAAGCTCGTCGACGAGAAAATTATCGGTTCAGCCTACGCTTTGATTTTCTGGATTCAGAATATCGGCCTGTGGCTGTTCCCATTGCTCATCGGTAAGGTTCTTGACAACACCAACGAAGGAGTAACCGACCCGCTCGCACTTGATTACAAGTGGGCTTTGATCATGCTCGCATGCCTCGGCATAGCCGCATTGCTCATCGGTCTCTACCTCAAGGTTGTTGATAAAAAGAAACACCTCGGCCTGGAAGAGCCGAACATTAAATAATAGTTATTAGCTATTAGCCGTTAGCCATTAGCTATTAGCCGTTTGCTGTTAGTTTTTATATAAAAAGCTAATGGCTAGTGGCCAGCAGCTAATGGCTATATTTATTTTTTTCTTGATTTTTTCATATTAATTTTGTATCTTTGCCAAGTTAAAATTGGTTTTTTATGAAAAAAATTCACCTCTTAATCATAGCTTTAGCAGTATTTGTTGGTGCAAAGGCACAGTGGGTTGACGATTCCGTGAACAACACCTTAATCGCCAACTGTGTAAACAGCGCCAACGAGATACGTATAGCTTCGCATCCATATGTTGATGGCATTTTTGTGCAATGGACGAGTATGTCGGATAACGGCTGGTCGCAGAAACTGCAGTGTCTCGATTACTATGGCAACCCGCAATGGGGAGAGGATGGTATCGCCATCACGACACCCAACCTCGCCACATGGTCGCCAGGATATGCCATAGCAGCCTTGAGCGACGGCTCTGTCGTAACGATGAACCGCAACGCCGACGCTCATCATTACGTGGTGAAGATTAACGCTGACGGAAGCACGCCTTGGGGCACCGATGGCATGATACTGTTTGGCGGCGCTGGCGGCGGTCGCTCGGAATTGCTCGCCGACGTTAACGGCGGAGGCTTCTGGGCTTTAGGCACCGACATGGACATGTCATATCTCCAATATGTCAACGCTGATGGCACTTTGCGACCGATGGCGACAATAGCTGACCTCACTAAGAAATGCACCAACGGCAAACTCATCCGCTCCGACGACGACGGCGTCTTTGTCGTATATGCCAAACAGACAATCCAAGGCTATACCAACTATGTAAAAGAGATTTACGTAGCAAAATACAATAAAGACGGCGAGCTGACAATGCCGGCGACACTGTTGTTAAGCCAGCAGACCGTGGGCATGAGCTATATCCACTACGCCATTCCAGATCATTTTGGCGGAGCATACGTGTTTCAGTGGCACAACGGCATCGGTGGAGCATATAACATCTACGTCACACATTTCGATGAAAACGGCCAGCCTACAATCACAGACCTCAACGGCATAGCGGTTCATTCTCCCGACCCGAGCAGCTATTTCATCAGCGCCTACCCTACCATTGATGGTAACAACGACTTGCTGTTGGTTTATCGTCAAACCGACTCATATTCGCAATCGGAATACAAAATTTGGATAAATCGCATCACCTCTGAGGGCGAGAAGCCTTGGAGCGATGGCATCCTTGTGCTAGACAACGGCACCAGCCAATGTCTTGGTCTTCGTATCGATGCCTTCAATTTCTACGATGGCTTCTCGGTGATATACCACAAAGCTGTTCCCGGCATTTATGGTGAAACCGTCGAGGCGCACGGCTTCGACCACGACGGCAACATGACTTGGAGCACCACGATGTGCAGCAGCACCTATCCAAAGAATGTTGACGAGAACACTTCGGGATACCATAGTGCACAGAACGTCGTGGTATGGGTCAACGCACAAGACGGCGGCTTATACGGACAAAACATAGGCGAAAGTGGCGAAATGGGAGAAATAATCATTCCTGTTCCACCTGTCCCATGCTGCTTCCCACCCAGTGACTTCCAAGGAAGCTGCCAATACAATGAAGAGACCGATTCCTACGGTGCCATGCTCACATGGGAACCGGCTACCACTCAAATGTATTATAATTTGTACCGCAAAAATCTTGCCGATGAGACGATAGAAGTCATTCAGATTGACCCCGAGTTACTGTCTTATTTCGACGAACCGGCTCCTGGCACTTATAAGTATCAACTCACCGCCCAGTATTCAACTTTCGAGTCGGAATTTGCAATGACACCTGACGGAGAGGATTATCTCATCATCGAGATTCCTGAATATTTATCCATATCGGAGCCCTCATTCGAAGAAATAGTCGATATAGTTGCTATATACAACATCAGCGGACAGGTTCTCAAAACGAGAAACATCGACGAGTTGAATCAGGGAGTGTATATCATAAAAGGTGTTACACAAACCGGCAAGACAACAACCCGAAAGATAATCAGAAAATAGTAAAACACAAGGATTAATATCTAAAGTATTAAAAATATGAAAAAATTATTACTCAGTATCATCGCTTTAGCAGCATTTGTAACGCTGCAGGCACAGTGGGTCAACGACCCTGTAAACAACAATTATCTGGCCAACACTTCGCCTGATGCAGGTGAGTTATACATCTCCACCGACCCTATCTCAGGCGACACCTATTTTCAATGGTGCAGCTTTGTAGGCGGCAACGGATGGTCACCGACATTACAGCGCGTCAACTTTGCAGGCGAGCCGCAATGGGACGCCGACGGCATACACATCAGCGGTCAGCAGTTCCCATCATGGTCACAAGGCTTTGCCATGGCTGCAACCACCGATGGCGGCGTGGTCAGTTGCTTTGCTGCACAAGTTGGAGAAGACAATCAGAGCTTTGCCGTGAGAATCAATGCCGACGGCACATTCCCATGGGGTGAAGCCGGCGTGTTGCTTTTCGACGGTTTCGGCAATTCACGCACTGAGCTTATGGCAGGCGAAGACGGCGGAGTTTGGGCACTTGGCACCGACTTGAGTTTCTCATACCTGCAATATATCAACGCCGACGGCACACTGAACCCTTTGATCACAATCAGCGACACCCAGGCTTCATGCACATTCGGCAAATTGCTTCCCGCTGCCAACAACGGAGTGTTTGTGGTGTATGAAAAAGAAAATTGGGCATACAGCTACTACTACACCAAATCAATCTGGGTTAAAGGATATAACGTAGACGGCTCGGTTTTGTCACAGGACGAACAGCTCATGGCCGACCAGACTGTAGGCGGCAGCTACGTACACTATGTGGTGCCGGATGGTTTGGGCGGTGGCTACGTCTACATTTGGCATTCAGCTTTCGGCGAAGCCTTCAATACCTATGTATTCCACTTCAACGAGAATGGAGCTAACACCTTTAGCGACCCTAACGGTACTCCAGTACATAGCATTGACTCATACAATTTCTACACTGGCGCATACGGCACAGTCGACCCTGTCAGCCACGACCTGATCATATCATTCGAGCAAACCGACGCTGCTTACCAGACAGAAAGCAAGATATTTGTCAACCGCATCACCACCACAGGCGAGCGTCTGTGGAATGAAGGCCGCCTTGTGTATGACAGCGGTACTATCCCATCGGGAGGCGCCCGTGTTAACGCTTTTGAGTATGGCGGAGGTTTCTCTGTGATATATCACAGAGGTATTGCCGCGAATAGCTCGGCATCATCAGTGGAAGCCCAAGGTTATGACATGAACTTCACACCATTGTGGACAACCACCATGTGCAGCAACGTATACGACAAAACAGGCGACAAGAACACCTCTGGCTATCACGGCGGACAGAACATCATAGCTTGGATTGACGCAACGGGTTCAGTCACAGGAGGTCCGGGCGGTCTTTATGGACAAAACATAGGCCAGAACGGCGAGATGGGTACCGTCACCCCACCTACTCCACCTACCCCATGCGAGGCTCCGACCTCACTCAAAGGCGAATATATTTACGATATGCAAACCATGGAATACGGAGTATTGATTTCTTGGAATGCTCCTGCTGACCAGCCTCTGCACTATCATCTCTATCGCCAAGACGCCAAAGAGGTGATTGAGATAGACGGCACCGAGACTCAGTATTTCGATGCACCTGGTTTGGGCGACTTCATTTACCGTCTCACAGCTGTACACGAGGACTGCGAATCGGGCTACGCCCTCACCCCTACCGGTGACGATTATGTGTTCATTTCAGTAACATCCGTTCCCGAGGTCACTTCAGAGGAAATAGTCACAGTAAAAGCCATCTACAACCTCGCCGGACAGAAACTCGGCAGTGTGGAGCTCAACGAGCTGAGCAGCGGCATCTACATCGTTCACGGCATCAACAGCGATGGCAATACCATTGTTAAAAAGATAGTGAAATAAGCGCTTTAAGTTTAAAGCCTAAATAACGAGGGGCCGAATTTTCAATTCGGCCCCTTAATTATCTAAAGACTAACAACCAGAAACTACTGCTCCCGTTTGCGTCTTACCACTGCGTAGCCAGCGCCAAGAGCCGTGAGAGCTTGGGAAAACAATGGTGAATGCGTTTGTTAGTTAATAAGTTATTTTTTGTCCATTGTTTTGCTTGCAATAAATATGCCTACGGCGCAAACCGCCATAAAAATCACTCCAATTATTTGAAATGTCGTCATATGTAATAAGGTATGTATTTTTCGTTATTGGTCGCAAACAAAGCTTTATTCTGCATGTACAGATTTTTACTTTACGTGTACCATGGACTATCTTATGACAATTTTCTGTGTCATTCCGTTCAATTTGAAAATATAAACGCCTGTAGGCTCAGGTTTTGCGATTGTTTCAACACCGTTAACCATTTGGGTTATAGCCTTGCGTCCCATAACGTCGTACACCTGCAGCTCACCTTCTCCGTCAATAATTATGTCGTCACCGTTTTGATAGGCGAAAGTGTCGTTTTCTCCTGAAGTGCTGGAGAATACAAGCTTAAATCTAGCAGTCCTGTCGGCAGGCGATCCTGTGAAGGTATATGAAGAATTCTCACTCAAATCGATGATGTCGTTAGTGAATAAATCGATGAGTTGAATACCACTGATATCGGTGTTTTCACTTGCAAAGCTGATTGTGTAATAGCCAAATTCTTTTGCCTTGAAATACACATCGACATCACTGCGACGATCTGAATGTATAATGGCATACTCATCATGATTGCGCGGAATGTAGATGTTGGCGTTTTGTTCGCCGAAGTAGAACTTACCGAGCTGTCCGCCTTCGTTGAAGTTCACTATAGCCTTGTCGAGCGTTGAATTGTCGCGTGAGTGGGCCTGAGTTAACGCGATAGTGAGATGACCCTGGCCATTAGTCGCGGTAAATGGAACGTCTTTGATGAAATTGACTGTCTCATCAGACGTCTCAGCATAAACCACAATGCCGGTGCAAGCTGGAATTTTTGTAGGCACATATTCATCGAAATTGGCAACCACTGGCTCGATGCCTGTGCCTTCAGCGTTCATCCTGTAGAAAGCCCTGTTGACGTATGCATCCGCTATAAACGGGTTGCCAACGAGATTCCAGCCTTGCTCAAGTGTCACTTCTTGTGAATATGCAGTGTTGAACGGTTCTGGGAAGGCGATGGTTTTTGTTTCCTTGGTGGCGTAAAGATAGCCTTTGCCGTTTGTTAAACTGGTGAAGTCGGAATGCTGATGGTAGTTTTCCCACAGCATGCTGAATGGATTCAAACGATAGAGGTCGTAGTTGTATGTTAAGGGGTTGTAACTAATCGTTTCTCCTAAAAGACCTTCAACAGCAACAACTGGCTGGGGGTCAGATGAAGGCGAAGCGATAAATGCCCATTTGTCGCTGCCGTCTTCGTAGCCTGTCACTTCGATGGTGCGGCATATTATCGTTGTCACTTCTGTGTCGGATGAAGGCATCAGGAAACTGTTGCCATCAACAGCGATTACGGATGATCCAGGGTAGCTGTATGCATAATGGTATTTGTAACCTGTCGCCAATGGCTCGTTGGTGAGGGTGACGATGGTGATGCCGGCGATAAAGTAATCTTCACCGCCAATTTCTATTGTTTTGTTACCGCTAGCTGTCACGTTGTTTGGTGTGGTGACGGTGTATGCTCCGCGGGCGCCGTTGCAGTCGCTGCCGTTACAGCCTATATCGGAAGTCTGGCTTCCCACGGTGCAGCAGCGGTAGTAGTTGTCGGTGAGGTTGCCGCTGTTATTGCCGACGATGGCACCGCTATATGTCAATTGTGGCATGGTAGTTCCCCAGACGATGCAGTCGCGTATGGTGCCGCCTGAGTAGTTGAAGCCTGCGATGCCGCCACAATAATTGACAGTCAGATTATTATCTGTCGAGAGGGTTGCCCTGCTGGTGCAGTCCTTGATGATGCCACAGTTTTCGCCAACGATGCCCCCGTGATAGTTTGTATTTGTATGACAGTAATGGATGTCGACATTGTCAGCGACGGCGCAATTGTCGATGGTGGCTCCGGCATTGGTTATGCCCGCAATGCCGCCTGTATAATCCATGCCGGAGATACGGCTGTCGGCAAGGGTGAGGTTCTTGATGGTGCCACCGTTTCCCACGTTGCCGAAGAGGCCTCTGTAGTCGTTGGGGAAGGCTTCTCTGTAACGAATGCCGCTGATGGTGTTGCTATCGCCATCGAGGGTGCCATTGAAGGAATGGTTCTTATCGCCGACGGCTATGTAGTTGATTTCATCGCTCGAGGTGTTGTCCCAATCTGAGGTATAGGTGTAGGCTATGTCGTTGCCCAACTTGAAGAACTTGCCGCTGAAGCCGTTGTCGGCGGTGTAGCCATCGGAGCCGTTCACGCACTTGGCAAGCAGCATGAGGCCGTCGGTGTCGGTGATGGTGTAAGGATAGTCCTGCGAGCCGTCGGCGGCAGGTGATGCGGTGACACCCCAGACATCGTTGACGGTGGCGCTGATGCTGACATCGGCGTCAGGCATGGTAAGCTGCTTGTCGAAGAAGGTGCCGCCGTTTGTGGCTGTGTAAACCACCAAGTAGCCTGCCGACAAGGTGCCATAGTCGTTAGTGAAGTTTATCATCTGTCCCACGGCACTGTACAGGATGCCGGTGCTGGTGCGCAAGGCGGTGGGGGCACTATTCATGCCGATGGCAGTGAGACCGCTGACAGCGTAGACCGTCTCGTTGTCGGCTATGGCGACGTGTGCACCTAAGGTTACAATGCGAGCACGGCGGACACCGTCTTCATCGTTGCCGTTGATGCCTCCCTGGCTGCCACTGGTGTAGTAGTTGTTGTAAAAATGCTTATAGCCACCATCGTTGTAACCGATGATAGCGCCGATGTTGCTGCTGCCGCTGACGGTGGAGCCTGTGTATAGACAGCTATTTACAGTGGTGTTGGCACTCACATAGCCGGTGATGCCGCCAAAGCGAGTGCAGCCGGTTTTGCCGTTACTGCTGACGACGGCAGCACTGGAGCAGCCAATAATCATGGAAGAGTTGCCCGTGTTCGCGCCTACGATGCCACCATGTCCTAAGGCACCATTGTGTCCTGCGTTGATGGTGACAGAACTTGTCACGAGACAGTTGTGTACAGTGCTTTGCTTGTTGTAGCCAACAACACCGCCCACATAATAATAGCCGGTGAAAGTGCAATTGGTGATGACGACGTCCTTGACAACGGCATGATAGATATAGCCGAAGAGACCAATGTAATAGTCATCTCTGTCATTGGTGCCGGTGCGGTTGACGATGATGCCGATGACACTGTGACCCTGGCCGTCGTAGGTGCCCTCGAAGTAGGCACGGTCATTACTGTCGACATGATAGCCGATGGGCGTATAGTTGTTGTCGCCTGTGATGTTCTGCGTCTGACGGAAGGTGAGGCCGCTGCAGCTGTTCTTGCCGTTGTTCACGTAGTTAGCCAGATGGCGCAAGTCGCTATAACTCTTGATTTTGTATGCATTGTCGCCGTCGGACTCGAAGATGCTGATATCTGGAGTATCTGTGTACGTGATGGTGACCGCGCCCAAAGAATAGCCGGACGTTTGGGATTGGTAGAAATTCCACTGGCTGTTGTAGTCGGTGTTGTACCATGTGCCCTCAAATCCCGTCATCTGGAGGTTGGTGACGTAATAGTAGCTCTGGCAACTGACGGTATAGGTGATTTTGCCATTTTTAGCTGCAGGTCTAATGTAATTACCTTGGAATATGACGTTATTGTTTGCGTTCCAACGCAAGCTGAGCTGGAAGCCGTCGGCCAGCATGACCGAGTAGTGGCCTGAGCCATCACCGAGGGAACTGTTGCTGACACTCATGGTGTAGGTCGTGCTTCCGCCTTCGAAAGGCGTGTCACCGCTACGGGTGATGGTGACTTGTAGGGAGGAGGACACCTGCTGGACCTCCGTGATGGTGTAGCTCACGGTCTTCGTAGCGGCCTGTGCTGTTTGTCCAAAACCTACTGCCATCATAAGAAGAAGAGCCGATATCAATTTCAACTTGGTATTTTTCATTGTATCTGTTGTCTTATTGTATAATCATCTTTTCGAATTCTTTTTTTGACGCAGTCCGGCGTAAGCCATACCGAAGCCTAAAAGCAACAGGGTGCCGCTCCCTATAGGAACAGCAGGGGAGTCTAGGTAGTCGCCATGTATTGACGGCAATACTAAACTCTCAAAATCATTTGATCTAAAAACATCGTCTGTTGATGAGTTCCAATCAAAAAATGCGTCATTTTGTGCATTGGCACCCAAAGCCATTGTCATTAACAATACCGCTGTAAAGACTGTCTTTTTCATATTAAGTTAATGTAATGATTCTAATATTTATTTAATAACAACTTTCTGCCACTTGTCATTCATTTTGAAAATGTACACCCCAATCTGCATAGACGAAGTAGGAACTGTCTGAACACCATTGATGTATTGGGTTAGAACCTTACGTCCCATAATGTCGTACACCTGCAGTTCGCCATTACCGGTTACTGTGACACCACTGCCGCTCTGATAGGCGAAAACGTCTTCCTGTGAACCTGTCGAAGGGCTGAACACCAACATAAACCTGTCTTTACGATCTGCAGGCGAGCCGATGAAGGTGTAGCTGTCCTGAACGCTCAAATCCACAATCACATTTTCAAATTTGTCGATTAATGATACGCCCTGTGAGGAAGCAAAGTCCTGCTTATCTACATAAATGGTGTAACGACCGGTTTCGTTGGCTTTGAAATACAACGGCATCTCCCCTTTCCCATCGGAATATGCTATGGCGTAATCGTCGCCATCCTGCGGTATGTAAAGCTTGGCGTGGTCTTCGTTGAAGATGAACTTGCCGAGTCGCATGCCCTCGTTGAAGCTCACGATGGCTTTATCCTGGAAGGCGTCGCCGCGCATCTCCGACTTTGCCAGAGTCATCTGCAGACTTCCGTTATTGCCCATTGATGTGACAGGCGCTTCGGGCGCAGCCTTGCTGAAGGTGGCTGTCCCGCTGTTTTCGGCTTTCACCACCACACCTATGCATACAGGTATGGCGTTTATGTCTTCCCAGTAATTATCAACAGCCTCTATGTCAGTGCCTGCATCGTTCATCTTGTAGTAAGGTCTGTTGATGTATGCTACATCCGTAAACGGATTACCCACCAGGTTCCAACCTTTCTCCAATGCCACATCCTGAATATTCTTCATATTGAAGGAGCCATGGAACTGCAAAGTGACATCTTCTTTCCTGGCATACAGATAGCCTTTGCCATTTTCAAGCACAAATGGATGAAGCTGGCTGCCGTGCTGATGGTGGTTCTCCCACATCGCATTGCTCGGGTTGAGGCGATAGAGGTCGTAGTCGTATTGGCCAATTGATATGTTTCTGCCGACGAGATACCATACGTCATCAGGTCTGGTGCTTCCCACTATCGGCGATGCGATAAACACCCATTTGCCGTCACCATCGCCGTAGCCTTCTACATCAAGAGTGACTTGGGTATAAGATGGTACGAGGTAATCGTCCAAAATATCGTTGACCTGGTCGGACGAGAGTACACCTGAATAGGGTAAGTTTGGTGCATAATCTTTACATAACATCTGTCCGTCTCTGATTCTCACTATGCCATTGTATGCTGAGCTGATAATCTCATAACTGTTAGTAAGATAACCTAAGGTGATGGTTCCGGCACCGTCATTGGCATTAATGCCGGTTACATCGCATTCGCCGTCCATGATACTGATGTTGCCTCCGCTGACGATGCCGTTTGAAGAACCTGTCAGATCAGCACTCACATTACTGATGATGACGTTGCCCGTAGCACGGATACATTCAGTGGCATTGATGTTTAGATAACCCTTGCGTTCCATCTGACCATAGACAGACAGGTCGCCATCGACGGTGATACCACCTTTGAAATATAGATATATTTCATCGGGTATGATGATTGTGGTGCTGCCACTGAAGCTGATGCCATTGTCGATCTCTCGGTCTAAAATGTAAGTGTATGTGCCACCAGGCAGATTGGTCTCATAGCCCCAAAGTATGGCGGCGTCAGTGTTGTGAACATCGCCGTTCTCGTCGATGTAGCTGACGTTAATCGTTGGAGCATTCGGAAGAAGAGCTTTTTCGTTGATTATCGTATGGTCGCTGACTTCTCCAGCATCTATGAATGTGAGTGTATCTTCGTCCAAATCATATACAGCGAAAGACTTGGCAGCAGTCACAGTTCCTTTGTATTCTTTGGCATAGATCATAGTCTTTCTCCCTGCCCAGCTGAGGGTGATGTCGTCAGCAGTGAGTTTGTCATAGACAAAACACAAGCCTCCATAGATAGAGACATCGCCCATAGCTGTCATATTGAGAAATGCAAGTTTTCCATCACCATCTTCCTGTCCATAGACGGTAAGGTCGCCATCGACAGAAACGGTTCCGACATCGCCTGATTTAAAATCGTTTTCTGCTACATTCAAGATCATGCCATCAGGTATGATGAGTGTGGTGTTGCCTGTGAAGCTCAGATTTTTGTATAGTGCGTCCTGTATAAGGGTGTAAACACCACCCGGGTATTCGGCATCGGCACCGCCATAGAGTACCGTGGCATAAGCGGTTTGTGTATGACCATTCTCGTCGATGTATGTGACATTGGTGTGAATAGGACCCCAGAAGGCGTATAAGTCGATGTCGCCCAATCTTGTGCCGGCAGTGATTTCCACGAGAGAGTCCCCACGGATCTCGTCTTGTTCGAACCAACCATAGAAGAATTGATCGTCAAGTGTCGGCACAGGCAGCTCCACGGTGGTGTTGAAGGTGTAATTAGTTGGATAGCCGCTCGGCAAAGCGCCGCCTTTAGTATGGTAGTTGATGGCAAAAGATTGAGTAAAGTCGGAGAATGGGCTAAGCGTTTTGCCCGAGAGGGCTTGCATTTGATCGAATGTGAGTGTGCCCATGTAATATTTTCCATCTTCATCGCCGAAGGCTTGACCATCTTTTACTGAAACGTCGCAGCAGTATGAACCCGCGGTGATACGGTCACTGGCTTTGGTCCATCCAAGATATATATTCCCCCATGCCGTGATGCCGGCGGTGGCTGCGATATTGCCTCCGTTGATATGGATATTTTCATAGGTGTCAATAAGCTCCACATTCAACGTGCCTCCATTGAATACGATGTCGCCTCCATAGTCTGCTATAAATTCTCCATAAATGGTACCGGTTCCGGCAAACTGCCCGTAAATATGGAGATTGCCGGAAAAAACTTTGAGATAACTTGAGGTATATGGATAATTATAATTAAGATCAAGGGTAGCGCCATCCATCAGGATGATATGCGTGTCGCCACCGGAAAAACTGATTTGATCCAAATCAATATTTTTATACACCACATACCAGCTTCCTTCGGAACTTGAAGAATAAGTGTCGGTGCCGTTTTCGATGACAGTGAAGTCGGTGCAGTAATGCTGAACGCCGTTGGCGTCGAAATATTCGACACTGCTCTGGAACGGGTTCAAGGTCTTGCCATTTAACTTGCTCATATCGGTGATGGTGCCGTAAACCAACTCCGGACCATTGGTGAAGTACTGCCCGTCTTTAATCTTGATGGAACCGTCGCAGTTATATGAATTGACGCTGATACGGTCGTTCTCACTGCGCCATCCGAGGGTGATGTTGCACACGCTGCCAATACCTTCATATTGAGCTGAGAGGCTGTTGACAACAACCAAACCACTGTTGATGACCAGGTCGCCCTTGTTGACGGAGATGTTCATTGGGAATTTGCCTCCATTGATGGTGAGGGTACCGCAACTGAGAGGTGCCTGGCATACACCCCTGGCGTCGCCTTCACTCTGCGCGTAGATGGTGAGCGATTTGGAACCGGTGATACCCTGTGAGCTAATGCCAGTATTGTCGCTGAGAATCAAATGTGCATCGTCATGGAATTCAATGGAATTGCTGATATTTGTATTACTGTTTACCACATACCAGCCACCACGATAATGAACACTATTGTTGCCGCCGTTGCTTGCGATCTCTATGGCGACGGGGCAGGTCTGCTCAACGCCATCGGCATCGATATAAGGCACGTCGGTCTTACCGAGAAGGGCGGTGATGGTCACGTCATCGTAACCCAAGTAGACATAGTATATATTTGAGTCGCTATAAAATGATGTGGTGTAATCATCCTTAGGAACAAAGACAGGTGCGTAGCCGGCAGGCACCTCACCATGGTAACTCAGTATGAGACCGGCACCGGCATTAAATGGCGCATACAATACATTGTTATACACGATTCCGTATGTATAACTATCAAAGACCACGTTGGTGGTAGCGTCGCCTCTGAGGGTGACGCAGTTGTGTAGACCAGAAGTGTTGTAACAAGTGCAATTGTAATAGTAGTTTCTGTCTACAATGCCCATTTCGTTATATCCAACGATAAAAATATCAGGGGAAGAGCTACTTAATACAGCGTCTATTACCAAACAGTGATGGACACTACCTTGGAAATTCCAACCGACAACGCAACCGACAAAACTATTGTTTAAGTTGAATTGAACGTCCTCAAGTACGACATTATATATATCACCATTGGAAACTCCAAACAGACCGTGAGCTATGTATAATTCCGTTGTATTACGGATGCCGCTGATGGTATATCCCTTTCCGTTGAATGTGCCTGCAAAGAATTTGTCCTCACTGAATCCTATTGGGGTATAGTTGTCAGCTACCGCATGGTCATACTGAATATTATCGCCCAACTCGAAGTAGGTGTCATTGTAGTCGTTTCCTTCATTCACCAAAGTGGCAAGCAGGTCGAGGCCTTCGGGGCTGGTGATGATATAAGGAGCGTTCAGGCTACCGTCGCCGCTACCCCAGAGTTGTGCGATGTTGGGGCTCCAAGTGGCGCCGTAGCTACGGTCGCCCGTTGAGCCGGCAGGGATGGTGACGCTCATGGTAGGCTCGGTGAGGTCGGTGCCATTCCAGCCCGTAAAGGTGAAGCTGGTGCGGCTCGGGTTGTTGAGGGTGATGGCGCCGCTCTCGATGGTGTAGGTGTCGGGGTTGGCTGTCGCCACGCTACCGCCGCCGAGGTCGTAGCTGATATTATAGGTGATGGCGCTCACCGTGGCGCTCACCGTGGCATTGGCGCCAGGCATGCTGAAGCTCCAGGTGCTGTCGCCGTTGTCGGTGGCTGCAATGCTGTTGACGGTGACCTCAGCGAGGGCGTAGCCTTCGGCAGGTGCCACCGTGACACTGGCGTCAGGAAGTGCGAATAAGCCGTTGCTCTGACTGATAACACCCGAGGTGGCGACGACATGTTCAGGCAACGTCAGGCTGAAGCAAGGCTGCAGGGTCTGACCGGCTAGGACGCTGCCACTGCCTGGGTTGCCGCTAAAGACCGTCGTGCCGTCGGTGAGGAACTGGCCGGCTTTCACGCTGACGGTGCCGTTGTAACTTTTATAGCTTGAACTGGTGATGCGGTCGGTGAGTTCGGTGTAGCCGAGGGTGATGTCTAAGTCGGCTTTAATACCGTAGCTGTTGCTGCCCTCGCCATTGGTGGCATTGACGATTCCGCCGTTGATGAAGATGTTTTGACCGTAAATACCACCGTAATACCCACGTGCGGTGACGCTGCCTCGGTTGATGGTGATGTTGCCCAGACCCGCAGTTATGCCACTGGTGGTTGTGCTGGTGGCACTGATAATGCCGCCGTTGATGATTAAGTCGTTGTTGGTACTAAGGCCAATCCACGGGGCGCTGACGGTGAGGGTTCCGTTGCCAACCGATTGCCCGTAGATAATGAGGTTATCAGAAGTTTGGAGACCGTCATTATTATTGGTTTGGTTGATGGTCAGCGTGGCGCCGTCGCAAAGAATAAGATGGCTAATGGTGCCTTTTAAAAATATGCCGTTGATGGTAACATCGCCACTTACAACAAACCAACATTCTTGTCCATTGGTACCATAGGTATACTGGCTGCTCTCAATCACGGTGAAGCTGGTGCAAAACGCCAAGTTGCCGTCGGCGTCGATGTAAGGCACGCTGTTGCCGCAGGTGACGGTGGCGTCGGCGGCGGGCATGGTGAAGCTCCAGGTGTAGCCGTCGTCGGTGGTGGTGGCGGGATTTCCGTTCACCATCACATCGGTGAGTTTGTAGCCTTGGTCGTGAGTAAGGGTTACCTGCACGTTGGAGGCGTAATAGGTCACTTGGTTGTAAGTAACCGTCTCGCCTGTTGCAGTTACATGCTGAGGCAGGGTGAGGGTGTGGACGCTGCGGGCACCAGCTTGGTCGCTGGATCCGGAGTTGCCACCGACTCCGATGTTGGTGGTATAAGTGTTTGAACCCTTGGTGAGAGTGCAGTTGCGGTAGTAGTTGCCGGTTAGGGTGCCGTTGTTTTCACCGACAATGACTCCGGCATTATTACTTGATGCGCTTTTGCTGAAGCTGGAGTTGATGACCAGACAGTTGCTGATGGTGGCATTGGTACCGGCTCTGCCCGCTATGCCCGCTACTTTTGTTGAGCCTGATATGTTGGCTTCGCTGAGAATCAGGTCGTGCACGCTCACGGTAACATTCCCGAACAGACTTCTGTAGGTGTTATAAACTGAATTGCTGACAGTGAGGTTACCGATGGTCTTGCCGTTGCCGTCGAAGGTGCCATTGAAATTAAAATTATTATTACCTATCACAGGGAAATCTATGCCGGCCATGTTAAGATCGACGCCAAGCTTGAAAAAATTGTTGTTATATTGGTTATGGCTGATGTTCACATCGTCGGCGAGCTTGAGCAGCTGGGAAGGATATATAATAAGGTATGGATCATCAGCGCTGGTGCCATTGCCCTCCCAGGGGATGACATTCCACTGGGCGTAGAGGGTGATGGTGACGTTATGTTGGTCGGTAAGGTGATACACCACCTGTTGGTCGGTGAACGCGGTGCCACTGCCGTCAGGCTCGGTGTTCCAACCGGCGAAGGTGTAACCGGTGCGACTGAATGCATTGGCTCTTAGGGTTTTATGTTCATTATAGAAACAATAATGGTCTTCCATCGTTCCTATCGCGGGAATGCCGTTGGTGGCGTTGGCATCATAGTGGATACAATACATATTTTCGTACCAATTAGCTTGATAAGTACGGCTGCCATTGGAGCCTTGTGCGACGGTGATATCTCCATGCACATGACCAGAATAAGTTCTTCCGTCATCATCCAGTATATTATAGACCCAATCGTTGAACGTATAACCTGTCTTGGTGGGGACTGCGATGGTAAAGGTTGGCGTCTCTATGGTGTAGCTTGCGGGGTAGCTGCCTGTAGGCTCACCACCATTCAGGTAATATGTGATAGTATAGGTTCTGGGTGTCCAGTTGGCGGTATAAAACATATCACCGTGCGAATGTTCAGGTATGGTGACAGTGGTCTCCGGCGTGTTGCCGTTGCTGCCTGTCCAGCCAGCGAAATCGTAACCGGTACGAAATGGGCCAAAAATCTGGGTGGCGTCATCGTAGGTGTAGGAGGTAGGAGCATTATAATAAAAGCTGCCACCATTGAGGGTATAAGTGATAGGAAAACTGTAGCTGGCCTCCACAGTGGCACTGAAGTTCTTGTTGAGGCTGCCGCTGAAGCTGTTGCCGGCGAGGTCCTTGATGGTGCCGCTCTTGCCGGTGATTTTTAACGCCTTGTTAACCTCCGCGTTGATGGTGCCCTTAAATGTCAGCACGTTACTGCCTGAACCGGCAAAATAGGTGGCGTCGCCCCACGAGGTGGTAAGTTTCTTGGTGCTTCCCTCGATGGTCACAATCTCATTGAACGGCACGCTGATATAAAAGTCGTTGCCGTTGCAGTGATTGCCAGGGTTGACAGCGATGTCGCTGCTGTTCAGGACTGTCGGCGCGGTGCCGTCAACCAAGGTGAGACGAACCTTCAGGTCCTTGAAGTCCCAGTCGTCGCCGCCCGATCCTGCCGCATCGAAACGGATGTTCAGATTGTTGACGCTGGTGTTTAGTACGAGCGAGCCTGAGTTGGTGGCCTGGTACGACGGGTTATTGCTCTTGAACTTCTGCTGGTAGAGATGGGCGTTGCCGTAGTCGAACTCGTAGTGAGTGATGTTGGCGGCTTGTTCAGCTGCCTTGTCCACGTAATCGTAGCGGTGTGGAAAGAACTGTTTGTGGGGGTCGCTCATCACGCTGCCGCTGGGGTCGTAGCTCAGGATGAAGCAGGCTTTGTATTTTGAAGTCGACGGGTTGTTGACCTTGCCGTTGGGGTCATTGTCGTCGTAAGTGGTAGCGTTGTCGGTAAGAATCTGGATGTACTGGTATCCGTCCTGTTCCTCCTTTTGGGTGAAATAGACGGTGGCGTACATCTTGTAGCCAAGGTCGTCCATCCTGCTGCGCAAGCTGAGGATATTGGTGGAAGCGTTTGTGCTGTTGCCATAGAGATTGTTGGTGCTGACGGTGTGTACGGCTTGCTTGTAGCCTCCATCCGTCACCTTCTTCCAGGTACCACTTGAGGCGGAATGGCTTACATCAAGATACTTGGAGCTGCTGATGCCCGACATGAGGTTGCCGCTGTTGTCGAAATACACCAAGTCGGTGACGCTGCTGTTCACGTACGTGCCTTTAAACTGGATGCCGCTGGTCATGGTGCGGTCGCGGTGCGCCAGTTCGAAGCCGCCCGCATCGAGTGCCTCAAAGCGATAGGTGCGCTCTGTGGTAGTCTGGTATTTGTAGGCATCGGTGCTGGGGTTGAGTTCCGAAACGCTGATGGACTCGGCGCTGGCTTGATTGGCCGGGATGGTCACGCTGCCGGTCTTCTCGATGTAGTGCTGTCCGGCGATGGCCGAGAGGCTCACGGTGCGGTAATAAACGGTCACCTCTCGGGAGATGTCGCCCGAACGGGTGATGGTGAATTGGTTGCCTGTTCCGCCCACCGTCCATGTGGTGGTCTGTGCCCAAGCGGTCTGTCCGAAAGCGAGTGTCATCATCAGCGTTAATGCCATCAAGGCTCGATGATTGGATTTCTTGCGTTTTAACGCGTATCCCGCACCTAAAGCGCCCAGAATAAGCAGTCCGCTGCCAAGCGGTGCCGATATATCATCAGCAAAACCGTGGCTACCAGGCAACATCAGACTGAAGCCACCCATGTCAAGACGGTTGCTTGTTTCCCAGTCGTTGATAAAAGCGTCACTCATGTCGATCTGTGCGTTAGCGCCAAGACCAAGCGCCAACACTATTGTGATTGATATTAAGAACTTTTTCATTGTATTGAGTTTTTTTGTTATTTCTTTATTTTAATTGCGGTCGAAATTGCTTTAGCGAACAACTATTTTCTGTACTTTGTCGTTCAACTTCAACATGTAAACGCCGATTTGTGGTGCCGGGATTGTTTCCACACCATTGATATAATGGATTGAAACCAAACGTCCCATCACGTCGAACATCTGCAGTTCGCCTTCACCCTCAATGATGATGTCGCTGCCGCTCTGGTAGGCGAACACCTGGGGCTCTGAGCTGGTTTCTGAGCTTGTAGAAGAAAACACCAGCACGAATCGGTCTTTTCTGTCGACTGACGAGGCCTTGAAGGTGTAACTGTCATCAATACCGAGGTCGACGACTTCGTTTTTGAATTTGTCAATCAATTTGATGCCGCTCATATCGTCTCCGTCGAAGGTGATTATGTATGTTCCGGTTTCCTTTGCTTTGAAATACAATGGAATATCGCCGTTTCGATCGGAATATGCGATGGAGTAATCGTTGCCGTCTTTCGGGATGTAGATGTTGGCATCCTGCTCACCGAAATAGAACTTGCCGAGTTGCATGCCTTCATTGAAGGTGATGATGGCGTTGTCGAGGGTCTTCAAAGCGTTGCCATCGCGGGTGGCGACAGTTTGGGCCAAGGTCATTTCCAAACTTCCGTTACTGGAATTCATGAATGGTTCCGTTGTGCGGAAGACGACGTCTTCGTTGTTTTCCACTTTGACAATGACACCATAGCAGGGTTGGATGGGTGTT
>JAEEGL011329244.1_pt1 | contig 19127 bp, 12 predicted proteins | sample 9134231 | NCBI WGS metagenome assembly JAEEGL01 (sample SAMN16246548, study PRJNA631951) | gut metagenome | biome: gut microbiome; feature: rumen; material: fiber-attached | host: Bos | place: Iran: Karaj | collected 2018-10 | reverse complement strand
CCTTCAACCACAAGCGTATTGACATCCGTATCGGCACCGGTATCCACAACATTCGCGTAGTTGACGGAACTATCGCCCATCAAATTCACGGTAACCTTGTCATTGCCAGCCTGACCATCCACATAGTCCATGCCCGGGCCAGTTATGATTCTATCATCACCCTTTTCAGTAGAAGAACTTATGGAATCGATATAGATATTTTTATTCAAGCCCAGGTTAGATGCAAAATCAAGATTTGTTTCATCTGGCGTAAACTTTGTTGTACCTAAGGTAATTGCGGTAACGCCAGCATCACCATAAAGTTTATCGTCACCGGCACCGCCGTCAATGATATCGTCGCCATCGCCACCATAAATTATATCGTTATCAATACCTCCGCAGATGGTATCATTGCCACCATCGCCATCGATAACATCGTTACCAATACCACCATGGATGATATCATTACCACCTGCAGTGCCTCCGCCATCGCCAAAAATAAGGTCATTGCCGTCGCCGCCGTTAATTTCATCTGTTCCATAAGTTGTAAGCGAATCGGTTGCAAACTCAGGGACTGTAACGCCTTTACCATCTGGCAAGCTAAATATGAAATCACTTGCCTGAACAACCTTAATAGCGTCATTTTCACTGTGGGCATCAAAGAATTCCTGGCTAAAACCATCCAAGTCACCGAATGGAGTATTCAGATCAAACGACGAGCCGCTAAAACGGTCGCCGAAAATAACATCCATCCCGGCACCACCTTCGATTTTATCGTTATCGGAGCCTCCCAAGATCCAGTCATTACCGGTTTCGCCGAAAATTTTGTCATCACCGGCGGAGCCATCGATTTTATCGTCACCGGAACCACCATAGATTTTATCATCGCCTTCGCCGCCGACTATAATATCGGCGCCGCCGAAATCACTCATCGCTGTGCGCGAAACCGCATTATTCGTGACATCATACTCGCCGCCGTCGCCGACAAGAATGTCATTGCCACCGTTACCGTATATCTTGTCATCACCTGCGCCACCAAAAATAATATCATCGCCTATATTGCCGTAAATGTAATCCCCGCCTGATGCGCCCGGATCTACATTGACGATATACTTCTTGTCATCCTTATTCCTTGGCATTGTAGAATCGCCAAAGATGACGTTCTTGCCTATGGCACCCAAAATTGTATCTGAACCGGCATCACCCCAAATGTATGCCACATGGTCAGAGTTCAACGTGAGCCCACTCAGGTCAATGACATCGTCACCATCACCGCCATGGATTTCTATATCGAAATTGGCATTACCTGAAAGAACAATCCTATCGACATCCGCTCCAGATTTGATGATTAGCTTGCCATTTTTACCAACTGTCGCAGAACCACCATCCCACTTGACATTATCCCCATCTAATTCGAATTCTACCGTTTCTTGGCCGTCCTCAAGGGAATTGTTTGCCCCTCCCTTATAGACTCTTTCCTGCGAATTATCACCTACGTTTGCGATAACGTTACCTTCGTCTTCATGAGCCATGACAGGATCAAGATTACGACCTACATTAGCGGTAAAATCAAACAGGGTTATTTCGCCTGTTATGTCCCATTCCTCAGTATAGAACAGGAACTCCACATAAGCGAAAAGTTCCGCGCTTATTTTGCCCTTAAGGTCAAACATGCCCATCACCCCGGAATCTTCCGCAGTCTGCTTGAATTCCTTCAAGCGCAGCTTTCCGTCTTCATTGGGATCGAACATATCCAAACCAGTGGTTATCGTAACACCACCGCCTACGCCGCCTTTAATGATTCCGCCGTTGAACTCAGCAGAAGCCTTGACACCACCATAGAATTCCAGTTCACTGGAATCCTTACCGTCGTGCAAATCGTCCACATAAAAACCGTTGACTAAGGCTCCGTAGTCCTTCCAGCCACTACCGATATATTGGCGAATTCCGTAGGTATCATAGCCAAAGCCAAGGTTGATATTTGCACCGAAAGCAATGTCCAGGCGCACTCCCAGCGGGCCATATACAGGGAAGAAGGTATCCCAGCTGAATTCAAAATTCAAGGGACTCATCGTATAATGGACAAGGTCGATATCCTCCCCCAGCAGAAGCCTATACGCCCCTTGCATATCCTGCCAGAAAAATTTCCAATGAGAATCCGCGGAAGCCGGATCAACGATATCGCTTAGGCCATTATTGGAAACCTTACTGTCGGGATCAACCAGAGTAGGCTTGGCTGTGGTATCCATATATTTGGAATTGTCCAAAGTCGTTGATTTAGCCTTACCTTGAATAAAACTATGAGCTTCATCTTGATTCAAAGAACCTGTATTGAGAAGCCAATAATCTGGTAACACTATATAGACATCGCCATCTTTCGAAGCTTTTTCAAAATTAAGGATATTATCCGCAATATTGATAATTTCCTTAACCTCAAAGATAAACGAATCATCGAAATCCGGATTCTTGCTGTACATCTTGGCAAGTTTCAGCGGGGTCAATTCAACGCCAAGGTCATCCAAGACAGGGAATGGTGTTGTCAAGAAGTCTATGAGTTCCTTCATCGGTTCAATGACTTCTTTAGCACGGTTAACAACAGGGGCTAATACATTCGAAACGAAGGTACCCACGTCAATGGTCATATTGGAAAAACCAAGCTGAGTCACCCCCTTAAACACATCCCACTCAAAATCAAAATTTCCGTTAAACTTGGGATATTTACTTGATGAGCTACTATCCTCAATTTTACCGAAGCCAACAGTAATTCCAGCCGAGATGTTCGTTCTTGCAACCACATTAGGAGTAATACTCGAAATCACGTTAGAAATGTGATTTACTTGTCGCCGACCCAAGTCAACATTAAAACTAAACTCGGCCAAATCGTCGTCATCCATTTCCAACTGCATGGCAAGTTTAGAAATGGATCCATTAATTTTAGAACCCTTATCAAAATGGACTTTCGCCCCAGCCGTAAACTCATTTTCGTCACCTTCATTGAAGAAGAAGTAGAATCCATCTCGTTCAGATATCCCAAAGCCAAACTGCAGATTCCAGCCAATTTCAAGGCTAACCCCGCCATCGCCCGCAATTTCCAATCCTGGCATCCCAAGGTCAAAGCCTAAATCAGCCCCAATTTGGTATATATCACTCAATTTAAGGAACCATTCCGCATACTCCGCACCGCTTCTGTAAGCAATGCCATCCGCGAGCGACCATGCATCAGTTATACCGTATTGAGAAATTCCCGTCACACTTGTCAATTTGGAAGTAAAAAGTTCGCCCAACTTCTCCGCAATCATTTTCGCATTGAAACCGGTGGATTCGTATACAAAATCAGAGAATGGTTCAAGTACACGATCCCTGATAGCGCTCAAGAAGTCAACACCATTGCTCAACGCATCCCCCATAATGGGCATGTCCTTGAGTTGGGACATAAGTTTTCCGTTCAAACCGGATTCTATACGCGTGAACAGTTCATCCAAGCCGGCAACGGCAAGCTTAATCTTGTCGAAGAAATCAATATCCCCCGACCCAAGACTTTGAATTTTTGTATAGACTTCACTGAAATCGGCCACCAACGTTCCATCAGTCAAACCGCTCTTATTGTCCTCCAACATTAACATAGAAAAACCTATGTTTTTAACATCCAAAGAACCAAACACGTCCGCCATTGATTTTGCTACTGCATAGTTGTTGATATCTCCACCAACGACAGTATTACTAGCACTATTCCATTTACCCAAGTAAATATTCCCCAAGGTATAGCCCTTGATACTTATTGGCAATCGACCTAGTATCGTAGCAAAGACAGAATAGTCGTCTTTATCAAAAGTCACAGCAGTCACCTGACTACCGTCACTCCCAATTTCCCCTTCAAAAGAGGCTTTCATATGAATAAACGAATCATCGCCATCAGAACCCACCTTGATAAGGTTCTTGAGCAAATCCATATTGGTAACACCGGCGTTAAATCCCAGGTCAAATGAAAGTTTTGAACCAGAAATGCCAATATTGGCGCCAAATTTTATTCCGCTATCTTTTAACACAAAACCATTATTTGCACTAACCAATGCGGACATCTTGAACCAAAGTCCGCCAGTCAAGCCAAGATTGGCATGCCCATTAATGCCTTTGCCACTTTTACCGAAATTCAAATCGAAGCCATCATCATCCCCAAAAATTTTCATTAAATTCAAGTCAAATTCAAGGGCCTTATTAACATTATCCCACTTCAAATCGACAATTTTGGAGTTTGACGTTGAAACACCAGGATTCACAGTCAAACCAGCATCTTCTAAATATTTTGAGAAATACGTTGCAAATGACTGTATGTCGGTAACATTTTCTGCACGCAAGGTATCGACAACACTCAATACAGAATCTGCCACATTTACAAGGTCACTCACCTTCTTATTAATGAGCGGAATTTCAAAATCCATGCCATTCGTGGCGTCCATAACTTTTGTAGCAAAATCAGTTACCATTCCATAGACCGTTTCTATGGAGAAATTTGAAATATTTTGTATATATGTGTTACTTGAAATCTCGTTTTTTATATCGTTGATAAAAGTATCGAAATTTAATTTGCTGTTTTTCACAACTGATTCATTACCCAAACTGAATAACGATTCGTGCTTTCCACCAATTGTAAAGCCAGAGGATATGTTCAATTCATTTGTAAATGAGCCCGCATCTTCCGTCATAGTTGTATCAGGATTTCTGCTGTCATACCCCAGAGTATACCCAATTTCCCCTGACATGTTTACATCTACGCCCAAGAACCCAAGTGTAGCCTCGGCTTTAGCATTGTTGAGGGTAGCCTTAACATTGGCACTTACCGACTGCGTATTGCCTATTTTAATAAGTTTTGTCCAATCCATTTCACCAATGGGGGACCCGAAAACACGATATTCACCAACGCCATGCTCTTCATAATAAACCGATTTATTCTTGTCTCCAAAACCCAGCGCCTTCAGAATTTTATTTGTATGCAGGCTTTCAATTGAAAATTCCCCGGAGCTTTTGAACTCAATGTGGTCTTTACCTGCATAATCAATCGTTATAGTCGTCCCGACGAGGTAAGTTTCAATCTTTTGCACAACTTCAAGCAATGTCGTACTTGAAGAAATATTACCCAAATCAACACGAATCGACGACCCATTCTTTGGAACAATTACAAAATCTTCTGAATCCGAACTCACAGCCGTAGAATCTTTTTTGATACTCAACGTATTGGCAGAAGTAAATACGAGATTCGTCCCATCAAAACTTAAGGAGATGTCCGTTCCTGTAATTGAAGATTTAACTTTCTGATACACACTCGCAACGGTATTGCACTCCGAGACATCAATTTCTTGTGAATCTATCGTAATTTTGTCAACATCTTTTTCTGCATCAAAGGTACCAGACACACGCATATCCTGCACCATACAAGTGCATCCATCCACCGAGCAGGATTCCAGGCTATACGACGACGTATTCTTCATCTTCTTTGCATCACAGCCAAAGCGTATCTCGTATTCCCCAGCGGTAGACGAGTCCCTTACATAAACGACATATATTCCGTAGGAACTCTCCTTAGAAGTACCATTATTTTTATTTTGAAAAGTCGTCTTTTTCAAGAACAGTTCCAAGGCATGCTGTAAATCCTGGCATGTAACGCCTGATACACTCAGGTCACAAATGTCCTTAAGGACTATTTCCTCCGAGTGCATTGTTCCTACATCATCTTTGAACTCTAAATTTATCTTGTTCGTTGCAGAATTGACTTTTACTAGGCTAGTTGCCTGCACATCGTTTCCGCTTAAGTTCAAATCATAAAGGCTCTTTTCTACAGAACTAACCTTGGAACTATTTACGGTAAAACCAGAATCACCGTAGATATACAGTCGGTTGTCTATAAAATCATAGCTCAGTGTTTTGTCAGAGGCGTCCTTAAATTCAAACGCAGTCGAAGCGTCATAAGTATCTTTTGCAATCTTGACGGTATAATAATTCTCGTTCACTGCAGTGGTCACACCCGAGAAAGTATCTGCAAATACGGTATCACTGTCCTCAAGCGTTTCTCGCTTAAACTGAACATCCATATCAAAAACTAATTGGACTCCAGCCTCAAAACTAGCATTGCCACTGGTTTTCACATTGGCAAAGGACCCTTCGCCAAGCATGGCGCCAAGAGAAAGGTCTATATCCCTTTTGAAGTTTACATCCATATTAAAGAGGAAATTGATCCTCCTTATTTGATTGACACTTCCGCTTGCAACATTGGATCCGGAGACTACATTGTCCAATTCATCATACAAAGTCATGGTTATCAAATTCGAAGGCACAGTAGCACCCACGAATATTGAAGTCCATTTATTGTTCAGTTTTTCAATAAACTTATCTAGGTTTTCAAAAGCCCCTTTGTAGAAGGTTTCGCTCTTATCAAGCATTTCTTCTTCAAATTTCTCTAGCATTTGGGCATAGTCAATTATTGATTCCAAGGAATCCTTGGCAATAGATCCAAGCGTTTCAGCAGAAGTCCCTTTTGTAATTTGATTCCGCAGTTGGAACAAAAGAGTTTGGATGGCCATTTCAAGTCTATTGACAAGGTTGCTGCCGGTAATGTTTGTATAATCCTTTAATGCGTCGGGGTATTCCCATTCACCCGTCGCGATGTCATACTTGAAGGATTCCGCACTCCCCGAACTCGTATTATCATATTCAAAAATTCCAACTGCACTGGCCGAGTTTCCCGACTTAAGGGTCACCTTGTCGAAGCCTAAACTAATATTCGATGATGGTCCAATCTTGTAATCAGAGCCATCGGCAACAATCTCGACAAATGCGTTAAAGTTGGCGTTTTCAAGATCCACATAGAACAAGCCCGTATTCACCGCCATGGAAGATGTCGCACAGACGTTCAACTTAACGCCTTCGACACTGGGGTTATCCTTGTTGCTCAAATCCATAGTAAGTACCAAGTCGCCAGCAACATTGCTTACCTTAAACAGACCCATATCCAAATCAGAAGACATAGATTGCTGCAACTTGAATTCCAGTTTTGTCCCATTGAGTGTAATACCAGAAGTAACCCCAATGAACTTGTTTACCATATTGCTAAATAAGTCCGCATCGACAGCCACAGCAGGGTCTGTCGATGCAGCCAAATGGTACATAGCGCAGGCCTTGGCTATATTTCCCTTCAGGGAATCGAGGTTCGAAAGCGAAAGATTTCCCGGCAGTTTGACCGTATTGATCTTTTGAATGACGGAATCCAGATCGAATACAGATGAATTAAAGGAAACATCCGGGAACGTTACGTTCGGGTTCTGGATACTGGATACCTTGAGGTGCGAACTAGAATCGACCGAGAAAAGGGACGACGAAAGATTGGTTATTTCGAATTCTAGGTCCACATCGACTTTATTGCCGTTGATCTTGTCAACCGACACCTCAAGGTCGTTATCATCACTAATGTCCTTTTCCTGAATGCTGATTCCCATGAAGGTCGCTGCAGCGCCCAGATTACCAATGTTCAAACTGGCATTATTCAAGGACGCCGTCAAATCGCCATTACTGTCGGCTGCCAAATCAAGTTTTACAGAAGCATCTGCAGAAACCTGATTCGAGATTGCCATGCCTGGTATGCTTGAAAGGTCCATACTTTTGGTCGAGGAGAATTCAAGAATTCCCGATGTATAACCCGCATTTATTTCTGAGCTCTGGATTTTGTTACTAACAAATTCACCAACAGCATCTTGAAGGCTCTGCCCTTCCGCCTGGGTAAAGGTGCTCCAATCTATTGAATTAATCGCTGCACTGACAAGAGCCTTATAGTCATTGAAATCTCCCACAATCTGCTGTTTGAGTCCATCGACCTCGTCTGCAGCCGGGTTAGCCGTAACACTATCAAAGGATTCAATTGCATCGATGGCCCCGATCAATATATCACTATGGGCAGCCATGAGCAGGCGTGGCTCAAGGGGTTCAATATTGAAATTATTTTGAGAGTTCTTCTTGGAAGATTTCTTAGATATGTTTTTCATCTTGGATGTCTTTGTTGAAATTTATTTTAATTTGACACAACGGACGGAAAGTGCATCCAATCTTGGATTGCCCGAGATTCCAGCCCCATCATTTCGACGACCAATGCATTGGCTAAGAGCCCTGAGAGAACCCTGATACAGATATTCTACGGGATAATACATATAAAATGCCTCGTCTATATCATCAAAGCCTTTCTGATGATCATAGACACCCGACCCGGTAAGAGAAAGTCCGCTCTTATTGCTGCCAGAAAAAATATAACCGGAACGAAGGCCGTTCGCGTGATCATCGGTACTTGTCAGAGCAATTTGAAAATCATTAATATTCATTATTCGCCAGCCTTTTGGGCAAATTCCCTGATGATTTTCTTGAATCAAATGGGCACAACTCCTTGTATTACAACTATCATTGAAGCCCATCATTTCTGCCCACTGGTAAAGGCCGCCGTAACGGTCGCACTTGGTGGTGTCATCATTATAGCAATAGCGCTCAATTTTCGTGTCATCGGTCATGTTTTCGCCGCCCTTCAAGGTGACATCGGCAATATTCAAATTCTGCGCCATAACTTGTATGGAATCCTTGACATAGTTCGTATCACGGCCGACAATCGTCAAGTAATAATAAACACGACCATTGCGCGAGTCAGTAAAGGTTTTATATTTTTCGGATAATCCATCCAAAGGCAGGGTTTGATCGAACGGTTCATAGGGCCCAGAACTGGAACTTTCTTCGGGCACCCAGACCTTGTACTTATAATCTTCACCACATACATAGCGAATTCCTGTTCGTCCATCGCGATAGGTGGACCCTATGGTTTCACATTCCACACCAGTATAATCAGTGATTTTACTGGAAGAAGACTTGACGCTAGAGCTGCTGGATTGAGTCGCACTGGATCCTTCGTGGCTATCTCCGTTCTGGATGACACTGGAAGAGGACGAATTTGCGGTGCCGTTCGAGGAAGAATACTTAACGGTCGAGCTACTGGACAACTTACCGTTCTTGACACTTGAAGAACTCTCAGCATCCTTCGCACTGGATCCCTTTTCTTCGCTTTTGCCTTCGACGCTCGAAGATGATTCGACATCGTCCGCTTCGCTAGAAACTTCTGGTTCAGGCTTTACAGGACTAGAGCTGTCATCGTCGCAAGCCGAGAACGCAAGCATCGCAAAAGCTACAGCGCTCACCAAGCCGAGTTTCTTTATCGTTTTCATTATCCATTCTCCTGTTATTAAACTTTTGTGTTGCCCTTGCCGCCCAGGTTGTCCGGGTCTATAGAGAGCAGGGCTTGAATGTCCGCAGTGCTCAGCGGCGCGGACTGTTGTATTTCAAAATTTTTCTGCGGGTTTATTATCAAGTCCTTGTTTACGGACTTGACTGTTTCGCCGGAATCTTCCGCCACATACAGCCCCGTCTCGGGGTTGCGGACAAATTCCGTATTGGCAAGCTGCCTGATACTCGCCTTGGTCAAGAAGTCAGCGTCGTTTGGGGTCACATTGACGGATTGTTCTATCTCGCCAATCACCGCCGGGGCCTCGATAACCGCTTCGGGCTGTTCAATGCCACCCGGCAGCACGATGTCGCCCGGTGCACCATCCATCATCTGTCGCCGTTCCAGCGACTCGATTACAAAGGGATTTTCTTTGTTCTCTTTCATTCTTGCCAAAACTTTTATGTTCCCTCAAATAGTGAAACATTATTACTATCAGCCCAGTCTTTTAAATCAGAATAAAGGGCAGACTGTTTAAAAGACTCAATGTCGTAGCATTGAGGCAAAAATTCCTTCAAATGAGGAATAGTCGCTAAGCAATCTAATAAAGTAAGAAAATCATGCCCATTACAAACCAACGCGAAATCTTTTAAATCACAAACATCTTTAAGATTATCAAAATCGTTCCTATCTTGTTCCGTTCTTCCTTCAAAAAAGGAACTATCTAGCTCTACTAAAGCGCCCTGTTTAAGAACATGAGCTTTATCGTCTCTAAAACGACCTATTTTTAATTTCTTGTTGAATGAATAACCAAACTCTTTAATGTCATTAAAGATTCGGTAACACCCTATTGCTTTGGCAATAGGCTTAACATTTTCAATTTTCTGTTCAATGTCAGAATCTTTCTGCTTTAGTGATGAAACCACCCTGTCTGACTTAAGCATTTGCATTTCAATGTCGCGTTGGTCTGTCAGGTATACATGATCCGGTTTATGATAAGATTCTATAAAGTCAATAAAATCTCGATCTCGAATGCCAACAATTCTTTCGTATCCTTCTTCCAATACAGTCTTTACAATAAGCTCAACATTATTACAACTTTGCTCACCCTCGGTTAAAGAACTGCGAACATTCAATCGATTTTCCGAAAAGAATTTCTCATAAATTTTAACATCATAGTCACTTTCAACAACAACCCACATTGCAGGCATTGGTGAATTAATGTTTAAACGAATCGCACCTAAGGTGTCTCTAGGACGATTTTCTTCCGTCACTTCTTGCAATGGAGCTTGAATCATTCTGCCTTCCTCAGTTGACTCTTTTCAAACAAGTCCTGCGACATATCCCATCTTTGTTCAAAAATGTTGGAATTATGGGTGCAGATAATGAATTGCAAATCACTCCATTTACAAAGTTCCTTGATGACTTTGGGAAACTCAAGAATCCAAGACATATGCATGGAATTTTCAGGTTCGTCGACAAGAACTAAAGTATGTTCGCTAGATTCAAACAGCATTTTATAAACAAGCATCAAATACTGCCGTTCGCCAGACGACAAATCATCCAAATCGACAATCGTATTGTATTTGTCCGTCAGCTTAAAGCGGAAACCATCTTTCTCGGATATTGAGATTTTCTTGTTGATAAACTCATATCGATTTATGAGTTCCATAAACTTTTCAAGTTTATCAACTTCGTGCTTAATAGAAAACTCATCGTTCAAGAGTTTTTCAACAATTGGACCATATTTTTTGACATCCGTCAAGAATTCAGAATTCAAGCCGAATCCGAGCATTTTGTCAACTAGAGGAAATTTCAAACCTTCGATGGGTTCATTCACCGGGAATTCATTTTTGAGTTTGCTCTTTAGAAAATCCTCTATTTTATCAGAAAGAATCGACAGATACTTAATGAAAGAATCATTACAAGTTTTTACAGGAGTTTTTCGGTTCCTTTTAGGAAGATTTTTTTCAATGACTCGCGTTTCCGGAATGTACAAGATTTTCTTTTGCGAGAGTATCATCTCGATAGAGTGGTCCCCGCTCTTTTTCGGTGTGTAGAACTTACCATCACGCTCCTTTACAGAAACCTGCAATGGTTTTTGGCCTTCAAACAAAATGTCTAAACGAACATCAAGGTCATCTTGCTCATCAGAATTTTCATCTTGCACAATCTGCCATTCATCTTTTGTTACGATTAGACGTTTGGCATCTATTACACAATCAAAAGACTTAAACGGCAAAGCCGCCATAGTTTTCCAATCGGCACCATACAAAGCGACCAACAGTTTCAAAATTGTCGTTTTACCAAATCCATTCGGTCCCGTAATATACTTTACAGCAGGTCCGTTTTCATTGGTAAAGTCCAGTTCATAATTGAACTGATGCAGCAAGTCATTTACTGTCATTTTTTCGAGCATTGGGCGCTCCATACTTAGAGTTCAAGAATTCCATTTTATTCTTATTCACACGCAAAACACGGTCTTGTTCGACATTTTTATTTCCACGAGCAGTCACAACAGACTTATAAGAAGGATAGTCATCGCCCTTGCTTCGATTATTTTTGCAATGAAGAGGTCTTTTGTTTACATCATCGTCGCCACCACCTAAAGCTTGCGGATAAATATGGTCAACTTCCCAGCCAAAATCGGCATCTGCATCGCCATATTTATCACGGGCAATCCATGCGCCGCAGGCATCCTTCCTGAACTTGGAAGGGTCATAGTCCGGCACTTTCCGGCCCTTTTCCCAAATAGCATTAATTTCTTCTTCGGTCATAACCAAAACCTGTCGTCTAGCATAAAACCTTATCAATAAATTCTGTATTATTCAAATTAAAGTCAGCATCATATTCGTCTTCAACAACACGAATAACCTCTTCATCTAGGGATTCTGCAAAATCCTTAAATTGCGCTAGAGCAGAATGAATTTTTCTTACATGCCTATTTTCTTCATTGACACGAAAATCGCCGTCAAATGGTTCCCTTAAATAACCAGCATCCTTCGCCTTAACATATTCCCTATAAACCTCATCATCACAATCTCTAACAGTCAAGCCGAAATAATCATAAATAATGAACTTGCGAACACAACTATTCATTTCTTTTCCCTTCAAATACACCTCATGTGCGGCATCCTTAAAGGCCTGCAAAGAGTCTCTATTATTTTCTAGTTCAAGATTCCTGACCTCTTCAGCATCTTTTAATTCTTTTAAGCGAGCAATCTCTTTTTCTTTATACTCTATAGTCGCATTCAATTCTACGTTTTTCGTCCTTAAAGAATCACGCTCATTCATCAAAGTATTGTATTGTTCTTCAGTACAAATAAAAGGATCTGGTACGTTTATTTTTAGCGTTGGAAATTCTTCAATAAAATGATTTATCTGCTCTGATAGATAAGGCAAATCGGATTTGGACCGACATCTTTTTATGATCGACTGTACTGTAGAAAGTAAATCCGCTTTATCATTTATTTTATACAAATGCGTTCCATTTAGAACGCCACCAAAAGCCTTGTAGTCCAACTCAGAATCTAATAGAGGTACAAAAAGTTTACTTTCTCTAGAAATCCATGTCGCGCCCAATTCTGCACAACAAAATTCCGACTGCTTATAATTTTTAGAAAGATAAGCAACAACGACAGAAGCTTCTTGTAGAGATTTTCTGATTGTTTCATTAAAAAAATCACCCCCAGAGCATCCCATTCCAGAAATACTCGTACAAAAGAAATCTTGTTGTTTCAAGTTACACGCCAACTGAAGCATTCTCTGCAAAGCCTCAATTACAGGTTTATCTGTGCAAGAATGACTTATAAAGATTTTTACAGGCATAAAATCCTCTTACCTAAAGAAAAACTATGCTCCTCCCCCTCCCCCAAAGAGGTCGGACCTTGGGGGGCGGTTGGAGCGGGCGTTACTTGGCCGACTTGCCGGTCGCCTTGGCGGCCGCGGGAGCGGCAGGGGCTGCCGCCGGGGCGGTATTCACGCCGATGTCGAGCGGGCCGTACTTCTTTTCGTAGGCGCGCACGGTGGCGCTGAGCATAATGGCGAGGCGCTTTGCCGTGTAGGGGTTCATCACGATACGGTCGGAGATGGCGACATCGACCTTTTCCTGGTTCATCTGCCATGCGCGATTCACGCCGAGAATCATCATCACCTCTTCGCGCCCGGCCACTACGTTGGTCGCGTTCACGTAGGTGGTGCGCATGTCCTTGTCGTTCCATTCGATTTGCGGCTGCTTGTTTTCTGCCATTTTGCAATTCCTTTGTTTTTAAGGTTAATGTCTTTTGGATATTTAGTAAAATGGAGGGGCTTTTACTAGATTTCCGAGGCATATCAAGGGGTTTTATGAACCTAGTTAAACTTTGTACATCCTTTGTCACGGCGTTCGCCGTGGCGGCTCTCGTTTCGGGCTGTTCCGTGTCCGATTCCGAGGACGACGAATACTCCAAGTGGACCTTCTCGGGCAGTGTCGTAAGCGGCGCAAACGGGCTTGGCCTCGAAGGGGCCTCCATAGACTACATGGACGGTTCCGGCAAGCAGAAGACCGCCTATACCGACGAGTCGGGGGCATTCTTCATAGACGGCCTGCCCTACGGCCAGCACACCTTCACCTTCAGCCACTACACGGTTGACAAGAAGGACACGCTTTACTACGCCCCCAAGATTATCACGGTGGCATCCACGGGCGAATCGAGCTACATGGAAGGCGTGGTGGCGAGCGGGTCGCGCGTCGTGCGGCTTTCGCCGCTGAACGCGGGAATCGCAGGCGAACTCTATGTGCAAGAAGAGGCCACGGGCGTAAAATCGCCCGCCCCCAAGGTAAAGCTGCGCCTCGCGCACCAGGACACGGCCTTCGTGAACATCGCCCCCGAAACATTCTCCGCCGCGACGGATTCGCTCGGCAGGTTCTCCTTCGAAAAGCTCCCCGCCGATTCCGGCCTCACGCTCTCGGCAGAACCCTTCACCTACAAGGGCAAGACCTACCGCTTTTCGAACACGGCGCTCCCCCGCCTGCGTTCCGACGCCGTGCACGACATGGGCAGAATCTTCCTTGTCCGCGACACCCTCAAGGAGAGCGCCCCCGTCATCGTATCTTCAAACGTAATGGACAAGAACCGCATGGGCTACAAGAACCTCTCGCCGCTCATTACGCCCTACTACGTGTTCAGCGAGCCGCTCAGCAAGGAGAACATTTCCGTGAGCCTCGCGGGCGATTCCGCGACAGTCATCACGCCCGAAATCAAGGGCGACACGCTGTACCTGCGGCACACGGCCCCGCTTGCCGCCGAAAAGTCCTACGCCGTGAGCATCGTGGGCTACACCAAGAAAGGCGAGAGGCTGACCGTAGACCTTTCGGGCGACGCGGCCTTTACCACGAACCGCGGACTTTATGCCGTCACGAGCAACGCCTGGGCGGCAAGCAGCCGCTACAAGGCGACTTTCTCGGTAAACGACACGCTCTGGGTCAAGTTCTCCGACTCGCTCGCCACGGTCCAATGGAGCAAGGCTGCAAAGGTCAAGAAGTCCATCTATGCCGGGAACGTTTCCCCCAATGCCGACGCCTGGATCAAGGCCGACACGCTGTTCGTCAAGATGTTCGAGACATTCGACGACTCCCTTGCGGCGGGCGACACCGTGGGCATGAACATCACCGCCCACGCGAAGAACGGGCTCTACTTGCAGGGGCTGACGGTGCTCACCGAGCTTTCCAAGGCTCCCGTGTCCAGTTCGTCCGAGGCTTCCAGCTCTTCCGAAGCTTCGAGTTCGTCGGCAGAGTCCAGTTCATCGGTTGAATCCAGCCCGTCTTCCAGTTCTTCTAGCGCGGCGGCAGACTGATGCTCGGCAAGGCCCTATTTACAGCCCTCGCCCTCGCGGCATCTGCACTTGCGCAGCAGGGGTTCGACGGAGTCACGGAGCCCATCAACCAGGCCCGCGTCGGGTTCACCGTGTCCGGCAAGATTGACAGCATCTGGGTCAAGGAAGGCGCGTTCGTGCGCAAGGGCGACACGCTCATGAACCTCGTGAACCGCGAGGAACGGCTACGCGTCCGCATCACGGGTATCACGGCAAACGACTCCTCGGCAGTACTCTCGGCCAGGGCAAAACTCCAGGCCTACAAGAAAGACCTGGACGCGACCCGCAACCTTTTCGAGAACAGCAACTCCGTAAGTGCGGAACAGGTCTGGGAAAAACAGATGAACCACGACGTGGCGGCTGCCGAACTCACGTCGGCGCAAACCGAGAAGGAACGCGCGAAGCTCGAACACGATGTCGCCCAGGCAGAACTCGAAAAACGCGTTCTCACCGCCCCCTTTGACGGCGAAATCGTTTCCATATCCAAGAACAAGGGCGAAAGCGTCGATGCGCTGGAACCCGTCATCGAAATCGCGGATGTGCGCACCTGCCGCATGGTCGCCTATGTGGTGGCGAACAGGTCGGGCAAGCTAAAACCCGGCCAACAGGTAAGCCTTTCGCTCGACGGGCGCAAGCAGGTTCGCCGCAAGAAGGGCAAAATCGAGTTCGTGTCGCCCGTGGTGGATAAGTCCAGCATGCTGCGCACCGTGAAGGTCATATTCGACAACACGGACCTGGCCGTCGAGCCGGGAGTAACGGGGAAAATCCTGCTTAAATGAGTTTCCGCGCCGTAAACATCATCGCCACCCTGGCTGTAGTTGCCGCCCTTGCCGCTGAAGAAAAGGGCGACTCGCTGTACCTGGATTTCGGGACGGCCCTACAGGCCGTGCTCACGAACAACGCCGACGTGACGGAAGCGAAGTTCGCATGGCTCTCGGAATCCGAAGCGGCCACGGGAGCCTACGGCAAGTTCGAGCCGAGGCTTGTGGGCCGCGCGTTCAAGGAGACCGCCGAACGGCCCGGCGCACTGTTTACGGAGACAAAGGAAGAATACAAGATTGGCGTGCAGGGGGCGCTCCCCACAGGCACCGAATATAACGTGGGGTTCAACCAGGCCACCTACACGCACAGCGACTACACCTCGGAACTCTACTTCGGCGGCGAACTACGCCAGCACCTCCTCAAGGACGGCCCGCTGTTCTTCTCGGCCACGAACGAGCTGGAACAGGCAAGGCTCCGCAGGGAACTAGCCTACCAGAAATACCGCGACGCCCTGAACGATGTCCTGGAAAAATTCTGCGACGCCTACTGGAACTACTACTACGCCGACCGCTTCCTGGCCTCGGCGACGGAATCGGCCCGCGTGGCAAAGGACATCGTGGAAGATGCGGGCAAGCGGCTCAAGCAGGGGCTGCTCTCGCCCCTTGACTATAGCAAGGCCGTCGCGGAGTATTCCGACCGCGAGTCGGCAAGGCTCGACGCACTCGACAAGCTGCGCGGCGCGAGGCTTACGCTGTTGCTCACGCTGTCGTCCGGCGAATACATCCACGACCCCCGCCCCATCGCCATGCGCCCGGACCTTGCCCCCGATTCGGCGGCAAGGCTGGATTCGCTCACATTCCTGGATTCCATGTCGCTCATGCATCCGGGCTACCTATCGCAAGGGGCCGAGGTCATGCTCCGCGAATCGGAACTTTCGGCAAGGCGGGCAGACTGGCTCCCTACCGTGGACCTTATCGGCAACTACGGAATCCGCAGCCGTAACGACAAGGCCCGCGAGGCCGTGAGGAACTTCAAGACCGAGGGCAAGCGCCAGACCGTGCTTGCGGGCGGCATCGAGATAAACATCCCGCTGTTCGGCGGCGTTGCCGAGCGGCACCGCATATCGGCCCAGAAATACAGCGTGAGGGCCGCCCGTACAAGGCTTATGCTGTTACAGGCGCAAATATTCGAGGAATACCGGATTCTGCAGAACAGGGCGCAAGAAATCCGCGAACAGTGGCGCTACGGGCAGATTGCGGTGGAATACCACCAGAAGGAACTCGAAGAGGAATTCAAGAAGCTCGCCATGGGCAAGAGCAACTACCGCGAAATTTTCGAGATGGAAGAGGACCTGCGCGAAGCGGAGCGCCGCCAGCTCGAAAACATGCGCACACTCCGAATCATCGATGTCCGGCTGATGAGGGCCACAGGCAAACTGCTACTGCAGAACGGCCTGGAAACCTGGAAAAACGAAAAACTCGTGCTGCGCGAAGACCTAACCGCAGAATAGGGCTACATTACAGCCCCTGACGCACCACTTCCTGATAAACGAAGGGAGAGTCTTCTTTCAAGTCGTCAAGCGTAACCTTATTGTCGGCATACTTTTTGAAGTGTCTTTTTCTCATCTTGCGGCATTCGGGCCTGTCAAGTTGCAAAGCCTCTATCGTGTCCCAGCATTTCTGCTTATAGGTTTCATCATAACCGGGATTGGGGTAGATGGAGCCATCCGCAAAATTAATGAAGAACGAATCCTGCTTCATGTGCGGGTCGAACGGATCCAGGGGCGGTACTTTGGTCCGCTTCTTACGGTTCTCACCAAGGCAACAAAGGCGGTAGTTACCCCATTCGTAAGCAAGTTTCTTTCCGTTTGTCGGATCAGACTTGGGAATAAAATGGTCTACCGAATCGGCTCCATATACGGAATCAAAGTATATCGCCAAGTAAGCACAGGTATGGCTATAAAGGTCTGCCATCTCGTCTAGACAAGCCGTCCAATAATTTTTGTACTTGCTGGGATTCACACCCGGATTCGCCCGTAGCCAGTCATTACCCGGCTTGCGCACCTTCTCGTCAAAATCGGCAGGTTCTATCTGCGGCTTTACAGGAATCATTTTATAAAGCCCTTCTTTTGGCAAATACGCCGAATAACGAACAAATCTTCATCCAAAGGCGAAAGTTTCTGCAAAAGTTCATTATAAATAGCGCGGATTCGCTCTGGAGAAACTCCCGAGTCCTCGCGCAAAGCCTCGTTCATTTTTTTCAACAACGCCTCGGATTCCGGAGAACGAGAAGAGGCCAAATCAAAGGCCTCACTCGTGAGCCAAGAATCAGAAGAGCCCATCTTCTCGAACGGACGCTCCTCGAAACTGATTGCTCCACCATCGACAGAATCAAAATCGAACCACTTGTCAAGCGTTTTGTCGAAAGTATCTTCGAGCGAAGTCATTACCAGGGCCGAATGAGTAGAGGCAATTACCTGCACATCGGCACCTTCGCCATACATTTCACCAATAGCAGCAAGGATTGAATTGAGAACCTTCTTCTGCCAGCGTGGATGCAAATGAGCTTCCACCTCATCCATCAAGAAAGTCACCTGCGAAGCTGTCGGTACCCCGCGAATTTGAGACGCCTTGCGGTGTTCGCTATAGGCCCAGGTAAGGCAGTAAGCCAAGGCAAGAATCCGACGAATACCCGCAGACGCATGGAGCACAGGAACATCCCCATAAGGCATGGCTATGGTCGGAATGTCGCGAACATCGTCAACAGAAAGGCGCATCGGCGTCGAAATCTTCAAACTGAAGTCAGGCGGGGATAAATTCACGAGCAAGTTTTCAAGGATTCTAAATTCGCTACCCTTCTGGTCTTGCCACTTGAGCATATCCGCAAGCAAGCCATTACAGACCGACTTGTCGCCATCCTTCTGACCTTCCCATATCTCGCGCGAAGAGAATACAAACGCAGGCCTGCGTTCCTGAATGTCTGCCGTCGCCCCATTCTTCCAATAGTTCCTGGCAGGGTCCCAGACGCAGAAACTACCGTCGGCAAGGGCGTAAATAACAAGCCCTGCATTGTAAGGTCTGCCAACCTGACCAACCCACCCCTGTTCAACACGGTCAAATGTGGCCCTGTAGTCTACATGGTTATCGTGCTCAGTCGTCAGATTGAAATGAATAAAGGATTCAGAAGTTGGGTCCTGAGGCCTTCCCACAAGACCTGAAAACAGATTCTGATTCACTTCGGCAGGCCACTTGCGAGTCATGGCATACCAAAGCGTATCCAAGAAAAAGGTCTT
>JAEEGL017101264.1_pt1 | contig 19128 bp, 13 predicted proteins | sample 9134231 | NCBI WGS metagenome assembly JAEEGL01 (sample SAMN16246548, study PRJNA631951) | gut metagenome | biome: gut microbiome; feature: rumen; material: fiber-attached | host: Bos | place: Iran: Karaj | collected 2018-10 | reverse complement strand
ATTTGAAGATTACGCAGGCCGCATTCCTCAGGTGAATAAGGCTCTTAAAGAATATGGTTTTGCAGAAGGCGAAGAAGGTTTGAACCAGGCTCGCAAGCTCTGCCAGGATCGCGGATTTGATCCTTATGAAATCTGTCAGTCAACACAGCAGATTTGTTTTGAAGATGCAAAATGGGCTTATGTACTTGGCTCTGCAATTGCAATTAAAGAAGCAGAAAAGACTGGAGACAAAACCGGTTCTGCAGCTGCTGCTAACATCGGTAAGGGACTTCAGGCATTCTGTCTTCCAGGTTCTGTAGCTGATGACCGCAAGGTAGGGCTAGGACACGGTAACCTTGGTGCACGTCTTCTTTCAGAAGAAACACAGTGCTTCGCATTCCTGGCAGGACACGAATCATTCGCTGCTGCAGAAGGTGCAATTAAAATCGCAGCTAACGCAAACAAAGTTCGCAAGAACAAGCTCCGCGTTATCCTTAATGGTCTTGGAAAAGACGCTGCTCAGATTATTTCACGCATCAACGGTTTTACTTATGTTCAGACAGAATTTGATTACTTCAACGGTGAAGGAACAGACAAAGCTATTAAGGTTGTAAAGGAAGTTCCATACGGATCTAACCCGGACCGCCTTATCGTAAAATGCTACGGTGCTGACGATGTTCGTGAAGGTGTTGCAATCATGTGGCACGAAGATGTTGATGTTTCAATCACAGGAAACTCTACAAACCCTACTCGTTTCCAGCATCCTGTTGCAGGAACTTACAAAAAGGAACGCCTCCTTGCAGGTAAGAAATACTTCTCTGTAGCATCAGGTGGTGGTACAGGTCGTACATTGCATCCGGATAACATGGCTGCTGGTCCTGCATCATACGGATTTACTGATACTTTGGGTCGTATGCACTCAGACGCTCAGTTTGCAGGATCTTCATCAGTTCCAGCACACGTAGAAATGATGGGCTTCATGGGAATGGGAAACAACCCTATGGTTGGATGTACAGTAGCTTGTGCAGTAGCTGTAGCTGGAAGTTTCTAGCCTAAAAAACCGGCAGGTGCGTGCTGCGTGCCTGCGGTTTAAATTATAAAACAGTCCACGTGGGCTGTTTTTTTTTGCATGTATACCTTGAGAAGCGTGACTATATATAGTAAGATTAATCAAGAATATTTCATGGAGGGGTTTTATGAAAAACATCCAGAACAAATGGCTTAGAGGAGCAATTCCGGCTCTTCTTCTTCACTGCAGTATCGGAACAGTTTACTGCTGGTCAATTTTTAGTCAGGAAATCGCAAACTACATCGGCTTTTCAAAAGGTGCTGTTGAATGGGCATTCAGCTTTGCAATCTTTTTTCTCGGAATGTCGGCCGCATTTTTAGGAAGCCTTGTAGAAAAAAACATTCATAAATCTTCATTAATCGCAACGATAACTTTTACACTCGGTATGGCAGGAACCGGATTTTTTATCTGGTACGGCGGTCAGTCACTTGCATCGGGCTCTCCAAGTAAACTTGCTTTAATCGGAATCTACATAAGCTACGGCTTTATCATGGGAATCGGTCTTGGAAGCGGATATCTTTCTCCGGTAAAAACACTCATGCTCTGGTTTAAAGATAAAAAAGGACTTGCAACAGGACTTGCAGTTGCTGGCTTTGGTGCTGCAAAAGCAATTGCTTCTCCAATCATGCAGTGGATGTTAAAGAATCTTGGCTCAGGCGGAATCTATAAAATGTTCTACATTCTTGCCGCAGTTTATTTTTTAATGATGTTTATCGGACATCTTATTCTTGCAAAACCGGAAGGCTGGATTGAACCGCAGAAAAAATCAAAGGAAGAAGGAATCATCGCAACATTAAAAACAGAACCTGTAATTTCTTACATTGCAATCTGGCTTATGTTCTACATAAATATCACATGTGGTCTTGCAATCATTTCACAGGAAAAACAGATTATAAAATGCATCGGCTTAGGTTCTTTTATCGGAATCATATCCATGATTTCTGCACTCTTTAATGCCGGCGGACGAATCGGATTTTCTGCATGGGCAGATAAAATGAAAGACCGCAACACAATCTACAAAATGATTTTTATAATTTCCATTGCTCTTTCTGCAGTCGTATATTTTACAAACGGAATTGCAAACGGAAACAACAATATCATTCTCATTATATTTGTTCTTGCATTAAACTTTATGATAAACGCAGGATACGGCGGAGGATTTTCTAATGTTCCGACACTTCTTTCTGATCATTACGGAATGGGAAATATTTCTGCAATTCACGGAATTACACTTTCTGCGTGGGCATTTGCAGGTCTTTCTGGAAACCAGATTGCTAACCTTATCGTAGAAAAAACAGGTTCATTCGTCGAGCTTAACGGAACTACAGTTAATCCAACCGGCTACCAGAATGTTCTGATATTTACAGGCATTCTTTATGTAGTTGCCCTTATGCTTTCTGTATTCCTAGTAAAAAAAACAGACCCGCAGAAGCAGGCCTGATTAAATATTACTGATAATTATTCAATAAGTTCAGTTTGATGATTTACTATTCAATCTTGAACTTATTGATAATGTCTGTCATTACTACGATATTATCCTTAGTGCTGTTTGCAAGTTCAGAAACATCCTGAGAAGATGAATTGATTTCTTTTGCACCGGATTTCATTTCTTCCATACTACCAGAAACTATCTGTGCAATCTGTGCAAGGTTTTCGGTAGCAGAGCTTACAGAAAGAACTCCAGATGTCATGACTTTAGATGTTTCCTGAACCTTTGTTGTTGAATCGTTTACATTGCGAAGAGCAATAAGAACCTGTTCAGAAGCAGTCTGCTGTTCTTTCATCGCTGTACTAATCTGGTCTACAAGAACTTCTGTAGAACTTACCTTTTCAAGAATATTTTCAAATCCTTTAACTGCAAGACCAGAATTATTAACGACGTCTTCGATAACTTTTGTAATCGCATTAAGTTCTGTCTTAATTGCCTTTGACTGTTTACCAGAGTTTTCTGCAAGCTTACGGATTTCATCTGCAACTACAGAGAATCCCTTACCGGCTTCTCCGGCATGAGCAGCTTCGATTGCAGCGTTCATGGCAAGAAGGTTTGTCTGTGAAGAAATCTGTGAAATTACGTTGTTTGCATCAGAAAGGTGCTTTGACTGCTGAGCCATATCTGCAATCTGGGCTGCAACAGTATTCTGTCTTTCCTTTTCGCTTTCTGTAATCGACATAAGACCTTTATATTCATCAGTCATCTTAATTACAGAATTAGAAACAGAGTTGATGTTTCCAATCATTTCTTCGATTTCTGCCGAAGACTGTGTAATACCAGTCGTCTGCTGTTCAATAAGCATATCAAGGCTTGATGCACCATCAAGGTTTTTCTGAAGATTCTGCTTTACGTCGATAAGTGCCTGACTCTGTTTTTCTACGTTTGCGTTTACACTTTCGATATTTGCCATAATCTGTGAGATTGCACTTGCAGACTGCTGAGAACTTGTCGCAAGACTTTCACCAATCTGAGCAAGAGCATCACTTGCTTCTTTTACATCAGAAATAATCGACTGCTGTGAAGAAATAAATGTATTGATTTCATCTGTCATTCTAGAAATTTCATTATTACCTTTAGATGCAAGACGTATCGTAAGGTCTGACACACCAGATGTACCGTTCAATACCTCAAATGCATCAGCAGTTTTATTAAGAGGACTCATGATGAAAAGAGAAACGGCAAGAAGAATGATAACGATTACAAGCATAATGATTACGACAACAATCGGAATAGATTTATTTGAAATTGCTTTTGAAATTTCTTTAATCGAATGAACAGAAGTTCCCATAAAGAGCATTACGTTAGAACCGTCATCTGTATCAACAGGAATATAAACTGTTACATAAGGTTTTCCTACAATTATGTTGTCACCACGATAAATTTCGCGGATGTTATAAACTTTATTATAGATTTTATCGTTGTTAAGTTTTGTTCCAACAAGATACTTTCCATTTTCATCTTGAATCGTAGTCTCAACACGAAGGTCATCAATAAAAACAGTAATTACACAGTTCATAAGTTTTGCATATTCTTCGAGAGTGTAAAGATTACTTAATTCTTTTTCAAAAGTTAAGACATGGTTTCCAATTTTAACCGAAGCAATAAAAATAACTTCCTTATCTTCTGAGAAAACCATTACGCGTGGGGTTCCATTTGTAGCAGCCGTAATTGATTTTATTTCTGAAGGAACCACGCTTGGATTTCCAAGCCCAGATACAAATTCTACATTACCCTTCGTATCAGAATAAATTGCACGCATAAGATCAAATTCTGTTGCATAAAGATCTATAAGGCGCTTTGTAACTTCGTTTTCTGTATTACCAAGCATAAGAAAACTTCGTCTTGTTGACATAAGTTTTTTAGAAAGGTCATTCTTTTCTGCAGTAATTCTTGTCAAAAGAACAGGGATGTGTGCATTTAAAGAATCCCTGTTAATCTTTGTCATTTCTATATTTGTCTCTCTTCTTAAAAACAACGCAACAAAGAAACATCCTGCAATCAAAACGACAATCGCCGGAACAATGATTTTTGTATAAAGAGTTTTTCTCTTTACAGTTTTCTTTGTATCTATTATATGAGTCTTTAATGGTTCACTCGGCTTATTTTCATTTACGAAAGAAGGTGCGCTTTCTTTTACCGGTTCCACCTGTAAAGCAGGTTCCTCATTTACCGCCTCTTCCTTTACAGGTTCTTCTATTACAGATTCAGCCGGAATAGACTCAACTGACTCAACTGTTTCAAATTCTCCATGTACAGAAACTGTGTCTGCAGTTGTTTCATTTATATCAGTGCCCGTAAAAGCTTCTTCAGAAGCCGAATCAATTTTATTAACATCAGAAACATTTTCATCCTTAACACTCATTTCCGGATCTTCTGTAGAAATAGGCTTAAAAAAATCGTCCATATAATCTCTCCTGCATTTTTATGCAATTTGCATTTTTATATTATACATCTAATCACAAAATAAGTAAAACTATTTTAAGAACTGATTACTATATGAAGTAATTTAAAACTATCCGCAAATTCAAGATTTTTATGGTCAATATCAGTTAATTTATATATAATCTAACCATGCATAAAAAATTTTACCTGATACCTTTTTTTGTTCTTGTATTTTTTTCATGTACGACTACTCAAGTTGAACAGACTAAACGCCCGGATTTTCCTCAAAAAAATCTCAATATAGTCATCTGCGGAGACATTATGTGCCATACGCAGAATTTTAAGACAAAGGACTTTAACGATATCTGGAAAGGAATCAGGGACGTTACATTAAATTCAGACCTAACGATAGCAAACCTTGAAGCACCGGTATGTGATGACAGACCTTTTGAAAACTACCCTACTTTTAATATGCAAAGCTCATACCCGCAGGCAGCAATTGACGCCGGTATCAATGTAATGACTGTGGCAAATAACCACACGAACGATCAGGGTGAAGACGGAATAATTTCTACTGCAGCATGGATGAAAGAAATTCAGGAAAAGTATAAAGACTCAAAACGACCTGTTTATATGAACGGTCTTAAAACCGATGTTTCTACAAAGCAAAAGGCTTCTAAAAGCCCTGTGTCATACAATTACTTTACGGTTAAAGATTATAAAGTCCTGTTTTTCGGAATTACCCAGATTTTAAATACTCAAAATTATAACGAACGCATAAATTATTTTCCGCACACAGAAAAAGGAAAAGCTGCATTACTTGAGCAGGTAAAGCTTTTACGCGAAAAAAATCCGTGCGATGTATTTATTCTTGCAATCCACGCAGATGAACCAGAATACATCCTCGACATTTTTAAAGAGCGCCGCGATTTTTATCTTGAACTTCTTGATGCGGGAGTTGATGTTCTCTGGGCAAATCATCCGCATGTTCCAAAGCCTGTAGAATTTATAAAAAACAAAGATAAAAAAGCTCCGGATAAAGTAATTCTCTACTCTACAGGAAATACAATTTCTGGCCAGCGCCATAAACCAAATTATGAAAACCCGCGTGCAATCCGCGAATACACGGGCGATGGATTTTTAATATCCTTAAGCATTGCAAAAGACAAGAAAGGACTATCCATAACAGGTTCATACACAGACTACATAACAACCTTTGTTGATGAAAACAGAAGTTTTGTTATTAAAATAATCGGTAAGGAATTTTATGACTACCTCGATGAAAAAAATCTGGTCAACTGGAAAAATTATCTTATCGAAAGAGAAAAAGCATTAAACGAAATAAAGGAAATTACAACATGCCGATAGACTATAAATCACTTCCTGTATACGAACAGAAACAGAGAATACTCGATACATTAAAAACAAATCAGGTAATTGTAGTTCAAAGCCCTACAGGTTCAGGAAAGACGACACAGATTCCTGTAATCCTTCACGAAGCAGGATATTCTGATAACGGAATAATCGCAGTAACGCAGCCGCGCCGCATAGCCGCGCTTTCTGTAAGTGAGTTCATTTCAAAACAGCTTGGAACAACTTACCCGGGACTTGTCGGTTATAAAATGCGTTTTGAAGATAAAACCGATTTAACGACAAGAATAAAAATCATGACCGACGGAATTCTTTTACAGGAAATGAAGCTTGATCCTATGATGAACAAGTATTCTGTCATCATGGTAGACGAAGCACATGAAAGAAGTTTAAACATAGATTTTGTTCTCGGCCTTTTAAAGCGCGTGCTAAAGGCGCGGCCTGATCTTAAAGTAATCGTTTCGAGTGCAACAATGAATGCAGAACAGTTTTCGACTTATTTTGATGGCTGTCCTATCGTTACGATTGATACGGTAACCTATCCTGTAACTGTAATTTATGATCCGCCGACGATTCCTGCAAGCACACTTACTGCAACAGCAGAAGAAGCTCTGCTTTCTAAAGTAAGCAATACGATTGAACGCATTCTTTACAATCATACAGACGGTGACGTACTTGTTTTTCTTCCAGGAGAAAAATCAATTAAAGACTGCATAAATAAATTATATCATGCACATTTTTCAAGAAAGATTCAGATGATTCCGCTCTATGGAAGGCTTCCAAAGGAAGAGCAGGAAAAAGTTTTTAACAAAGCGCCTCTGGGTCGAAAAAAGGTAATAATTTCTACAAACATTGCAGAAACTTCTGTAACGATTGACGGCATAACTTCTGTAATCGACTCGGGACTTTCGAAATTAAATTATTATTCACCGAGAACATTTACATCAAGCCTTATAGAAACGCCTGTTTCAAAAGCCTCGTGCAACCAGAGGCGCGGTCGCGCAGGACGTACAAGACCTGGGACATGCTACCGCCTTTATCCGAGAAAGGATTATGATACACGCGAAAGTTATACTACAGAAGAAATTTTCAGAACAGACTTAAGCGAAGTCGTGTTAAGAATGGCAGAACTAGGAATACGTGAATTTGAAAGCTTTGATTTTATTTCAAAACCACCAAGAGAAGCAATCCGCGGAGCTGTCGAGACATTAAAGATGTTAAAAGCCCTTAACGATGACAACACTCTTTCTCCTGTCGGAAACATGATGGTTCTTTTTCCTCTTCCGCCAAGAGTTTCAAGAATAATCGTAGAGTCAATCATGCACTACCCGGATGTTCTTGAAGAAGTCCTCATAGCAGCTTCTTTTTTAAGCACGCACTCACCTTTTGTTTTGCCACAGGGAGAAGAAATGGACGCACGCCGTGCACATCATACGTTCCGTGACATACAGGGCGATTTTGTGTCGTATTTAAAACTGTTCCGCACATATCAGCAGCAGAAAAATAAAGAACAGTTCTGCAAAAAATACTATCTTGATGACAAGGTTATGGCAGAAATAGAAAACATCGACGAGCAGCTTTCGCAGATTGTTTCTGACCAGCAAATTCCTATTCTTTCAAAAGGTCCTGTCGATAATTATCTTTGCTGTATTGCATGTGGTATGATTCAGTTTGTATGCGTTCGCGAAGGCCGTGATAATTACAGAACACTCACTGCAGACCATATTTCGATTCACCCAGGAAGCAATATGTTCAGAACAGACCCGATGTATATCGTTGCAGGAGAAATCGTACGAACAAGCCGAATGTTTGCAATGAGCGTTTCGCCGCTTACTAAAAGTCAGCTTGCAAAAATTGAATCAGGACTCGAAAAAGATCTTAATTCACTTAAGAAAACGAAGAATGATTCATTACCTAAAGAAAAAACAAAGAAAGAAAATAATTCAAAGAAAAAAGACAGCGTAAAAGACGTTCTTACAATCGGTTCATTCCCGTTTGAAATCAAGAAAATCAAGGGAAAACAAATTATTCTTCTGCCTTTAAGTGAACTGCTTGTATGTGCTAAAGAAAATGATTTTTCAAAAGAAGCAAAGTCTTACGGAAAGATTTTAAATGTAAAAGGAAAGGTTTTATACAAAAACGGTTATGAAATCCTTGCAGGAGAAAAGCTTGAACTTATATTTAAGATTGCGTCAAACTTAAATCTCATTCCTGTAGATGAAAAGAAATTTGACAGAAAAATAAACATTGATATTTCAGATCCTTCTCAGATAGATAAACTCGTTTCTTCGCTTGACTTTGTTTTAAATGTCGCAGTTGCAAAATCAAAAAGCCGCGAAATGGGATTTATCTGCGTATTTACGGACAACAAAGGAAATTACTGGTTTAAAGTTTCACGCGGATTTTCTACTGCCGTTTCTGAAAGCTTATCAAGCCTTGAAACTCTTATTGATGAAGCAGAAGATAAATTTAATGATGAGCAGAAAGAAAAAATCAATGAAATTTACAGAAGAATAAACAGCTTCTACGAAAACTAGCGCTAAAGCAAGCTCGGATTATTTATAGACAACCTCAAATTCTTCAAATACGACAGGCATGTCTTCTGAAAAATCATAGCCCATAAGCTCTGCTTCGTCTTTAAAAAACTCTATGTGGTTTTCCCGCCATTGTTCGATATTCTGGTCTTCACCCTCTTTTCTTGCATACTCCCATGTAACATCTTTAAATGCCATAATCGTTACGTTTATTTCGTGGATAACGCACAGAGGACTGTCCTTATCGTCAGTAAGGATATAGTAATTTCCTTTTTTGGGAACACTTTCCATATCAATCTGAAAAGCATAAAGCGACGAAGTTACGGCTGTCTTTGCACCTGATAATACAAGCGATGAAAGGCTTTTGTCGTGTTCTTCTCCAAGCCCAAACTGAAACTCGCCGTGATATTTTAATCCGGGATCTTTACCGGTTTCTTTTAAAAATTTCTGCCAGTATTCATCAGAGGTCATTTTTTTTCTCCATTATGTTTTAATCAAGCTGCAGTACTTTTCTTGCCTTTTTCTGATTTGCACCGGCTTTTGTATTTTCTGCAATTTCATTTATTTTTGCAGAAGCAGATGAGTATCTTCCTGATGCGTACATGTCAATTCCTAATGCACATGTAGAAGCATCCTTTGAATTCATATATGCAAGACAAACATCAGCAAATTTTGGATCAGGATATTTTGCAATCTGTTTTCCAATCTGATATCTTAAATTTTTTCTCTTGTCATCTGCTGCAATCGAAGAAGCAAGTTCTGCAATTTCTGATCTTCCGCTGTCTGTATTCTTTAAAAGTACGTCACAGGCCCTGCCCTTTGCACCGTCATCAATTTTAGAATCTGTAATCTGTTCAACTAAAAATTTTATTGCTTCAGAAGTCTTTATTTTTGAAAGTGCTTCGTATGCTTTTTCCTTGATTACTTTTTCAGGATCTTTTTTTGCTCTGTGGATTATAAACGGAACAGCATCAGTAAGGTTCATTTTCTGTGCACATTCAAGAGATTCCTGCCTTACTTTCCAGTGGCCGTCTTTTATTCCCTGGATAATTACATCCTTTGCTTCTTTATCATCAAAATTTGAAATACCTTTTATTACATAAACGCGAAAGTTAGGATCAGGTGTTTCAAAAAGTTTTACAAGAATAGGAAGAGCTTCGCTCTTTTTCATCTCACCGATTGCACACGCAGCATACATTCTTACAAAAGAGTTTTCATCTTCGTCCTGGCAGATTTCTGCAAGTTTATCAAATGTGCTTTCGGCTTTTAACTTTCCCAAAACCTTCATAAGGCTCTGCCTCTGTGATACAGAAAGATCATCGCGCTCAAGATATTCAATTAAAAAGTCTGCTTCTTCTGTTCCGCCGATTTCTCCGATTGCATTAAGTGCATTTGAAAAATAAGTTTCGTCTTCTGATTCAAGAAGCTTTAATACATGAGGAACGGCTTCTTTTGTCTTTACTTCTGAAATATATTTAAAAAGCAAATCCACAGTTGAATCTTTTGTATCATAAGGGTCAGAAAGAATTTCTACGGCATAATCTTCGATGCACGGATCCTTTTCTTTTGTAAAATATTCGATTATTTTTTCACGTACTGCAACGCTTTTTGTCTGATAGAACAAAGCATAAAGCTCATTCGAAAATCTGGGGTCATCATTATCGATAAGGCCTTTAATAAGAGTAACGATTTCTGATTCAATTCCGTAGCGTATTGTATCGATTTTTTCTTCAACGGCATTTTTGCCTTCATCTTTTAATGCAGCCTTTTCTGCGCGCTCTTTATCCGGAGCCCTCGGAGCTTTTTTCTCCTGAGCAAAACAAAGCGAAAGGCTTAAAATCATAAATAAAGCAAATATCTTCTTCATCGTCGTTCTCCGTTATAAAATCTTTCCTGCTTTAAATCTCGACAGAAATGCCTCTTTATATTCGTCAAATCTGTCATTATTTATAGCTTCTCTTGCTTCTTTTATCATATTATTTAAAAAATAAAGATTGTGAAAAGTTGCAAGAATACTGCTTAAAATTTCACCGGATTTAAATAAATGACGCAGATATGAGCGTGAATAAGTCCTGCAGACTTTACAGTTGCATTCCCTGTCTACAGGAGAAAAATCATGAATAAATCTTTCCTGCTTTATAGAAAGCATTCCGTCACGCGTAAAATATGAGCCGTTTCTGGCATTTCTTGTCGGCAAAACGCAGTCAAACATATCGATTCCGTTTGAAATCGCATCGAGAATATAGTCAGGCGTTCCGATTCCCATGACATACTTAGGCTTATCTTCTGTCAAGTGTTCAACCGTATAGGCTAAAAATCTGGAATACTCTTCTTTTGGCTCGCCTACAGAAAGACCGCCGATTGCAATTCCCGGAAAATCAAGCGAATCAACAAATTCTGCACTCTGTTTTCTTAAGTCTTCAAAAAAGTTTCCCTGCACGATAGGAAAAAGAATTCCCTTATAGCCCTGCTCGCGGCATTCTTCCCATCTTTTTTTTGCCCTCAAAAGCCAGTCAGAAGTTATTCTTAAAGACTCTTCTGCTTCTTTTCTCGAAACACCCCAGCCAGAGCAGACATCAAGCTGCATCTGTATATCCGAGTTGAATTTAACCTGAGTGTCGACAACGTTTTCTGGAGTAAACATATGATAGCTTCCGTCAATATTACTCTGAAACTTTGCTCCTTCATCGGTAATCTTTCTTAACTTAGAAAGAGAAAAAACCTGAAAGCCGCCTGAATCTGTCAAAAAATTTTTATCCCATTTAGAAAAACCATGAAGACCTCCGGCTTCCTGTATTAAATCTGCACCCGGTCTTAAATAAAGATGATATGTATTTGCAAGAATTATTTCAAAACCGATGTCATTTAAATCATCATTTGTAATTGACTTTACTGTTGCGTTTGTTCCGACAGGCATAAAGACAGGAGTCTGAACAGTGCCATGAGGAAGCGTAAGAACTCCGGTACGAGCCCTTGAGTTTTTATTTTTGTGAATTATATTAAAAATTTTTTCCATATTTTTACCTGCCGATTTTTTATGTTTTAGAATTCTTTAATAAAAGAACGCTTATTATCAGAAAGATTATTACAGGAAGCCACGCTCCCGCTGCCGGTACGATGTAGCCGTTTTCTGCAAGGAGCATCGTTACCATCTGGAGTACGTAGAATACAACCGATGCAGAAAGAGAAAGGAACATACTTATTATAAATATATTCCGCCTTGATCTGCCTGTAAGACCGATTGCAAGAAATGTAACGATGAGAATTACATAAGGAAATGAAAATTTCTTGTAGTAAACAGAGTATGCCTTGCCACCGGGAAGTCCTGTACGCTGAAGATATCTTAAATATTCTTTTGCCTGAGCAATCGTAACTGTTTCTACATCGACCTCATTGTTTTTAAAAGTATCCGGTGACTCAATTAAAAGTTCTTCAAGCTGCGGTCTCATATAACCTGAACTAAGTTCCCCTTCTTCGTTTAAAGAATAAACTACAGGCGATGAAAGAACCCAGACTGCGCGGTCTTCTGACCAGACTGCATACGCTGCTTTAATAATATCTGTAATTACAGCTTCGTCATTTCGCACGATAACCAAAAGTCCATGAAGGCGTTTTGAAGAAGATTCATATGTATCTGCCTTATAAATTATTTTCCCATTTTCGCTTCTTATCGTAATATTCGTGCTGTTTTGATTCTGTTCAATATGAAGAAGTTCATTCTTTAAATCTGTGTACTGCTTATAAGTCGGGACAACTACTTTATCTTCAAAAACAATATATGCATGTGAAAGAATAAATGCAAAAATGATAAGAGGAAGAACAAATCTAATATATGAAACACCTGACGCAAAAAAAGCAACAAGCTCATTCTGTGAAGCAAGAGAACACAGCATATAGCAGATTCCAAAAAGAATCGAAAGAGGCAGAGCATAAGTTATAGTCTTTGGAATATAAAGAATCATGATGTGAAGGACTTCTTTTACCGGAACATTATTAAAAATATATTTCCAGATGTTCATGAAAAGGTCACCGATTTCAAAACCAAAAATAAAAAGAAATAACATTCCAAAAAGAAGAGGCAGAAACATTTTAAAAACGTACCAGACAAGCTTCATATCACTGCCTCATCATCACAGAATAAAATCCAAAGCCTGCAAGACCTACAAGAATATTAGGCATCCACATCGCGATAAATCCGTTTAAACCGTTTCTGTATCCGGCAAGCATAAAAATCCATATTAAAGCCCAGTAAGCTGCAGAAATAAGGATTCCGATAATAAGTCCTGCAAAAGTTCCATTCTGCTTTCCAAAAATAAGCGCAAGCGGAAGAGCAAGGAAAGCAAAAAACAGTGCTCCAAAAGAAAGAGCATATTTTTTATTAAATTCAATTACAAACTGATTTAATTCTTCTTTTGAATGATTTTTATTTTTCTTAATTTTTTTAATTTCTTTATAAATATCATACGAAGTCATTTCGTTAGGCTGTACGCCTGTCTGATTCTGAATAAAAGCAGATTCAAAAATATTGAGTTTCATGACAGCAGACCTTATTAAGCTAAAATCATTTTTATCTTTTGAATCAAGCACAAAAACATCCGCGTTTTCCATCGTAAGCTGCATCGTAACACCATCTTCGCTTGATGTATCTGCATGAGATTTTTTCCCGGAAATGATTCTCGTATTATGATTTTCATCACGGTCAATAAAAACAATATCAGAAATTTCCGAGTTTTTTACTTCGCCTGTTATGATGGTATTTTCGTTAAATCGCTTTACAGAATTTGATTCAATTTCGATAAACGGATTTCTTGAAATACTTACAAGATACTGCTCGCGGTATTTGATAAGTCCGCTCGGCAATAAATAGTCATTAACAAAAAATGAGAAAAGTGAAATTAAAAAACCAAGTGCTAAAACCGGAACAAGAATTACAAGACGGGGATTTTGCCCGGATGCGCGAAAGATAAGGATTTCGTTATCAGAGTTCATTCGGCCAAGGCACATTAAAAATCCTGTAAGAACCGCAAAAGGCGCTGTCTGGGAAATTATCGACGGAATCGAATAAAACATCAAAAGGATTACATCACCAAGCGGAAGATTCTTTCCAAGAAGCTTTAACATCATTACGAGAATCTGGTTTACAAAAAAAATAAGGAAATAAAAAAGAAACATTAAAAGAAAATACATCGAAAGTTCTTTTATGATGTAACGCAAAAGAAGCTTGTCTTTTGCCATTCGGTTTTTAAATCTGAGGTGAATGTATTTTTCTTTTAAGCTTTCGAAAATTTCTAAAGCTTTTTCCTTAATGTTCATTTTCCGGTTGATCCAAAGCCGCCGCTACCCCGCTCTGTTTCGTCAAGCTTTTCAACCTTAATGAAATTTCCGATTGTAACCGGGCTTACGACAAGCTGAGCAATACGGTCGCCGTTATTAATTACAAAGTCTTCGCTTCCAAGATTTACAAGGATTACTTTTACTTCGCCGCGGTAATCACTGTCAATCGTTCCGGGAGTATTAAGACATGTAATTCCGTTTTTAATTGCAAGACCCGAGCGTGGCCTAACCTGTATTTCATATCCTTCGGGAATTTCAAAAAACAAGCCTGTAGGAACAGCAAAACGTTCCATAGGTTTAAGAGTAAGAGCCTCTGAAAGAAAGGCGCAGACATCACAGCCTGCAGCACCCTTTGTTTTATACTGCGGAATTACAGCGCCATCTAAAGCGACACATTTTATATCGATTAAATTCATTATTCTATATTACCATATTCGAATGTAAAAAAAAAGTCCGACCGTAGCCGAACTCTTTTTAAATCCACACGCTGCACACTATGGGTTATGCTGTACGCAGTATCAGCATGAAGCTTATTTATCACGCGGCTTTAGCCGTCGTGATATAGCATGTATGACTGCGCGAAGCGTCAGTCATACACTATTTCTGTTCTTCGATTGCATCGATGTAAGAAAGCTGGAGACGACCTCTCTGGTCAACTTCGAGCAATTTTACAGGAATCTGCTGTCCTTCTTTAAGAACGTCAGTTACCTTTTCTACGCGACCGCGTGAAAGTTTAGAAATATGACAAAGCCCTTCTTTTCCAGGTAAGATTTCTACAAATGCACCGAAGTCTTTGATGCTCTTTACAACGCCGTTATAAATTGTTCCAACTTCAGGATCTTCTGTAATTCCCTTAACTGCTTTCTTTGCTTCTTCTGCAGAAGTTCCAGTTTTTCCGTAGATTGTAACTGTTCCGTCATCGTCTGTATTGATTGTAACTCCGTACTGAGCACAGAGAGCTTTTACGTTCTTTCCACCAGGTCCGATGAGAGCACCAATCTTGTCTACTGGAATCTTCATAGTAAGAATCTTTGGAGCATATGGGCTTATTTCTGCAGGTTTGTCGATGCATTTTTCCATGATGGAAAGAATGTGCATACGGCCAACGCGAGCCTGCTCAAGAGCTTTCTTCATGATTTCTGTTGTTACACCGGCAATCTTGATATCCATCTGGAATCCTGTAATACCGTCTTTTGTTCCGGCAACCTTAAAGTCCATATCACCGAGGTGATCTTCTTCTCCAAGAATATCAGAAAGAATCTTATAACGTCCGTAAGGATTGTTTCCTTCTGGTTCTGTAATAAGACCCATTGCAATACCTGCAACCATTTTCTTCATAGGAACACCGGCAGCGAGCATAGAAAGACATCCGCCACATGTAGAAGCCTGTGAAGATGAACCGTTTGATTCCATGATTTCAGAAACTACACGAACTGTGTAAGGGAACTCTTCGCGGTTTGGAACCATAGGAGCAAGTGAACGGCGAGCAAGGTTTCCGTGACCGATTTCGCGGCGACCTGTTGTAAGCTTACCAGTTTCACCAACTGAGTATGGAGGAAAGTTATAGTGAAGGATAAAGTGTTCGCTTCTGTCTCCGTCGATGTCATCGTAAACCTGTTCATCCATTGTTGTACCAAGTGTACAAACTGCAAGCGACTGAGTTTCGCCGCGTGTAAAGAGAGCAGATCCGTGTGGACGAGGAAGTACATTTATTTCACATGTGATAGGTCTGATTTCATCTGTCTTACGACCGTCAATACGAACTCCATCATCAAGAATTGATTTTCTTAAAAGTTTATACTGAATATCATCAATAAGGTTCATGAAAAGTTTCTGCTGAACTGCATCTGCAAGCTGTTCTGCATGTTTTTCTGTAAGTTCTTTAATAACTTTAGAAACTGCAAGACCACGGTTCTGTTTGCCGTCCTGGAAGCATGCTTCTTTTAAAAGCGGTGTAGCTTCAGCTTCGATTGCTTCTGCATTTTCAAGAGTTACATCAAGCGGATTAAGAGGAAGTTTTTCTTTTCCTGCTTTCTTAACGAGTTCTTCCTGTAAAAGACACATTTCCTTAATGAACTTTTCTGCTTCTGCAAGAGCACCAAGCATTACTTCTTCAGAAACTTCGTTAGCTCCACCTTCTACCATTGTAAATCCGTCTTTTGTTCCGGCTACAACGATTTCCATATCGCCTTCTTCAATTTCTTTGAATGTTGGGTTTACGATATATTTTCCATCTTTAAATCCGATACGGCATGCTGCAACTGGTCCATGGAACGGAATATCAGAAATTGATGTTGCTGCACTTGCTGCGAGAACTGCAAGAATATCCTGAGTGTGTTCACCGTCTGCAGAAACACATGTCGGAACAATCTGAAGTTCATGTCCGAATGATGGTTCAAAAAGCGGACGCATAGGACGGTCGATAAGACGAGATACCAGGATTTCTTTATCCTTTGGACGACCTTCGCGTTTTACGAAGCCTCCAGGAATTTTTCCAGCTGCATAAAATTTTTCGTTGTATTCAACTGTAACCGGAACAAAGTCCTGTCCTTCTGTTACACTTGATGAAGCACAGATTGTTGCAATAACTGCTGCTCCACCCCACTGTGCATAAACACAGCCGTTTGCCTGTTTTCCGATTTTTCCTGTTTCAAGGATGAGATCGGCATCTCCAAGTCGGTAAGTTACTCTTTCTACTGACATTTATTTTCTCCCTATATTTTTTAGGAAGACAAAAGAAAAATAAGAAACAAAACAAAAGAAATTATTCAAAAAATTTTTTTATACTGAATAAAAATAATTCCCTTTATCTTGTTTCCTATCTTATCCCTTTTTGTCTCCCAGTTTTACATAATTAATGCAATCTGCATTTACAAAAAAATCCTGTTCCTCACAAAAGGAAGCAGGATTTTTTTTCTGAAAACTACTTACGTAAACCTAACTCTTTGATAAGTGCACGGTAAGCTTCAAGGTTTGTGCTCTGGAGATATTTCAAAAGCTTTTTGCGCTGACCGATTACCTTAGCAAGGCTTCTCTTTGCGCTCTTATCTTTTGGAAAACTCTGGATATGAGCAGAAAGCTGTTCGATGCGTGCTGTAAAAAGCGCGATCTGAACTTTTGTGTTTCCAGTGTCGTTTTCGTTAGCACCGAACTTTGATACAAGTGATGCTGACTGTTCTTTTGTAAGTGCCATTTGGAACTCCTTAACGGTTAATTACTTAACCTGATTTTATTTACGATCCGGATACGCGGAAAGTCATGCAGGTCACATTCTGAAGTTCATAGAATGAAATCACATTACGCTCCGTAAACCAGATCTAATTTATTAAACCGAAGTTTAAAAAAATTATGCCTTTTTGTTTTCTTCTTTGATTCCGTAACGTTTGTTAAAGCGGTCAATACGTCCTGCAGTATCAACAAGTTTCTGTTTACCTGTAAAGAACGGGTGACATGCTGAACAAATTTCAACGTGAATGTCTTTTACTGTTGAACGTGTTTCGATTACGTTGCCACAAACACATGTAATTTTTGTGAGTGTGTACTCTGGATGGATATCCTTTTTCATTTAATAACTCCTGTACTCTTGCCCTGTATTACGCCCGGCCACCACTAGCTTGCCCAAAAAATGGAACATCTATCATTCCGTCACCGTCAGCTATCAAAATTTATAGATAATACCACAAGATAAAATTAATAAACAATTATATAAGAAATTAAGTTGAATAGTCAATACTGAGATCAAAGACTTATAAATATAGAAGAGAGTTTTTAAGCCTTATCCTAAACAGGATATATGCCCGAAAAACAGCCTTCGCAGAAACCCGTACCGCCGTTAGCGCAGGCACCGTCAGTACCAGGCGTTCCGTCAATACCACCAGCTGCCGCCCTAAGAGCCTTAAGCATACCCTCAAGCGATATAAAAGCAAGGCTGTCTGCCCCGATTTCTCTTCTTATTTCTTCAAGTTCATGCGTGCTCGAGATGAGTTCTCCCTTGCTCGGGGTATCGATTCCAAGATGGCATGGAAATTTTACAGGCGGTGAGCTTACCCTGAAATGTACTTCTTTTGCCCCTGCACGCTTTAAAAGTTCTACAAGACGGCGGCTTGTAGTCCCACGAACGATGGAATCATCAATAACAACAACTTTCTTTCCATTAATATCACTTTTTATTGCGTTGAGTTTTACGAAAACCATTGCTTCGCGCTCTGCCTGGGTCGGCGCGATAAAGGTACGTCCGATATACTTATTTTTAACGATGCCGGTTACATAAGGAATTCCGCTTTCTTTTGCATAACCCATAGCAGCGCCGATCCCGCTGTCAGGGACACCGATTATGACATCGGCCTCTACAGGGCTTTCCTTTGCAAGAATGCTTCCCATTTTGTAACGCGCTTCCTGAACTGCGACAGAGTCTATTATGCTGTCCGGGCGGGCGAAATAGACGTATTCAAAAATACAGGTCTGTTTTGGACTTTCTGAATATTTTATTGAGCGAAGCCCTTCTTTGTTTATGATGACTATTTCGCCCGGAGCTATGTCTCGGAGGAATGTTCCGTTTACAGAATCTATTGCACATGATTCAGAGGCAACAATATATGCCTGGTTTTCAAGGCGACCGAGACATAACGGTCTGATCCCGCCGGGATCCCGGACAGCTATGAGACAGTCCGATGTCATAATGCAGAGCGCGAACGAACCCTTTATAAGTTTTGCAGTTTCGATTATCGCCTGTTCAAATCTTTTTTTATTTTCTTCATAATTGTCACTAAGACTATGTCCGGGCTTACCGCCAAGCTCTATAAATTTTCTTACAATAAGTTTTAAAATTACTTCGCTGTCACTTGTTGAATTAAATGTAGAACCAGAGTCTTCAAGGAGAGAACGAAGCTCTGTGTGATTTACAAGCTGACCGTTGTGAGCAAGTGCAATTGATCCAAACTTATATGTATTTACAAAAGGCTGTGCGT
>JAEEGL012236747.1_pt1 | contig 19128 bp, 19 predicted proteins | sample 9134231 | NCBI WGS metagenome assembly JAEEGL01 (sample SAMN16246548, study PRJNA631951) | gut metagenome | biome: gut microbiome; feature: rumen; material: fiber-attached | host: Bos | place: Iran: Karaj | collected 2018-10 | reverse complement strand
TTTACCGCCTTTGCCTTGTCGCCCTCTGTCGGATAGTAGTTTATCGCTATGTCGTAGCCGTCCTTCGCAAGTCTCTTTGCGATGCATTCGCCTATTCCCTGCGAAGCTCCCGTGATAAGTGCAACTGCCATTTCTGTTTTCCGCCTTTGCTTATATTTTCAGTAATTTCTCTGCCTGCGCGAACATTTCTTCGATTATGTCCTTGCAGGGCTTTACTTCGTTTATCATGCCCGCTATGGCTCCGCACATGAAGGAGCCTTCATCAAGGTCACCGTCAACGACTGCCTTGCGCAGCGAGCCTGCCGAAATCTTCTCGAATTCCTCGGGGGTGCCGCCGTCCTTTTCAAAAGTCTGGAGCTTCTTCGCCAGCCTGGACTTCACGTTCCTGCACGGATGTCCGGTAAAGCGCCCGGTCACGATGCTGTCGGTGTCCTTCGCCCCGATGACAAGATCCTTGTAGTTCTGGTGTATCTGGGCTTCGTCACTTGCGAGGAAGCGTGTGCCGACCTGAACGCCCTCGGCGCCGAGCATGAACGAGGCCGCTATGCCGCGTCCGTCCGCGATGCCGCCGGCTGCCAGCACCGGTATCTCCAGTGCGTCAACGACCTGCGGAACAAGGCACATCGTTGTATTCTCACCGATATGACCTCCGCTCTCGGTACCCTCCGCGATGACCGCGTCGGCGCCGGAACGCTCCATTCTTCTTGCGAGAGCCACGGACGGAACCACCGGTATTACCTTGATCCCCGCGGCTTTCCAGCCTTCCATGAATTTACCGGGGTTGCCTGCGCCTGTAGTTACAAACGCCACTCCCTCGTCGATAACGAGCTGTGCCAGGTCTTCGGCGTTGGGGCTCATCAGCATTACGTTCACGCCGAAAGGCTTATCGGTAAGCGACTTTGCTCTGCGTATCTGATCTCTGAGATAATCGATCGGAGCCGCGCCGCCTGCGATTATGCCTGCGCCGCCCGCGTTGGAAACCGCGGCTGCGAGGGTGCTTTCAGCCACCCATGCCATACCGCCCTGCAATATCGGGTATTTTATTCCTAAAAGCTCTGTTATTCTTGTATTCATCTGATATATCCTTTCTTTTTGTGGGGCTTTCCGATCGCCCCACGCCCTTCGGATTCGCGGTTGCTTGTCTCGGCGTACTACTTATCGAATCTGCAAGGCGAAGCGATTTGTTTTAGGAGCCGGCCCTTTTTTAAAAGGGCTGGCCGCCGGAGGCAACTCAAGCGTAAGCGACCTCTTGTTCCCGTTCTCGAGCGCAGCGACTACTGGTGGAACACGACAGCGCCGCTTGTCAGACCGGCGCCGAAGCCTACAAGGCATATCGTCATGCCGTCTATTATGCGGCCTGCTTCCTTAAGTTCCGCGAGGCAGACGGGAATGCAGGCGCTGGAAGTATTGCCGTGCTTTTCAAGGTTCACATAGACCTTTTCCTCCGGCAGCCCGAGCCCCTTGACAGCGCTTTCTATTATGCGGGCGTTGGCCTGATGCGGTATGTAAAGGTCGATATCGTCTATGCCGAGACCGGACTTTGCCAGCACCTTATGAACTGCGGTCTCCATGGCGTCCACGGCGAATTTGTATACGGCCTTGCCGTTCATCTGCAAAGTGTGTGTTTTGGCTTCGCTGTCGATCAGCCCCTCGGGAAGAGTATCGGGCTTCAGCAGCGGGCAGTTTGCGCGGCTCTGATCCACCTTGCACCAGAGAGCATTGAAGAAGTCGCCCTTTGCGCTGAGATAAGACCACATAGGCTTATCGTTCTTTGTGATGACTGCGGCTCCGGCGCCGTCTCCGAACAGTATGCTGGCAGAGCGGTCTGTGTAGTCGCAGTGGGGTGCGAGACGCTCGCTGGCAACTATCAGAATGTTCCTGTAATCGTTGTCTTCGAGGAATCGGGAGGCCGTGTCAAGAGCGTTTATAAAACCCGTGCAGGCGGAATTGATATCGAAAGCCGCAGCATTCACCGCTCCGGTGCGCTCCTGCACGATGCAGGAAAGCGCGGGGTAGAAGTAATCGGGCGAGCAGGTCGCCGCGAGTACGAGGTCGATCTCCGCGGGGTCGAGCCCGCTGTCCTTTACTGCCGCCTTTGCCGCTTCCGCAGCCATAAACCAGTTCGGCTTATCCTCCGAGATACGGCGTTCTCTTATGCCGGTGCGTGTATATATCCATTCATCATTTGTATCGAGTATCGTTGAGAACCAGTCATTGCTGGCGACTGTCCCGGGCATATACATTCCCGCCCCGAGAATTTTAATTCCCCTCATTTTATGTCCTGCCTATTGATTTTATTTCAAAAATGTTATATAATATACTTGTAAATCGTGCGGAAAATACCCGCACACACATAACTATTATAACAGTGTTTACGTTATTTGTCAACAATTTTTTGTCAAAATTCTTGTGAAATATCACTATAAAAACTTTTTCAAAGGAAGGAACAGACTATGCTTACCGCACTTTTATTTTCAGGACAGGGCTCACAGAAGCCCGGAATGGGAAAGGCGATATATGATGCCGCACCCGGGAATTATGAGGACATTTTCACTGCCGGGAGCGATATACTCGGCTTCGATGTGAAAAAGGCCATTTTCGAGGGTACGGCGGAGGAACTCGCGGAGACCCGCGTCTCCCAGCCTGCCATATTCACGATGTCGCTGATATGCGCACGGAAATTTCTTGATGAGGGCGGAGAATTTGCCGCTGTGGCAGGCCACTCCCTCGGGGAATACGCGGCGCTGGTAATGTCGGGCGCGGTGGATATGGAAACAGGCTTCACGCTCATTAAGCATCGGGCTGCCTGCATGGACAAAGCCGCTAAGAAAAACGGCGGCAGAATGTCAGCAATACTCGGGCTCCCCGCCGAGGTGATCGAGGAAGCCTGCAAAGAAGTGAGCGACGGCGGCGATTACGTCGTCCCCGTAAACTACAACACCAAAGTGCAGACCGTGATAGCCGGAAGCGACGCGGGAACAGAAAAAGCATCGGCTCTGCTTAAAGAGAAAGGTGCCAAGCGCATAGTCCCGCTGGCTGTGGCGGCGGCATTCCACAGCGAGTACATGAAGGAAGCCGGACTGGAGTTCAGGGAGCTCATCAAGGACATAAAGATCGGCGAGCCGCAGAAGGCGTTCTACTCAAATGTCACCGGCGCAAGGCTCACCGATTTCAGCAATATACATGATTTACTGTCGCGTCATATATTCTCGCCCGTGCGCTTCACATCGGAACTCGCCGCTATGCAGGCGGACGGCATAAGCCGCTTCGTCGAGTGCGGCCCCGGCAAGGCACTCACCGGTATGGTCGGCAAGACGCTGACAGACGTTACCTCGGAAGCAATTGATAAGTAAGAGAAGAAGAGATCTGAGAAGAGATCTGAGTAAAGGGGCTCTGCCCCTGTGACCCCGCCGCCCCTTTTAAAAAAGGTGCGTCCCCTAAAACAAATCGCTTCGCCTTGCAGATCCGTCCATAAGTACGCCTATACAGAACTACCAAAAGAGGCAGTGCCGAAGGGGTCAAGGGGGCGAACGGAAAGCCCCCTTGGAGAAAGCAGAATATACCGGCTGCGAGGCACAGACTTTAAAAAGCAGAATTTAACAGACGGATTCGCAGCGGGGCGCTCCCCGCTGCAAGGCACAGAACGGAAATAGCAGGAAGTAACAGAAGAAAGGCATTAAAAATGAAAAAATACGCACTTATCGGGCACCCGCTCGGACATTCACTCTCACCACAAATACATGAGCGCCTCATGAAGCTCGCCGGTATTGACGGTACCTACGAACTGCTCGATATCCCGCCCGAGGAGCTCAACGACAGATTCGCGGAGCTTACCGCCCTCGACGGTTTCAACGCCACGATCCCTCACAAGATAGGCATAATCCCCTACTGCGACAGGCTCGACAGCTCCGCAGAGCGCTTCGGCTCCGTCAACTGCGTGAAGAACGGCAGCGAAAAGGTCGGATATAACACCGATGTGTTCGGCTTCACACGCTCGATAGATATGCTCGGCGCGAAACTCGCTTCCCGCGTACTCGTCATAGGCTGCGGCGGTGTGGGTCGTATGATAGCCGCCGAGGCCGCTTACAGCGGCGGCAGCGTTACCGTGGCTGCGCTTTCCGATTTCCTTGCCGATGCCGAAAAGACGATAGAAGGAATAAAGGCAAGAATGCCCGGAGCCGATATAAAAACTGTCGGGATAAAGGGAACCGCCCTCTGCGGCGGAGACTTCGGCGGCAGCGTGCCGGAGTTCGATCTGCTGATAAACGCTTCCCCCGTGGGTATGTTCCCGAAGATCGATGCCGTACCCTGCGCCGAAGAAGTGATAAAGAGCGCCGGAAGAGTGTTCGATGTGGTCTACAACCCGAAAGACACCCTGCTGACAAAGACTGCGCGTGAGCTCGGGAAGCCCGCCATGACCGGTATGGCAATGCTGGTGCTTCAGGCTGCCGCCGCTCAGGAGATATGGAACGGCGCAGTCTTCAGCGCTGAAGATCTGAAGGCTCTGATAGCGGATATGGAGAATGCGATATGAAGATATATCTGTGCGGTTTCATGGGCTGCGGCAAGTCCCGCATAGGCCGCGAGCTGGCGAGAAAGCTCGGCATGAGCTTCGCGGACCTGGACCGTTACATCGTGGACAATGAGAAAATGACGATACCGGAGATATTTGAAAAGTACGGCGAGCCCCATTTCCGCGGACTGGAAGCGAAATATATAGCCGAAATGCCCGATAACAGTGTAGTTGCTCTGGGCGGAGGCGCGATAATAAACGAAAAGACCGCGGCTGTTGCCCGCGATAACGGAAAGGTCATTTTCCTCGACGCCGACTTTGAGACCTGCTACGGGCGCATAAAAGACGATAAGAACAGACCTCTGGCATACAACAATCCCAAAGAAAAGGTGAAGGAGCTCTACGACTCGCGCAGGCCGGTCTACACTGAACGCTCCGATATAATAATAGAAGCCGCCGGAACGCCCTCGGCGATCATCGCGGCGATAAAGGAAAAGATATGATAATTTACAACGCAAGGATATTCACCGCCTCGGAGGACACGGACATCATCGAGTGCGGCTACATTGAGACAAAGGGCGGCATAATAACCGACATCGGCAGCATGGACGAATTTTCGGGAAGCCTTGACTCCGGGGACGTTATTGACGCCACGGGGCTCACGGTGTATCCGGCCTTCGTCGATGCTCACTGTCATATCGGTATATGCGAGAACGGCATAGGCTTCGAAGGCGACGATGTCAACGAAGCCACCGATCCCGCCACGCCTCATATGCGCGCGATAGATGCGATAAACGCCGCCGATCTGTGCTTCTCGGAGGCAGCCCGCGCAGGCATAGGCACTGTCGTTACTGGCGTAGGCAGCGCGAACCCCATCGGCGGCAGCAATCTCGCTATGAAAACGTACGGCAGCACACGGATAGACAAGCTGGTGATAAAGGAGCCCTGCTCCATAAAATTCGCCCTCGGCGAGAATCCCAAGCGCGTCTACAACGACCGGGACGAGACTCCCATGACCCGCATGGCCACCGTGGCCGTGATACGCGAACAGCTCCGCAAGGCGCAGCGCTACATGGAAGATATGGCGGAGTACGAACGGACAAAGGGTACGGACGACGAGACCTCCCGCCCGGACTACGATATCAAGTGCGAAGCGCTTATCCCACTGTTGCAGCGCAGGATCAAGGCGCATTTCCACTGCCACAGGCAGGACGATATATTCACCGCCATACGCATAGCAAAGGAGTTTTCGCTGGACTATGTACTCATTCACGCTACGGACGGCTGGCTCATAGCCGACGAGCTCCGGGACGAACGCGCCCAATGCGTCATAGGCCCCCTGTTCGCGGACAGGTGCAAGCCGGAGCTGATAAACCAGAGCATAGAGAACGCCGCAAAGCTGCATAAGCACGGTGTTGAGTTCGCGATCTGCACCGACCACCCCGAAACACCGATACAGTACCTCCCCGTTACTGCAGGCATAGCGGTCCGCGGCGGCCTGTCGAAGAAAGACGCCATTCTCGCGATAACAGCCGTACCCGCCCGCATCTGCGGCATAGATGACCGCGTGGGCAGCATAGAAACGGGCAAGGACGCGGATCTCGCGGCATTCCGCGGTGAGGTGTTCGACATCACCGAGCGTCCGGAATTCGTTGTGATAAACGGAAAATTTGTAGATTAACAGAAAACTGTCATACAGCTTTCACATTCCGGGGATATTATGTTATCATAACAATAATGTCAATGATATCGAAGTGTGAAGAAAAATGAAAAAAACTGCGATAATATCTCTTGTCATGCTTGCAGTATCGGGATTTTCGGGCTGCACTGCCGCAATGACGGAAAGCTACACTGTTGCGGCTCAGCCGTACCGCGCCTTTACCGACGAGAATATCCACAGCAGCGAATGCAGGATAGAACTCGGTGATGAAGTGTTCGTCAGCGGACAGGGCGCGTGGTTCAGCAGCAACGACATCACCATATCCGAGGGCGGAGTATATACTATCAGCGGCTCATACACCGGCGGCTGTATAAGCATAACCACATACGAGCCGGTCAAGCTCACGTTTGAGGACGCGGCGATCACCAACGAGAACGGATATGCCATAGATTCAAAGTCCTCAAAGCTCGTGATCTGCTCCGATAACGGCAGCAGCTCATTGTCCGGGAACGGCGGGGACTTCGGTATCGCCGTTCATTCCGAAGGCACATTGCTGTTCGCGGGCTCCGGGCAGCTCACAGTAAACGGCAGCGCCTTCTCCGCCGAGAACATCCAGTTCGCCCGCGGAGTAAACGTGTTCTGCGAGATACTCCGCACAGACGGAGGCTATATAATTCCGGACCCTCTGCACATAAACTGAAAGATATAAAGGGAGAGAAATAATGAAAACATACCGAACACTGGTGAACTATCTCGAAAGGTCATGCCTTACCACCGAAACTCTCACGTTCGATGAAGTCTACCGCATCGGCGGCACGTTCATCGACAGCGAGTTCATCGACAGCAAGCGCTACTTCGAGTTTGAAGGCTTCACCGTCATCAAGATAGATTTCCGCAACAAAACCGTCACCTTCGCCCGTAAGGCGTGAGGCCCGGCACCCCTTTCAAGAAACTCTGACCGTTCCGCGTTAAATCAAAAAGAAATCTGCTCCTTTTGTAAAATAAAAGGAGCAGATATTTTTTTATTTACTTGGCAAAGGGAGTATTCCTTATTCCACCGACTCTGATGAAGCGGTATTTCTGGCTATCCACGCGAGGATATCGGCGCAGACTTCGTCGCGGCAGACATCGTGGAGCAGCTCATGGCGCGCACCGGGGTAGAGTTTGATATGGACATTCTTCATTCCCGCGCGGCAGAATGCCGTAAACGCGCGCTTTACACCCTTTCCGTATTCGCCTACGGGATCGTCCCAGCCGGCTATGAGCAGAACAGGCAGATTTCTGTTCATCTTCCCGATGTTCGCCTGATCCGTAATAAAGGAAATGCCTGTCATCATATCCCTGAAAAGCCTCACAGTCGCGATAAAGCCGCAGTTCTCGTCGGCAGCATACTTGTCAACTTCCTCGGGAATGCTGCTTATCCAGTCATAAGGGGTGCGGTTGTCCGTGCGCTTGTTGTAGCCGCCGAAAGCTATGTCGTTGAGCGCTTTGCCGGGCTTGCGGGCGCCGGCAGTCCGTGCAGATACCTCCGCCACCGCGAGACCCGATGCCACGGTTGCTTTAGGCTGATGCCCCGTGCCGCAAAGTATGGCAAGATCGGGAGAATCGGGATATCGTATCATATATGTGCGGGTCAGGAAGCTCCCCATGCTGTGTCCGAAGAAGATATACGGCAGTCCGGGATATTCCTCGCGCATGATGTCGTGCAGTATATTCATATCATCGACAGCCTTGTTCCAGCCGTCTTCCTCGGCAAAGAAACCCCTGTCCGCCGGATCTGTCACCGACTTGCCGTGGCCGAGGTGGTCATTTCCTACAACTACGAAGCCGTTGTCCGCGAGGAACTCCATGAAATCATCGTAGCGGCCTATATGCTCCGCGATGCCGTGGGCTATCTGCACTATGCCGCGGGCTTCACCCTCCGGGTCCCACCTGCGGACGTGTATTGTGTTTTTCCCCGTGCTGGACGGGAATGTAAAATCGCTGAATACGGACATTTTGAGCTCCTCCTTTTCATACCGGACCCGGACTGCATCATAAATACATCCGGTTCCTGTGCGTTTTTCGTTGTTTCAGCCGAGTATCTTCTTCGCGAAATCGACGGTGTCCTTTGCGTCCTTCGCGTAGCAGTCGGCACCTATGGCATCGGCGTATTCCTTCGTCAGCACCGCTCCGCCTACCACTACCTTACAGTCGTGGCCGCTTTCCCGCAGCAGCTTTATGGTGCGTTCCATAGCGCCGAGCGTGGTGGTCATCAGCGCGCTGAGCCCTACCAGTTTAACGTCGTGCTCTATCGCGGCGTCAACGACCTTCTGCTCCGGCACATCCTTGCCGAGGTCTATGACCGTATAACCATAGTTCTCCAGCAGAGTCTTTACGATATTCTTGCCGATATCGTGGATATCGCCCTTTACGGTAGCGAGGACTATCTTGCCCTTGCTGATGCGCTTTTCTCCCGCCATTGCCTCCTTTATAGCGCCGAAGCACGCCTGCGCGGCGTTGGCGGAGAGTATGAGCTGCGGCAGGAATATACGGTTCTTTCCGAAGTCGTCGCCTGCCCGGTCAAGTGCCGGGATAAGCTCGTTGTTTATGATATCCATGGCATCGGCACCCGCGGAGAGCTTCTGCTTCGTGAGCTGCTCGGCGTCCTTGTCGAGACCCTTTTCTATCGCGTAGGCGAGGGTGACTTCGGCTTTCGGGACGGTGGGCTTCTTGGCGGCTTCCGCGCCGAAGCGCTCAATGAACGCCATTGCGTTTTCGTCATGTGCGGCAAGCACTCTGTATGCAAACACCGCGCCGGACATGGCTGTGATATTCGGGTTGATTATGGGCAGATCAAGCCCGCATTCCAGCGCCATTGAAAGGAATGTGCTGTTTATCAGCTCCCGGGTCGGCAGACCGAAGGATATGTTCGATACGCCGAGGACCGTCTTCATACCGAAGCGTTCCTTCACAGCGCGGACGGCATTGAGCGTCTCACAGACTGCTTTCTGCTCGGTGCTGACCGTAAGGGTCAAGCAATCGATGAATACGTCCTCTTTCGGTATGCCGTACTCCGCGGCTTTATTCATTATGCGCTCCGCGATCGCGACGCGCTGTTCCGCCAGGGGCGGTATGCCGTTCTCGTCGAGAGTAAGTCCCACTACTGACGCGCCGTACTTCTTCACGATCGGAAGTATGCGCTCCATGACAGCGTTCTCGCCGTTCACAGAGTTTACTATGGCCTTGCCGTTGTAGACCCGCAGAGCCGCCTCTATGACCTCGGGCTTGGTGCTGTCTATCTGGAGCGGCAGATCCGTGATGCCCTGCAGAGCCTTGACCACCCGGACCATCATGTCCTTTTCGTCTATCTCGGGCAGTCCGACGTTCACATCAAGTATGTCGGCTCCGGCGGCGACCTGCTCCAGCGCCTGATTGAGAATATAATTTATATCGTTGTTACGCAGAGCCTCCTTGAAGAGCTTCTTGCCCGTAGGATTTATGCGTTCTCCGATTATCTTCGGTTCGTTTATTCTGACTGTGCGGGAATAGCTGCACACGCAGGCGCCCTTTTTGCTGCCGCCGCGGACGACGGGGGCATGGGAGGCAAGCATTTCTTTCAGTCCGCTGATATATTCGGGAGTAGTACCGCAGCAGCCGCCGTAGATCTTTACGCCCATTTCCGTGTACCTGATGCAGTCGCTGACATACTGCTCCGCGGGAACGCTGTAAGCGCCCGTTGCAGGGTCGGGGAGTCCCGCGTTTGCCTTGACTATGACCGGCAGATCCGTGTATTCGGTTATCTCCCGCACTATATCGTAGAGCTCGTCCGGAGCCAGCGAACAGTTTACGCCCACAGCATCGGCTCCGAGTCCCGTGAGGGTCAGCGCCATTGCCGACGGCAGACAGCCCGTGAAGGTGCGGCCGTTCTTCTCGAAGGACATGAACGCGAACACCGGCAGGTCGGAACATTCCTTTGCCGCCAGCATCGCCGCCTTTATCTCGTACAGGTCGGTCATGGTCTCGATGCAGATGAGGTCTGCCTGATCCTTACCCGCTTCGACTATTTCTCTGAAAATATCATAGGCTTCCTCGAAAGACAGTGTCCCGGCAGGTTCAAGGAGCTGCCCGGTAGGCCCTATATCCAGCGATACAAGGGCATCTGTGCCTTCGGCGGCGCGGCGTGCTATCGAGAGCGCCTTTCTCACCGACTCTTCGGTGGTATGTCCGCTTTTCGCCAGCTTGAGTCTGTTCGCGCCGAAGGTATTCGCGTTTATTATATCCGCGCCCGCTTCGATGTACGAACGGTGTATCGCGTAAACATCGTCCTCGCGGACAAAATTCATCATCTCCGAAGTCTCACCGGGCTTCATTCCGCGCTTCTGCAGCTCGGTCCCGAAGCCGCCGTCGAGCATGACGTGATCTCTTTTCAGTAATTCTTCAACTGTTATTGCCACAATGTCCTCCGTCCTTCCGGTACCGGCAGTTTTCCCGCATACCGCATACCGCACAGCCCCGCAGAGCCTTGTCCTGTTCTCCGTCTGACACGCCTATCACTGCGGTCACGGATTTTCGCGGGATAAGTATATTGCTTTCCGTCGCTGTAAGTCCGATGAGCTTGTCGGCGTTCAGGAAACGTATCATATCGGGCTGCAGCTCAATGGGATAGTCGCCGTAGCCCGGGCTGAAACGCCATGTAAAGCTCCCCGGGAATTTCGTTTTCATCTCATTCTCGGCCTTGTCGCAGAATTCCTCGGTCATGGCGCTGGCGAGAGCGTCCAGAACGAGTGCGTATGCCATGTTTGTTATCTCCGCCCGCCTTATCACCGCGTCTGCGGCGCTGCCGAGGGTGGCGGCGAAGAATATGACCCTGCCGCTCTTCGCGAGATGCTTTTTTATGGCCTCGCCTTTCAGCAGGTCGGGAACGTCATTTTTATCCGCAAGCCTGCAGCAGTACTTCGGCACCGCTGCCGCCGCCAGCTCGGCGTATCCCTTTTCAAGAAGCTCCGCTGTGGCGGCATCGGGCTCATGTCCCCGGTAGCCGAGATAGCGCAGAGCTTCGGATATCACCGCGTTCACAGCAGCTTTTCGATTATGCCGACGAGCTTTCTCGCGACATAAGGGTTGTTCATCGTGTAGATATGGATGCCGTCAACGCCGTTCGCCAGCAGATCCGTGATTTGGTCTGCGGCGTAGGCTATGCCCGCGTCGATGAGCGCTTCGGGACGGTATTCGTACTTCGTCACCATGCGGACGAATTTCTGCGGAAGACTCGCGCCGCACATTGTCACCATGCGCTCTATCTGCGATTTGCTGGTGACGGGCATTATACCCGCCGAAATCGGGACATTTATGCCCGCGATAGTCGCTTTTTCGCGGAAATCGTAGAAGAAGCTGTTGTCGAAGAAGAGCTGTGTTATCAGCTCCTCGGCACCCGCGTCAACCTTTTTCCGCAGGTTGAGGATATCCGCAGCCAGGGTCTCCGACTCGGTATGCCCCTCGGGGTAGCAGGCTCCGGAGATGCCTATATTATCGTATCTGCTGTGCTCCCTGATGAATGTTATCAGCTCGCTTGCGTGCCGGAAGTCCGTCTTGGGGGGCTTGTCGGGGCTGATGTCGCCGCGTAGGGCGAGGATGTTCTCTATCCCGTGCTCTCTGAAGCCGTCCAGCACGGTCAGGACTTCTTCCTTCGTATTATTCACGCAGGTGATGTGTGCCATGGCCTCGATGCCGCAGTCATTCTTGATATGCGCCGCGATATCGCGTGTCGAAGTATTGGCGATATTTCCGCCCGCGCCGTAGGTGACACTTATGTAGGCGGGTTTCAGATCCGCCAGCTCGTCTATCGTCGAATAGACGGTCTCGATGCCGCTTGTCTTTTTCGGCGGGAATATCTCGAATGAGAGCACCGCCTTGTTGTTGTCTTTAAAAAGTTCCGAAATTTTCACGTTTATCCCTTTCTTTTTTGTTCCTGCCTCAGATCATGATCGTCCCCGCAGCGGACACAACCATTGCTCATCTTTCATTGTTCCTTTTCGCTGTTACAGCTTCTTGCCGTTATATGTCACGGTTATCTTATCCGCGTTGGCACCGGAAAGATCGTTGCCGAGATCCATTTCCGTCCAGTCGGACTTGTGTATGCGCACGTTTACGGAGACCGTATCGCCGCCGGCGAGAATGCCGCTCTTCAAGCTTATCGTACACTTCGTATCGGTCTTGTCGCCCTTTGCGGATGCGAAACTACCCGAAACGCTGTCGGTCACCGCCGAGTAGGTGCTGCCCTGAATGTCGGCGTAGTCACACTCGAATACCAGCGAACCGCCGCCGTCGTTGGTCAGGAAGTAGTCCGCGGTCAGCTTCGACAGGTCTATGCCTGTGCTGCCGGTGTTGGTTATCTTAAGCGTGAAGGCTATGGTGTTGCCCTTGCCGCTTGCCTGCTGCTGTTCAAGAGCCACGCTGACCGTGCCCTTGTCGGATACCTGCACCGCGGGAGAATTGTTCACTGTACCGGAGCCGGTGTAGCCGCTGCCGGAGGAGCCTCCGCCGTTTCCGCCGCCGTTATTGCCGTTGTTATTGTTCACGTTCGGAGCCGGCTTGATGTCCTTGATCGCGTCGCCGGTGTTCTTGTCGTTGGGCTCGGTGCCGAACACAAGTGCCGTGCCCTCGTAGAGCGCCATATTGTTTGCCTTTGTCATGGTGCCGGAAGATACCAGCCCCACATCTATATAGGAAGGGTCGTTTGAATTGTCCCAGACACCCTTGCTGTTGCGTATGCGGAACTGCACTTCCTTTTTATATGTGTCCTGTCCGCCGGGATAGATATTGGTGCCGGTGAAATCGATCGCGACGTAGTAGAGATTCTTCTCCTTGTTCCAGCAGAGCACGTCGCTGGCGGAGCCGCCCTGCATATAGTTGGTCGATACAACGAGGTCGGAAGCGCTTCCTCCCGCATCGACGATCTCGGAGATATCGAAGAAGTAGCAGAGTTTCAGATCGTCGGTGTTTCTTGCCGGGAATGCGGTCTTGTTGTAAACAAGAGCCTTTATCTCCACGAAGTCCTGGCCGTTGACGTTGACCGTGGCGTCCGCGTAGAGCTCATCATCGGGCTGTTCAACGGCGCCGAAGCGTTTCAGTGTCTTTCCGCCGTACTTGTCCCAGAGCTTTATCAGCGCTCCGGTGAAGCCCGCATTGTAGTCGCAGGCGACTTCGTTGTTGGTGTAGTTGTTGCGGTCGTCGGAGTAGTCGTCATTCCTGCCGGGGCCTCCCACAAGCGCACCGTACAGTATATGGCGGTTGTTGGCAGGGTCTCCGATATTGTTGGTGTAGGAGCCGTGAGCCGTTCTGTGGTGCGGGTTCACGGGAGGATCCACGCCGAAGCCCACAACGAAGCTCCTGCCTGTGCTGCCGAGGGCGTAGTCCACCTGAGACTTCGCGAATTTCAGATAAGAATCTTTCTTTGCCGGGCTTGTCGGTTCACCGTGGGTTATGTAGGACAGCGCCACGAAAGCGGTCGTGGTCGCGTAGCGCAGCGAGCCCCACTGGTCGCAGAACACAAGTCCTTTCGGAGTCTTGTGCATCTCGTTTATCCAGCAGTCGATGTGCCTTTCGACAGCTGCGCGGTATTTATCTTCGCCGGTCTCGTTGGCGAGAAGCACAGCCGTGCCCCACGATTTGTCGTCCCAGCAGAGCGCCCAGTTCTTGTCGCCCTCGCCCCAGAAGCCCTTCGACTTCGCAAGCCAGTCCTCGTCGCCTGTGGCTTTGTAAAGCCAGAACGCCGCGAAAGCGAGTTCGTCCTTGAAACCGCCGTATGACTGGTAAAAGCCGTTTGCGGCGGTGTAGCCGCTGTCGGACTTCACCTTGTTGGCGTAATCAAAAAGTTCGGTCGCGTGCTTTATGCACTTGTCGGCGTAGACCTTGTCGGTGTCCCTGAACACTGCCGCGCAGGCAGCCAGAGAAGCCGCCGTACCCGCAGCCACAGTGGAGCCGGGGTTGTTGAGGTCCACTTTGTAGGAGGGGCGCTTCATCTGCGTTTCCACAGCCTCGGCGGGTCCCCACCACGAATGGTCGGCATTGCCGTCGCCCACCTGATAGTAATATACGTTGGGCTCGGGGTGGCATTTTATAAAGTAGTCGTTGCCCCAGCGTATGATATCGAGTATGTAGTCGAGCTGTCCGCTTTCCTTATAAGCTGCCCTGTCCTCATATACCGACCATGCCAGCAGCGCTGTCGTATAGGACATGGGCAGGTTGAATTTCACGTTGTCGCCCGCGTCGTAGAAACCGCCGGTCAGGTCGAGACCGTTGTCGCTGCCGTCCTTGAGCCCGGAATCGCCGCGCCAGTTGGTGCGGATATTGTCGGGCAGTTTTCCGGAACGCTGGAGATCATAGAACATCAGCGATTTCTGGAGAGCTTCGCCGTAGTTGAAATCCGAGGTCTGTTCCCTGCCCTCATACTCGCCGGAATTCGGGGTAAGGCCTTTTATCGCAGCTGTGCGGGCTGCTGTCGTGCCGGCAGTGGTGACCGCAGCCGCGGCCGTTGTTGACGCGGCAGTCTGAGATTCCGTGGTGCCGGCGGTCGTGCCTGCCGTTGTTCCCGCAGTTGTACCGGCGGCAGTGGTGCCGGAGGTGCTTTCGGCTGTCGTACCGGCAGTCGTGGTGCCTGATGTCTCCGAAGTCCCCGCAGTCGTGGTCCCCTGCGTATCCGAAGTTCCGGACGTACCGGAAGTCCCGCTCGTTTCCGGCGAACCCGCGGTGCCGGATGTTCCGCCCGACGTATCTGACGAAGCCTCTGCGGTCGGAGCCGGCCCGGCAGGTGTCTGTCCGCAGCCGGACAGTATCATCACTGCGGCAAGGGCCGCGGCGAGAAGTTTTCTTGTTTTCATATCTGTAAATAACGCTCCTTTCGGCGTAAGCTCAAAGCTCGGAGCTCCACATCGGAACAAAATATATATTATTATAACATATAGCGTCCGATTTATCAACCGAAATTTGTAATTTTTAATTAAATCGAGAAAATTTTAAAAAAATACTTGCAATTGAAAAAAAAGTGTGTTATAATAAGCTCTGCATTATCCGAAAATATGTAAGGAGATAAAAGAAAATGACGGTAATAGAAATAATATTCGCAATATTGCTGATACTCTCATGCGTTTTCATAATCGCTGTCGTACTCATGCAGGAATCCAAGCAGGGTATGTCCAACGTTATCTCGGGCGGAAGCTCCGACAACTACTTCCAGAAGAACAGCGGAAGAACAAAAGAAGCAAAGCTCTCCAGAGCAACAAAGATCGCGGCGGTTATCGTGTTCGTCGTTGCTATCGCAGTGAACCTCATCTCCGTATACTGGGGCGGCAGCACTGCCGATACATCTTCCGGCAGCGTGGGTGTTGCAACAGACGCGGATTTCTCGCTTGACCTGCCCGAGGATACAGAAGCTGCGGAAACAACTGCTCCCAGCGCCGATGAAGCACAGGACTCCGTTGAAGCAACGGTGGCAGCCGAGTAAGAAAAACAGGAACAGTACAATGCCGCGGTACGGGTCACCCCGTACCGCGTGATTTTTACTACCGGGAGGATATATCATGGAAGTTACAGCGGCTACATACCCGAGATCAATATATTTCAAACTGCCGAGACGCGGGATAATCTCAAACGGGAATATATATACCGGCAGCGAGAATACGTTCAATTACCGCTACAAGGCCGATAAGGAGACACACCGGATACACCTCTGGGTATGGTACGGAATGAAGTGCTTCGAGCTCTCGGAACCGGTGGCCGAGCACGAGGAGGACGATACCGACGACGGCTGGGCAAAGCTCACCTGCGACCTCGATTACGACTACGACGACTACAAGGAAAAGCTCGCTTCCGGCGAAGTAAAGAGCAGACCCACCTACGACGATCTCAAGGACGACAGCCCCGTGCTCTCGGATTATGAAATATTCGGTGAAGATGACGGTCAAAAAGATTGAAAAAATTTCCGAAAAGCCCTTGACAAACGGAAAATAATATTGTATAATAGCCAATGTATTATAAACAGAAAGAAGAGAAACTCTCACCCGCCGACGCTTCGGGGCAGTCGGGCGCGGTTGTTTATAAGATCCTTAAGAGAATTATCGGATCGTATAGACGCGGGTGAGGCCTGCGTCTTTTTGTTTGGCTTTTAGAGTGAAAGGGAGTGTACACCATCAGCAAAAAGGATATGCTCATCAACGATGAGATACGCGAAAAGGAAGTCAGAGTTATCGGATCGGAGGGCGAACAGCTCGGTATCATGTCGTCCGCAGACGCTCTTGCAAAAGCGGAGGAGGAGGACCTCGACCTCGTACTGATCGCGCCGCAGGGCAACCCGCCCGTATGCCGCATAATGAACTACGGCAAGTACCGCTTCGAGCAGTCAAAGCGCGAGAAAGAAGCCCGCAAGAATCAGAAGACCGCGGAGCTCAAAGAGATACAGATGTCTCTCAATATCGATACCAACGATTTCAATACCAAGGTAAATCAGGCGATCAAGTTCCTGAAAGGCGGCGATAAGGTAAAACTGCGCGTGCGTTTCAGAAGAGCAAGAGAAATGTCGCATATGAACCTCGGTGAGGAACTGATGAAGAAATTCGTGGATGCCTGCGCTGAATTCGGCAGTACAGACAAGCCTGCAGTGCTCGAGGGAAGAAACTATATGGTAGTCATCTCCCCCAAGTCCCAGTCGGCTTCACAGAAAAAAGCAAAATCCGCCGAGGCTGCTGCCGACGGCGAAGAATAATTAAGGAGGACCAGACAATGGCAAAGAACAAGATCAAAACTCACAGCGGTGCCAAGAAGCGCTTTAAGTTTACAGCAACCGGAAAAATCAAGTACCAGCGTACAAACCGCCGCCACAGACTGACACAGAAGGCTACCAAGCGCAAGAGAATCAACCGTGCGGCAGGATATTCCGACAGCACGAATGTGGCTGAGATCAAGGCACTTATGCCCTATGCAAACTGATTGATAACAGGAGGAACAAACGATGGCACGTATAAAAGGCGCTTTAGCTACGCGTAAAAGAAGAAATAAGACATTAAAGCTCGCAAAGGGCTACTGGGGCGGCAAGAGCAAGCTCTTCAAAACCGCGAAGGAAGCCGTATGGAAGAGCGGTCAGTACGCTTACATCAGCAGAAGACTCAAGAAGAGAGATTTCAGAAAGCTCTGGATCACAAGAATCTCGGCTGCCTGCAAGCTCAACGGCATGAACTACTCTACCTTTATCAACGGTCTCAAGAAGGCTGACATCTCGCTCAACCGCAAGATGCTCTCCGAAATAGCGATCAATGACGCAGCGGGCTTCACGGCTCTTTGCGACAAGGCAAAGGCTGCTCTTTAAGAAAAAAGATATATCACGTCCGCGCGCGTGCGGGCGTGATATTTTCGCATTATACGGGGTCTGTTATTACGGCTTTTCCGGAGCGTCCCCGCTGTCGGAGATGACCTTTTCGGCAAGTATCGTTTCGTCGGGGTGACGGTTGAAATACAGTACGCAGAAAGCCACACACGCAACTGCCGCGAGCACTGTCCCGCGCGTGATGTAGCCCATGACGAACTTATCGATATCCGGCGCCGCCGCGAGATAAGAAGGATAATTGCGGAGGGCAGTCATAAAGCTCACACCGTTCAGCTGCGCCAGAGCCTTGACTCCCGCGCCGAGTCCCGACAGTATCACCGCCGCAACGGTCAGCACAGGACTGGCTATCACTCCGCAGGCGTCCAGCTTGCGGGCAAGGAAGCGGTAATCCGCGAATATGACCAGTGCTGCCGCACCCGAAAGGATATAAGCCGATACCTCCGTCGAAAGACCGAAAGCATCTGTCTCCGCCTTGACGTTGACTATGAATACCGAGATCACGACCATGGCGGCGGCACCGATGACCGCACCGATAACGCCAAGCACACTGCGCAGATCGAAGCCCAGCTTCACGCGCTTTGCGCCCGCGGCAGGCTCCGGCGCGGCAGGCGTGCTTTCCGCGAAGAAACGGCACGGTTTCCCCGTAATACCAAGCTCCGACAATCCGTCGGTAAGCTTATCCAAGAATTCTATAAGATAAACGGCATTCTCCTGCATCAGACTGTACCCGTCAAGCTCGGCGGTCACGGTCTCGCGTCCGAGGGACTGCGACAGGAGCGTATTTTTGGGTAAGCCTTCACCTAGGCTGCTTATAAGAGCGGAGATGTCCGCTTTCCGGACATCGGGAGCCTCACAGAATATATCGGCAATATAGCGGCCGCCGCGGTCGGAAACAACGACTCCGAAACCGCGCTTCTCTCCGTACAGAGCGGTATGCTCCCCGGAGAACGAAAGCCCCGCTTCGGCGGCTATGATTGAAAGTTCGGAAAACATCTTATCACCTGCGAAAATCAGAATATATCATAATTTTAGCACATTAAACGATCAATGTCAATGCTTATAACATCAAGAAAAAATCAGGCGCTCGCCGCCTACCGGGAGCTCAACCGTGACCGGAAACAGCGGGAAGCCGGGCGTAAGTTCAATATCGAGGGCGTGCGGCTCTGCGAGGAAGCACTGACCGCCGGGCTGACGATAACGGCGGCGTTCATGACCGAAACGGCGGAACGCAGATATCCGGAGCTCTGCGAACGGCTCGCGCATATTACGATCACCGACGAGATCGGCGGATACATCGCAGATACGAAAACCCCGCAGGGAGTGTTCGCTACGGCGGAGATGCCGGAGCGGGAATTTGTTCCCGACGGGGACGGACTGATACTGCTGGACGGGTTACAGGATGCGGGCAATGTCGGCACGGTGATCCGTACTGCCGAAGCTCTCGGAATCGGCGGGGCGGTGCTTTCACCTGACTGCGCGGATATCTGGTCCCCGAAAGTCGTCCGCGGCGCTATGGGAAGCCTGTTCAGACTGCCGGTAACGGTAACGCCGCTGCCGGAGTTCATAAAGCGGATCAGAGCGGACGGGTACAGAGTG
>JAEEGL011561314.1_pt1 | contig 19128 bp, 21 predicted proteins | sample 9134231 | NCBI WGS metagenome assembly JAEEGL01 (sample SAMN16246548, study PRJNA631951) | gut metagenome | biome: gut microbiome; feature: rumen; material: fiber-attached | host: Bos | place: Iran: Karaj | collected 2018-10 | reverse complement strand
GTCGCGTTTATCATCGGGTTGTCGATGAATTTCTGAAACTTGTTCATCAAGTTCATAAACTCCCGATACATAGCGTCGATTTCTCGCGCGGCAACGTCAAAGCGGTCAACGTTTACGAGATATGCCGCCTGATTGAGATTACCGCCGATGTGGCGAAGTTCATTATACAAAAGTTTCAAGCTCTCGTTGAAACTGTAAACTTTTATGCGGGTGCTTTTCAGCATTTTCAAAAAGAACTCAGTCTTGCCCATACCGCTTGCGGACTGCTTACTGTTCCAAAGCGCAAGCTCGGAATCAGACAAGCGGATTGCAAACTGATTGTTTCTTTTTCTCAAAACTTTCTGTTCCAAAATATTTTTCCTCCTGCATTTCATTTTTCGCCGCTCCTGCGGCGCATTTTCCCGGCGCTCCTGCGCCGCATTTTGGGGTAGGTCTCGGGAGGGCGCTCCCTCCTGAGCAGGTAGTACCGCGCAGTCTATGCAAAGCCCGCCGTTAGTCGGGATTTGTATAGACTGCGGTGCTACCTGCCTATCGCCTCTGACCGCCGTAAATTTATTTGTTTGGCTATACTCCGGCGGTCAGAGGCGATGAAAATGGCGGGCACTACCATTTTTCCGCGACTTTGGTATATGTGCAGTACCATTTTCTGCGCCAATTGGTATATACTTTTTACGGCGCAGAAAATCGGTATTAGATCTGCACGGAACCGGTATCTGTCGCGGAAAATCCGATATCGCTGAGGGTGCTTTTTGCTATCCTCCGATAAAGTCGAGATCAACGTCCGAAATGTCGTCATTTTCGGATCTTTCAGCAGGTGCGAAATTCTGTGCGGGTACGCTGAAATTTCCGCTGCTGTTCAGAATTTCTGCAATGCAGGCGGCAAGAAATGCGGGAAGTGCTTTTTCTGCTGAACGCTCCACCGCCGCCACGATCTCTGCGACGAATTTTTCCTCGCGTTCGCGGGTTTCGAGATACGGGTCATCCTTCCGGCGAAAATACCTGCTGAAATAGTCGTTGACCGCCGTGACAATCGCGGAAGTGTAAGACTTGAACTCCGTATCATTGAGTGCCTGCAAATATTCCCACGCCTGACGATGTTCGGGTTTATCAAGATTCAGTCGCAGGCTTGTCGCTCTGATCGTCGGCATTGTCGGTCACCTCCTGCGGTTTATTCTCGGAAGTATCATCGGGTGCTGCCGACTTCGGCTTTGCGGGTTTCTTCGTCTGCTCACTCTCTTTGAGAAGCGCGTTGTATGCGAGCTTTTCATAGCCTTTTGCTGTGGCGCATATATCCTCAATGAAAATTACCCTGTCCTCGTCGAAACTGCCGAAATTCTTAATGAGTGCTGCGCCGCCGCCCGTGACATAAAGACGCATAAGCTCGGAATTATATTCGTACTTGCGAAGCACCTCGAAAATATCTGTACAGTAGTTTCTGATTGCTCCGGCGATGCAGTCGTAATACTTCTCGCTTATATCTGCCTTTCCGGTGCGGATCATCTGTTCGACAATGGATTCGTCAAGAATAGTCCCGCAAGTGTTGAGAACTTCGTTCTTTGCGGCGATAACGCACTGATTAACGCCCATTTTTTCGGTATAGCACTTGCTTTCAACGGGCTTCTTGTCATTGATATACATAACATTCATAGTTCCGTTTCCGATGTCCGCGAGCATATTCACTCCGTTCATCTCGGAAAGCCTGTCAATGACTGCCGTATAGCCCTGCGGGAAAACCTTACAGCCGAGGATTTTCAGATTGTACTGCTTGTCCCTGAACGTGAACTTGACCTTGCCATTCTTGGTAAGATACTTGCGGAAGTCCTCGCGCTGGGTCTTTACCCATGTAAGCGGAAGTCCTGCCGCGATGTACACATCTGCCGTTGTGATGTCCTCGCCGTCAAGCTCCTTTGCGATTGCCGCAAGGGTAAGCACATAAAAGTCATCGTCAATGACCTTATCGGCAATGAATGCCTTGTGACCCTCACCAATGCGGTAATACTTGTTGCCAAACTGCAAAATCTCTCCCGTGAATGTAGGCTCGGTGTCGTATGCAGTAATGCCTGTGGGTGTGACGGTGTTAGCCGTCTTGATGTTGCCGTAGCCGGTATCTACCGCTACGATGATAGTGTTGTTGAGCTTTCTCATAATTGTTTCCTCCTTGTTCTGTGTTTGTTGTAACTTTCAGGGCAAATTGGTATCGAAGTCCGGACAATTCGTACCAATCCGTCCTATTTCTATTATACTTTAATTTAGGGTCGAACCCTATGACCATTTATTTACCAATTTTTTGACCAAATCGGCGTTCAAAAATATACTATTATAAATATATACACAATTTCAATTGTCCCGAAATTGGTATTGCGCTTTTCGACATTTTGTGCTAAAATAAACCTTAAAATAGGTTGGTGATGCTATGGAAAGGTCGAATGAAGAACTGTGCCTGCTGATACAGTCGGGAGACCAGCAGGCGAAGCAGGATTTGTGTATAAAAAATCAGCGGCTTGTAGGTAAAGTCGCTGCTGAATATGTTGGATATAACGGGAATGACCTTGACATTGACGATCTAATACAGGTCGGATTTCTCGGCTTATTGGTTGCCGCCGAAAAGTATGATGCCGGAAACGGCGCGAAATTCAGCACCTATGCCGTTCATTGGATAAAGCGCGAGATAAAGCAGGAGATAAGAGAACACGGATTTTCTATAAAGATACCGAATAATCTGATGAACACCATAGAAAAGTGCATAAAGCTCGACAACTCGCTTACGCAGCAGGGAGTTGAGCGCGATGAGCGGTTACAGACTATTGCCGATACGCTTGATTTGACCGTTGAAAAGGTCAAGAAATGCCTTTCTATGCTGAACCAGTATATGCAGTATGTTCCTCTGAATAGTATTGTTGACGAGGAAAACCGCACGGAGCTTGAAGAAATAACGCCGGACGAGAACACACCGCTGCCCGAAGATGAAGCCGAGAAGGGTGATATGATAGCGCGGCTTCACACGGTTTTGGACGAACTTGATACACAGGAGCAGGAGATCATCAAACACCGATACGGCATTGACGGATTTGACGAGCTTTCTTACGCCGAGCTCGCCGCAAAGCATAAACTGAGCGAGGAACGGATAAGGCAAATTGAGGAAAAGGCTCTGAGGAAGATGAAATATCGTTTGGAATCCTAAAAATACTACAATAAAAAAGACAGCAAAGCGCAAGTGGAACATATCTCGTTCTACTTGCGCTTTGCTGTCATAAGTATTATTATAGTGCAAATACTATGGTTATGTCTTTAATCATCTTCCATCAGAAACTTATATGCAGGAATACCAAGAACGCACGCTATATCAAACAGCGTATCGAGCGAGATCGTCCTGTCAACATTCGGTGCTTCAACAGCTCCGATGAAAGCAAGATTTTTATCTATCCGTTCAGCAAGCTGTTCCTGTGTAAGACCTTTCAGTTTTCTGTAATAGCTTATTTTCAGTCCCATTTTACGGTATTTATCAAGATATTGGTCTTTCATAATGTCATCGCCTCCAATATATTTTACCATACTTGCTTGACAATATGAATTTGATGTGGTACAATTTATATTGTATAAAATACAATAATTCTTTTATGAAGAATAATATTATAAAGAAAATAAGCACGAGACTGGCAACCTTGCATTTTGGGAAATATTATGCTATACTTGAAATAATATATCTGAAATGGGGTTTGGATTATGATTTCAGCGGCTTTATCTGTAATTGAAGATGAGAAACAAAGGAACGAGCTTGCGATATTTTACGAGAAATACAAGAACAGATTTTTTAATATAGCTCGCTCAAAGACTAATGATCCCGATGAATCCGAAGACGCCGTACAAGAAGCTTTTACTCGCATTGCAAAAAAGCCCGAGCGTTTCTTTAATATTACAGCAAGCGAGGAGCGTTTACGCTATGTGGACGGAATCGTTAGACATATTGCAATAGATATTTTTAACAAAAGAACAAAAACAAAAACTATTTCGCTAGACGAAATGGACGAAGATATTCCGAGTGAAAATATTTCTCCGGAAGAAAAATACGTTACTGATGTTTCTGCTGACGATATTGTAAAGTTTACACTAACACTTCCCGAAAATCAGCGACAGGCACTATTTATGTATGTTCATCAAAGGTTAAGTTACTCTGAAATATCTAAAACCCTTAATATATCAGAAGAACTTGCACGTAAAAGAGTTTCAATCGCACGAAAGGCTATTAAGAATTATGTGGAGGGCAGAAAAGATGAATGAAATCGCATTAGACGATATTTTAGTTGTTGCACATGATATTGAATTCGCACAATATGATAATAGTCCTGAGCATACTTTCTCACCCAGACATATTCGTGCTATGAAACGGGTATTTAAGACTTATGAAAGAAACGTATCATTATTAAATCACAGTATTTATAAAGATCATAAGCATGAATCACATATACATTGGAACAGAAAATCTCTTGCCGTTGTACTGGTACTGGTTTTATTAGCGGTATTGGCTGGATGTGCAGTAATTATATATACTCTCGGTGGATTTAATACAATAGCACATTCAGATAATACAGAACTAATTCCGATTGATTATGAGAATGGTCCGTCAATAATTGAAAATGAGTATTATCTATCAGATCTGCCCGAAGGATTTAAGGAAGTTAGTAAAGATCAGAATGATTATTGTGTTTATAAATATTACAGAAATGAAAATAACAGTCAAACTATTACTTTTCGCCAATGGGTGAAAAGCGCTTATGATGTTCACGCAAATACAGAATTGGGTAAGCTTGAAGAGGTAGAAATAAACGGAAAAGTAGGCTTATGTTTAGAATATACGGACTGTGATTTCATTGGATGCGATATTATTTGGGATAACGGGGAGTATGTTTTGGAAATAATGACAGATTGCACGAAATTCGAAGCTCTAAATTTGGCTAAAAGTGTCAAAATTATACAATGCTGAAAATTTTTCTAATTTTTTCTTCACAAATGGACAAAAATTATGACTTGCAATATAGAGGAAGATAAACCTCAATCTATTGCGAGGAGGTGAGTCAAATGGCTTTTAGAAAAACATTGTCGATGTTTTTGGCGGCGATTTGTTTTTGTTCGACTTTTTCCATATCATCTTACGCTGAGGAAATGAGCGCATTCGAAACCGAGGAGATAATATCGGAATATGCAATAGCAAGAAATCCCATATCGGTACTGGCTATTGATCAAGGAATCGCATCCTGTACAAGTAGTACTAATGGTGGAAACTGTGTGCAGATCAGTGTTACACAAACGCTTCAGAAATACAGCGGATGGTTTTGGTCGTGGGATAATGTCGCGGGCGCATGTTGGTCAACAACTGTCAATCAAAACTCAGTATGGCTATCAAACAGTAAGAGCGGTTTATCAAGCGGTACATACCGTTTAAGAACAGATTTTTCACTTACATCAAGCAACGGCTCAACAGAAACCATTACTATTTATAGTAATGAAGTAACAATTTGACAATTTGGAGGAAAAATATGAAAAAGTTTAAGAAAATAGCAGCGCTGTTAACTGCTGCTGTTATTGCAACATCAACGCTTGCGCAAGATGCGTTCGCAACAGGCGATACTGCCTATTGTGTAGGAATAACTTATAAACATACACTTTCTGACGGAACCGTAAAAATAGGAAATTTTAAAACAAATGCGCAAGATGCTAAAGCAAACTATATTACCATTAGCGGCATGACTGCTCTTTGGACTTCCACTCCTACTAAAACAAAATTAAATAATCATATTGACGATACGGTTTTATTCTTAAATTCGCATGCGAATCATAATAGAATCTATTTTGTTAATGAAGACACTGGAATAGACTGTAGTATTGATGTAGGGTCAAGTGATTCAACCACTGTAGGGTTAAATGATATTACATTTTCAAACTCGAAGTTAATATCATTCGTTGGATGTGAGACAGGTTTAACCGTAAGTGGTGGATATAATCTCGCAGAGAAAGCTGTGCAAAAAGGTGCTGATACAGCACTCGGGTTTAATCATACCATTAGCTCCACATCTACCAATGGAAGCAATTGGCTTAACGCTTATAATGGATACTTAGCAGAGGGAAGAAATGTTAGCTATTCAGTTATACATGCTACAAGTGATATTGGCGGAATAAACTTGGGAACATATGCGGTAGTAAAAGGATTTCCTGGGACGACAATTGCTCCTATATCTTATTCGACAAACAACTTTGAATATACATTAAACATCCCTGTGAAATTTAACGGAAAAGATGAACTGATGGTAAGCGATGAAAGCATAGATTTAATTGTTGATGAAATTATATCACAAGATAAAACGTTTAATACTGGTGATTACAAGCTTACGCAGAATATTTTTTCAAGCGAATATAAAACTGGTTTTATACAGTTTGATTACTACATAGGTAATAAAATAAAAACAGATAGATCGTATTATGTATACATTGAAAACGGCGTTGCGACCGAACTGTTATATAGTCTGTCGGGAAATGAAAAAAATATTAATGCGATAGATGAAAACTGCATTATAGATAGGGTTAATAAATATGTTGAGCCGGAATCAATAATAATTAGTCATAAAATTAACACAAAGTCTATAAAGGAACATTTAGTTGAATATAGTTATAGTTATAAAACAAATGAGCTAACTTATTCTGAAACGGTTTTTTACACCGATGAAACATTAGGTGTAATTATGGACGATTATATTGAGGAAAGAATATAATGAGTAAAGTAATATGCGTGCTTTCTTGTTTCCTACTATTAACAATATTCTGTTCTATATCAGCAGGTGCTTCGTTTATCGAAGCACCGTGCGATAATGCTAATATAATAAATAAGAGTTATACTCTGAAGTTCAATATTGTCGATAATATTAGTGATCTTAATAAAGAGGGAAAAGATCATATTGTTAAAAGAAAAATAATAGTGGCTAATGATGTGAATGTTGCCAATGAACACATCTATCTAAAAAGTGGAAGTTCATTAATAATAAAAAACGGTGCAACACTATCAACCAATGGGCACCTAACTATTGAAAGAGGCGCAAAACTATATGTTTCCAATGGTAAGTTGGTATGTGGAAAAAATACAGTGGTGAAGAATTTCGGACGTATTATTGTCAGAGAAGATGGGTTATTATCTATTACTAACGCATATGATTCCAATGGAGAGTCTTCTATTAATCTAAAGGGTGATATGATTTTGGGGAATATGTCCGTATCTAAAATAACTAAAAGAATAAAAAAATACGATAATAGGTTTAATTTATATGATTATTGTTTAATATATGTTAAAGGCGTACCAACATTTTATTATTGTGTTGGTGACGTTGTTACGGATTATTATTATAAATACATTAACAAAAATTTGAAAAGAAAAGGTTATTCTTTGAATAAGGTATATAATAAGATGTTATATAACGAAATAAAGGATACTGCTGATAATTATTTGTTGGTGAAGAAGACAGAAGATAGGTTTCGGAATGATGAGTATTATTTTGGTATAGATATCAGATTTAATTATTCGTTCGCCTTGAAAAAGTTGTACTATCAAGAAAGCTACGCTGAGTTTATTCCTATGAATAATTCTTATATCTGGGGAGAGGGAGGCTGTGAAGAAACGTTATAGTTTATCTGAATCCGTGGACTAATCAAGTGCAAAATATTTAGGGCAACACCGCATATATCCAATTTTTCAAAACGAGATATAGTAAAACTCCCGGCAAGAACGCCGGGAGTATAGACTTGTGTTCAAGTTTAACCACAAAGGCGCACTGAATCAAACCGACAGTGTTTTCCTGTCAGCCAGATACAGATTCGCCAATGTGAACATGATATAATAGTGGCAACGGATATAAGGGGAGTGGAATAAAAGTTGGTATAATTGAAGCAGCGTATGGAAAATATGATGAAAGTGCTCCTCATCTTTCCGGAATAGCTGGTAGCAGTTTAACTTATGTGGATAATGAATTATCAGATGGTACAACACTATCTTCGACCGTTACAGATCATGCTACCAAAGTAACGTCAATCATAGTAGGACAGTCTGTAACCGTAAATTCGCAGACGAAATATCGCTTGACGAGTTCATTACAGAAGCCGACAGAAAGCTGAAAACCTATCTGAACGAATGATGAAAAAGCACCATAAATTCAATACAAAATGCAAACTCTGCCTGCTACCGAGCCTTGCGGGAACAGCGATATTCTTCGTTATCCCGTATTTCCGTGTGCTGTACTATTCACTGATAGACAACCAGTTCAGGCGGAATTTTGTTTGGCTCGACAACTACATTGAAACGCTGAACAACGAGTATTTCCGGCTGGCGCTTATCAACTCATTGCTGATAATAGCGATCGCCGTGCCGGTGCTGATCGTACTTGCGCTTTTGATCTCGCTTGTGCTGTCATTCGGAATAAGAAAGCTGAAAAAGCTGCGGACTGCGTTCATTCTGCCTATGCTGATACCCACCGCGAGCGTGGTGCTGATATGGCGGACGATATTCACCGACACTGCAACACCGCTGCCAATATATCTGCTTTTTATCTGGAAGAACATCGGTATCTGCATTATCCTACTGACCGTGGAATTCACGGGCATTGACGAAAATATCTACGAAGCGGCAAGGCTCGACGGCGCGGGGATATTCACTTTGCACAGAAAAATAACCGTTCCGATGATAATGCCGACGATACTGTTTACCGTGCTACTCTCGATAGTCAACAGTTTTCGTGTGTTCAAGGAGAGCTACCTGTTTTACGGCACGAATTATCCGCCCGACCATGGTTACACCCTGCAATACTATATGAACAACAACTTTCTCAAGCTCGATTATCAGAGCCTTGCGACAAGCGCGGTATTGACTTCGCTGATAGTATTCCTGATCGTGACTGCGGGAATGGCGCTGCAAAGACGGTGGGAGAGATGAAGAAGCTCGGTATGGTTCTCTTTATTGCAGCTGCGCTTTTGTTTGCGGCACCCGTGATAATGACCGCTTACGGTTCGTTCGTTTCCGAAGGTGTTCCGACACTTCAGAACTATGCAGACCTGCTGTTCGACTGCTTTATCTTCTATCCGATGTTCTGGAACAGCGTTTTGTATGCGGTAGTGATAACAGCCGTGCAGCTGTTTGTTATAATTCCGTGTGCGTTTGGCTTTTCGCAAGCAAAATTCCGCGGAAAGAACATACTTTTCACGGCGTACATTATACTAATGATGATGCCGCTGCAAGTGACCATTCTGCCTAACTACATAGGGCTGCGGGATATGGGACTTATTGACACACGGCTCGGGATAATACTGCCGATGATTTTCTCGCCCTTCGGCGTGGTGGTAATGCACCAGTATATGAAAAGTATTGATGGCTCGATTATCGAAGCGACACGTCTTGAAACAAATTCGATAATATGGATAATTCTGACAAGCGTTATCCCGCAGATACGAGCCTGCATTTTCGCGGTGGCAATATTTGTGTTCGCTGACTGCTGGAATATGCTTGAACAGCCTATGCTGTTCCTGAAAAGAACTGAGCTGAAAACGCTGTCGGTGTTTATCGCTGACGCGGACAGATACAGCGGTAACGTTCTCCTGCCCGCGTCCGTCATATTTATGATACCGATATTCTTATTATATCTGTTTTTAAGCGAGCATCTGGACAAAGGGCTGACTTTGGGTGATCTAAAATGAACACAAAAACTATAATTTCGATAATCGTTACCGTGTTGTTTTTCGCGGCAATGCTGTTTCTGACTATTTCAGCGAGAGCAATACACAATGCTTCTCTGCCGCAGGTAACTGCAGAAAAACTTCCGTCGGTGCAATTCCCGTTTGAATACACGGACGAAAGCGGAAACGAGATGACCGGAACAAAAAGTGCGTTTGCAATACGATCCGAGCTTCTTGCGAGCGATGTGTTCATTCTGTATCAGAGAGAAAAGAACGGCGATATGCGGTATTATGTCCGGCTTGCTGAGATAGAAACGGGCGCGGAACATAACGGCTTTACCGAGGTGCTGTCGGGCATCGGATACGGGGATAAGATAGTTGTAAGTGCGGACACAAAGCTATGCGACGGGGTCGAGGTGACACCGCTTATATGAGCAGTCATGCATTATTTGTAAAGATTTTTTGATTAACAATTTGTGATATGATTATAGAAGTGGTTTATAAACAATAGTAATTCAGTAATTCAATACTCAGTTATATGGTACTTATAGGGCAATTGTTACAAATATACAAATCGGATACTAGCAATTTGTTTAAATCTACAAAAATTTAGCAAAATATAATAAAGATGTCACAAACTGTACATTATTACAGATTAAATCAATAGAGATGTTATTTTCAGAATCTGTCGAAAGGAGGAAGATTTTATGACAGAAAATAGAATAAGCAAGTAAAACAAGCCGGTTTTAGCAATTTGTTATGACTTCGACAAAACATTATCGCCTGATGATATGCAAGCTCAGGGATATATACAAGAAGTTTATGACGGCGATGTGTCTGCGTTTTGGAAAGAATCAAACGATATGGCTGAGGCTAACGAGATGGATACCAATTTGTCGTATATGTACAAAATGGTTCAAGAGGCAGCGGGTCGTATATTTGTCCGATAGTCAAGGGCAAGGCGAAGTCTCCGACAGAGTTCGGCGCATAGATTGATCTCAGTATTGATGAATACGGAATGGCGAGACTGGAGAAGCTTTCCTTTGATGCGTACAACGAATCCGATATCCTGATAACTGCATTGGAAAACCATCGCAAACGCACCGGACACTATCCCGAAAGAGCTCTTGCCGACCAGCTCTACAGAAACAGGAATAACATAAAATTCTGCCAAAAATGCGGAATACGTCTTTCAGGCAGAGCTCTCGGCAGACCTTTGACTGATCCGGAAGCTGACAAGAAAACTGAATACCAGGATAATGTGGATCGCATCGAGGTGAAACGCAAGTTCAGCCTCGCAAAGTGTAAGTTCGGACTCGGGCTAATTCGCACTAAGCTTAAAGATACAACCAAGTCATCTATCATGGTGGTTGTTGTTGCTATGAATGATGATAGGATCACACGCCTTCTCGTTCGTTGGTTTTTCTGGATTATGTTTGGCAAAACTCTTCAAGTGGCTTGTTGAGTAGAGACTAAATAGGAATCAGAAAGTACCAAAAATGAATTAAATTTGACAAAGACATTGAGATATCATATAATATAGATAAAACTATATTGTGTACCGTTGACATTTAGTTGAAAGAATCTATTATAATTTTTATAGCCATTTTAGATATAAATCTACGCCTTGAGCATTTTCGCACAAATGTTTATATTTTTAGAGGTGCCCTTGAGGTATCTCCGGTAAGTGTGGGTCGAAAAATCGCAGAATACAGCGTTTATGCCGCGAAAGCATCTTGACATGAGTTTCAAATGTGATAGGCTGGTAGCCCGGCAGCAGCCCTTTAGGGGTGCCTGCCGGTGCTGCCCGACTATCAAACTTGGATTGAGGCTCGTGTCAAGATGACCGTGGAATAAATGCGGTCATACTCGTACAAATACCCATTTTCATACCCACACCTATCGGATAAGAGCCTATAATATTGGATAATTGACTACACAATCATCAGATCGGAGGAAGTAAAAATGACAGAAAAGCGTACATCAGCACCAAAGCCCAAGAAGGAGCCTGCACCGACCTATCGTGTTTTTGTTTCTTCAACTTACACAGACATGATTCCGTACAGAGATGCTATTAAAGAAGCGATTGAACGCAGTAATTGTATGGCAATCGGAATGGAACGATTTGGAGCAAGAGCAGTCCCGCCGCTGGAAACCTGTTTTAATCAGTTGACTGAGTGTCAGATTTATGTATGCGCAATCGGTATGCGATACGGTAGTATAGACAAGGGGACTGGGAAATCTTACACACAGCTTGAATTTGAAAGGGCAAAATCTCTGAATATGCCGATTCTCGCTTTCCTGATTGACGAAAAGAATCCCGATGTCAAGATCTCAATACAGAACATTGATACCGATACGGAATCGATTTTGAAATTGCAGGAATTTAAGGATAGTATCAAAAATTCAAAGAAAATAACCTGCGATTTCTTCACATCTTCTGATGATCTAACCATTAAGGTTCTACAGGCACTCCAAAATGAAATCTCCCGGCAGGAAGAACAGCGCCAAGCAGAAATGCAAGTTTATGAATCAAGACTGTCTTCGAAAGAACAATCATTTGAAGAGGGTGCGCTGTTATTCGCAAAGTTTCTGAAACGTCCGCTGATTTATGCGGGACGTGAGGCTGTACTTCGTGTCCGTATGGACGGTGAATACGGAACATGGCGTTTGAAAAAAGAATTGCTTGACGCATTTGGATTTGAACCAGGTTACTGTACCTTTATTAACGATCTGTATGTATTAGGCGTTCAGCCTTTTGTCCGTGATTCAAGTTGGGTCATTGACTGCATTGCCGAAGGAGCTGCTGCAGACTGGCTGGATGATGAGCTTGTCGAACAGGGAACGATTTTTGAAGGCAGGTTTAGACTGAAAGCTGCAACAGGTGTCAAACTTGTACGTACAGCCGGTATCTTGATGGCTTCTTTGGAATTGATCGAAGGCATCAGAGTCATTCGTAAAGGTGTTTATGTCAAAAAGCAAAGCTACTCTGCCGAATCGACAGAAACGGTTGAAACTGATTTCTTTAATTCCGAATCGGCAGTCGATTTAGAGGAAGAAACATAGAAGGATAGAATATGAAAGCTAATCGTTGATCACTTTTTAAACAGACTAAAATAAGATCCTGCACGCATCCATTATTGAAAGAGCTCTCTCCGTATGATGAACGGAGAGGGCTCTTATTTGTTCGCAATAAAAATCTTTAGATATAAAAAGGAAATATAACCGGTGAAACAGTATAGGTTATATTTTCTTTTTATTTATGTCAAGATGTAAAAAGTATAGCAATATCGGCGTGTATATGCCGTCGCCAGAACCGCACCTGCACGGCGTTTGTCGGAATTGTTAGAGTGTGATTATAGGCATTACTATTATAAAATCGACTCGACTGAATGGATACGTATTGAGCCACCTATGTGTATAGAGTTCTCCTAACTTGCTTCCTCTGACGGAAACAAGATTACCGTTTTTGTCCTTGTACAGCGGGTGGCGGTAAGATACCGTGTTGCCTGCAACTCTGCACTCTACGCCGTAATGCTTTTCAAGCGCATTTATGACATCTTCAAATGTGCGATTGTTGGGGTCTGCGATCTCTTCTCTGATAATCTCCCGAAGTTCATCTTTGAATGTGTCTGCACCTCGTTTTTTCATCTGCGTTTCCGCGAATGTTTCCTTGTCGCGGACGGTATCCAAATTGCGATTATAGAAGTTATCCCTGATCGAATTTGTTAAACCGTAATGCCGGCATTGCTGACCGAAGTATTCCGACATTTCATAAAGGTCGTGCTGGCTGCGGCGATATGACTTCCCGGTCTCCATGTTACAGTTGCTTATCAAAAAGTGCGCGTGAATATGCTCGGTGTCCGTATGCACCGCGAACAGCACTTCATACCCTTTGCTGTGAATGAAATGCTCCGCGAATTCCTGCGCGATCTTGAATGCCAGCTTATAATTCAGCTTCCCGTTGTCATCGGGGTGAAACGAGATCGACATTTTGTGCGCAAGTATCGTGTCCGGCTTGTGCTTACTATAACTTTTTCCGTTAAGTTTTCGCTTAACGAGAATGTCATTCGCAAAGTTCTTACGGTTACAGCCGAGTGCGGCGTACAAGTCATCACGGGTTTTAACAATTCCCTCGCGGCGCTGCTCCGGTTTCATTCCCAGCATATACAGCGCCGCCGACTTCAATTGTCCGACAGATTTACAAGGTGCGTAATCAACATTAACATTTCCGAACGGCAATCAATCACCGTCCTTTGCCGGAACTTCAACGACAGTCGCGTTTATCATCGGGTTGTCGATGAATTTCTGAAACTTGTTCATCAAGTTCATAAACTCCTGATACATCGCGCCGATCTCAATGGCAGCTTTGGGGTAACCGCCGACATTGACAAGATATGCCGCCTGATTGAGATTAACTCCGATGTGCCGAAGCTCGTTGTACAGCGCCTTCAATGTTTCGTTGAAGCTGTACACTTTTATGCGGGTGCTTTTCAGCATTTTCAAAAAGAATTCAGTTTTGCCGAGACCGCTCGCTGACTGCTTGCTGTTCCAAAGTGCAAGCTCGGAATCAGACAAGCGGATCGCAAACTGATTATTGCGCTTACGCGCTATTGCTTTTTTCAATAATCATTCCTCCAATCATTTCATCTTTTCGCCGCTCCTGCGGCGCTGTCACGGGTGCTTCGGCAGCCGCATTTTGGGGTAGGTCTCGGGAGGGCACTCCCTCCTGAGCAGGTAGTACCGCGCAGTCTATGCAAAGCCCGCCGTTAGTCGGGATTTGTATAGCCAGCGGTGCTACCTGCCTATCGCCTCTGACCGCCGTAAATTTATTTGTTTGGCTATACTCCGGCGGTCAGAGGCGATGCAAATGTGCTGCGCTACCGATTTTTCACGGATTTGGTATATGTGCAGTACCATTTTCTGCGCCGATTGGTATATACTTTTCACGGCGCAGAAAATCGGTATTAAATCTGCACAATATTGCTATCTGTCGCGGAAAAATTGGTGCAGCAGAGGGAGCTTTTTGCTATCCTCCGATAAAGTCGAGATCTACGTCCGAAATGTCGTCATTTTCGACTTTTTCAGCAGGTGCGGAATTTTGAGCGGGGTTGCTGAAATTTCCGTTGCTGTTCAGAATTTCTGCGATGCAGGCGGCGAGAAATGCGGGAAGTGCTTTTTCTGCTGACCGCTCCACCGCCGCCACGATCTCCGCTACGAATTTTTCCTCGCGTTCCCGGGTTTCGAGATACGGGTCGTCCTTCCGGCGAAAATATCTGCCGAAATAGTCATTGACAGCTGCAACAATCGCGGAAGTGTATGACTTAAACTCCGTACCGCCGAGAGCCTGCAAGTATTCCCACGCCTGCTTGTGTTCGGGTTTATCAAGATTCAGTCGAAGGCTTGTCGCTCTGACCGTCGGCATTGTTGCTCACCTCCTCGGTCGTATTCTCGGAAATATCATTGTTTTCTGTCGGAACATCTGTCTTTTTATCGGTTTTCGGCTTTGCAGGCTTCTTCGGCTGCTCCTGTTCTCTGAGAAGCGCATTATACGCGAGAATTTCATAACCTTTTGCCGCCGCGCAGATGTCCTCGATGATCGTGACACGGTTTTCGTCGTATTCTCCGAAATGCTTGATGAGAGTTGCTCCTCCGCCCGTGATGTACAGGCGCATAAGCTCGCTGTCGTATTCGTACTTGCGAAGCGTTTCAAAAATGTAGCTGCTGTACTCCTTGATTGCGTCCGTAATGCAATCGAGATACTTTTCTCCGATGTCCGCTGTTCCTGTGCGAATCATCTGCTCGATGATCGTTTCGTCGAGTATTGTACCGAAACGGTCGAGCACCATTCCCGAAGCCTTAATGACGCACTGGTTCACACCGAGCTTTTCCGTGAAGCACTTGCTTTCAACGGGTTTCTTGTTGTTGATGTACATCACATTCATTGTGCCGTTGCCGATGTCCGCGAGCATATTTACACCTGTCATCTCGGAAAGCCTGTCGATGACCGCTGTGTAGCCCTGCGGGTAAACCGAAGCTCCCACAATTTTGATGTTGTACTGCTTGTCCCGAAAAGCAAACTTGACCTTGCTGTTCTTCGTGAGATACTTCCGAAATTCCTCGCGCTGGGTTTTTACCCATGTCAGCGGAAGCCCTGCGGCGATGTGTACATCTGCTGTCGTGATGCCCTCAATGTCAAGCTCTTTCGCTATCGCGGCAAGGTTGAGAACATAGAAATCCTCGTCCATTGTCTTGTCGGACAGGAACGGCTTGTGTCCCTCTCCGATGCGGTAGAATTTGCCGCCATACTGCAAGACTTCTCCCGTGAAGGTCGGCTCCGTGTCGTAGGCGGTAATGCCCGTCGGCGTTACTGTGTTGACTGTCTTGATGTTCCCGTAGCCGTGATCTACGGCTATGACCATTGTGTTGTTGAGTTTTCTCATACTGATTTCCTCCTGTTTTTATACTTGTTTTGTTTTTTCGGCAAATCGGTATCGAAGTCCGGACAATTCGTACCAACTTGCTCTAATTCTATTATACCTCCATTTCCTGTAAAATCCTATGAGCGCTATTTGACTGTAAATTGACTAAAACGAATTAATTTTTATACTATTGTAAATATAAAACAAACCCGTCCAGCGAACAGCTGCTTGTTCAATGGACAGGGATTGTTAAGAGGAATAGGCATTTACTATTGCTTTTCAGCTTGAAATATGGTAAAATATATGTTGAAAAGACTATTATTTCGGTGATGTGCTATGGACAGGACTAATGAAGAATTGTGCCTGCTGATACAGTCAGGTAATCAAGAGGCGAAGCAGGATATATGCATAAAAAATAAGCGGCTTGTAAGTAAAGTTGCCGCTAAATATTTTGACACTTATGGAAATACCCTTGAAATCGAAGATTTGGAACAGGTAGGGTATCTCGGATTACTTACTGCTGCAGATAAGTTTAGCGTCGATAGAGATGTGAAATTCAGTACATACGCAGTTCATTGGATAAAACGTGAAATGATGCGTGAGATATCCGATCATGGATTTGCTGTAAAAATACCGGCGCGCACAATGGACAAGATTGCTAAGTGTATAAATCTTGAAACGTCATTTATGCAGGATGGCTTGACCGGCAAAGAACGTGTGCAGGCTATCGCAGATACGCTGGATATGACGATATCAGAAGTAGAGAAATATCTCGCAATGCGCGAAAAATACTTTCAGAACATATCTCTCAATATTTACACCGATGAGGATAATACAACAATGCTCTCGGACGAGATTGTCGATGAGAGTCTGCCGCTGCCGGGTGAAGAAATGGAATGCAGCGATTGTCGAAAAATGCTGCTCTCGGCTATTTCAGGACTTAATCCCCAAGAACAGAAGATAGTAAAGTATCGCTACGGATTTATCGGCGACAAACCTTATTCTATAGCGGAATTGAGCACGAAGCTGAATTTAGGAGAAGAGAGAATAAGGCAGGTAGAGGAACTGGCATTGAGAAAATTGAAATATATGATGAAGAAAAATGATGCGACAGCAAATCGTCGCTGTCCGCAAACATACCGTGATATAATATGCTTGTAAACTCAATATGAAGGGAGAATCACTTATGGAAACCAATATCAAAGCAGAGAACGGCAGACGTATGTCCGAATTGCTTGAAAAATTCGGCAAACGTGACGTTCACGTAGAAAACGGTTCGGGTTGGCATCTCTCCATGTATCTTGAAAAGTATGAGGACAGCATCAAGGTCGAGATCGGGACATTATCGGAGTACGAAGGCGATCTTCTTGAGGATCCGAGTTTTACGGTATGGCTCGACATTGACAGCAGCGGAAACATCACCGAAGCAAAGCCGACGCTTTACCGGAGGATAACACTGTACGAAGATCCGACAGAGCTTACGCGCAAAGAGGCGGGAGAAGAGCTTGACAAACGCCTGAGCTCGTTTCTTGACGGAATTAAAATCAGCGGATATCTTGACAGCACTGATATCAAGGAGCTGTGAAAAGAGGTGATCGCATGACCTATGCTATGTCCGATATTCACGGAATGTACGACAAGTACATGAAAATGCTGGCGCTTATCGAACTGTCGGACAATGATATGCTGTACATTATCGGAGATGTGCTTGATCGCGGCGAACACCCGGTACGGATATTGAAGGATATGATGCAGCGTCAGAACGTGATCCCAATTATAGGAAACCACGAACTTCTCGCGCTGAATGTGCTTGAAAAGTGCATTGATTCAGTTACAGCGGACGGACTTGCAAGTTATGACGATAATGAATTGAACGAAGCATATCTTCTGTGGCAGCTTAACGGCTGCCGCACAACAGTTTCGGAATTGTGCAGGCTCGATATTGAGGAGCAAAGAAAAATACTTGATTATATGAGATCATTCGCGCTGTATAAGACCGTGACTGTCGGTGAGAAGAAATTCATTCTTGTTCACGCGGGATTTGAGAATTTCGGCAAGGATCGTCCGCTCGACAGTTATACGGCAGATGAACTTGTCTGGTGCAGGCATGACCCGGACGAGAGATATTTTGACGACGAAAACACTTATGTAGTTGCCGGTCATACGCCGACATTAAAACTGACAGGAAAGCCTTTTGTGCTGCACAGGAACGGCAACCTCTTCATCGACTGCGGAGCGTGCATGAACGGCGGGAAACTCGCTTGTGTGCGGCTTGATGACTTTATGGAATATTATGCATAGGAGGAACTGCAATGTCGGACGCAACATTCAGAATATTTCGCGGCTCGCATCAGATAGGGGGCTGCTCGTCGGAATTCAGGCTCGGAGATCACAGGATAATCATTGACTTCGGTGCGAATCTTCCCGGGACAGAGGACGTGCAGATTGACGATAATGCACTCGTTGGAACTGTTTTCGGGAATGACGATGATATCGCAGCGACCGATGCCGTGCTGTTCACGCATTATCACGGCGATCACGTCGGGCTGAAACGCTTTGTGCCAAAGAATGTTCCGATGTACATAGGCGTGACTGCAAAAGAGATAATGAAGATAATCGCCGGACGTGTAGATTCCTGCAAATCAAAGGAAGAACCGGAGTATAAGCCGGAGGAGCCGGTCATTGATCGCATGAAACCGTATTGGAAGGCCGGAACGCCCAAAAATCTCAGCGGAATATCAGTGACCCCGCTTTATATCGACCATTCCGCGCTCGATTCGTATATGTTCGTTATCGGAATCAACGGCAAGCGCATACTGTACACAGGTGATTTCCGTGAACACGGCATTAATGGCGGCGTATTTGAACGGCTTGTAAAGAAGTACGTCGGCAAGGTCGATATTCTGATAACCGAAGGAACGATGCTCTCGCGGACAAAGGAGACCGCCGCCAATATCGTAAAGACCGAGGGCGATCTCGGGCGTGAAGCCGCGAAGATTTT
>JAEEGL017398597.1_pt1 | contig 19129 bp, 18 predicted proteins | sample 9134231 | NCBI WGS metagenome assembly JAEEGL01 (sample SAMN16246548, study PRJNA631951) | gut metagenome | biome: gut microbiome; feature: rumen; material: fiber-attached | host: Bos | place: Iran: Karaj | collected 2018-10 | reverse complement strand
TGAAAGTTTAGATGAAATTAAAGGTGTAGGACATAGAGTTTTACATGGTGGTGAAAAATACTCTGATTCAGTATTAATTGATGATAAGGTAGTACAAGATATTAAGGACTTAACTAAGTTAGGACCTTTACATCATCCAGGTAACTTAGCTGGTATTGAAGCTATGCGTAAAGCATTACCAGGTGTACCAAATGTTGCAGTATTTGATACAGCATTCCATCAAACTATGCCACAAGTAAACTATATGTATCCAGTTCCATATGAATGGTATGAAAAATATGGAGTTAGAAAATATGGTTTCCACGGAACTAGTCATAAATATATAACTGAAACAATGAAAAAGATGTTAAATAAAGATGATGTTAATTTAATTATTTGCCATGTTGGTAGTGGTGCATCAATCAGTTGTATAAAGAATGGTAAATGCTATGATACAACAATGGGTTTAACTCCATTAGATGGTTTAATGATGGGTACTCGTTGTGGTTCAATCGATCCATCTATTATTGAATATGTTTGTAAAGAATCTGGAAAAGATGTTTCTGAAATTACAAATGATTTAAATAAGAAGAGTGGTTTACTAGGTATTTGTGGATTCAATGATAATAGAGACGTTGAAAAAGCAATTGCTGCTGGTGATGAAAAAGCTAAACTTGCTTTAGATATGTATGTTGATATTATTTGTAGATTCATTGCTGAATACTATATCGAATTAGACGGAAAAGTAGATGCAATAGTAATGACAGCAGGTGTATTAGAAAATGGTGCTGAAACAAGAGAAGCAATCTTAACAAAACTAAAACCATTTGGTATTGAAGTTGATAAGAAAGTTAATGATACAATTGCTGGATTTAAAGATGTTCATGAAGGAATTATTACTACTAAGAAATCTAAAATACCAGTATATGTAATACCAACTAATGAAGAAATAATGATTATTAGAGATACATACAATATTGTTTGTGATAAATAAAATAAAGTAAAAAAAGAATAAAGAATAAAGAGAGGTGCTTGCTATGTTTAATCTAGTTATGAGAAAGATTTATAAAAAAATAAAGCAATATGACACAATAGTTGTAGCTAGACACGTCAGTCCAGATCCTGATGCTATAGCAAGTCAAATTGCTCTAAGAGATGCAATTAAACTAACTTTTCCAAATAAAAGTGTTTATGCTGTTGGAACTAGTGTTTCAAAGTTTAAATACTTTGGTAAGTTAGATAAAATTGATGAAAGTTCTTTTGAAGAAGATGCTTTACTAATTTGTACTGATGTACCAAATAGTTCAAGAATTGATGGTGTTGATAAAAATGCATTTAAAGAAATGCTTAAGATAGATCATCATCCTTCTGAGGAAGACTTTGGTGAAGCTGATTGGGTAGATGAAACATCATCATCTGCTTCACAAATGATAATTGAGTTATTATTAACAACACCATTAAAGTGTGATCGTAAGATAGCTGAAAACTTATATCTAGGTGTTGTATCTGATAGCGATAGATTCTTATTAAGTTATACTAGTGCAAAAACATTTGAATTAGTTGCTAAGTTAATTAATAAAACACAAATTGATTTTACTAGTTTATATTCAAATCTTTATGAAAGACCGATTGAAGAAATTAAATTTCATGGTTATTTGAGTGAGAACTTAACAGTAACTGATAATGGTTTTGCTTATATTAATATTTCTCCAGATATTTTAAAGAAATATGGTGTTGATCCATCAACTCCTTCAAATATGATAAATGATTTTAGTAACATAAAAGATGTATATGTTTGGACATTCATTACATATGATGAAAGAAGTGGATTATATAAAATTAATATAAGAAGCAAAGGCCCAGTTATTAATGAAACAGCTGCTGGATTTGGTGGTGGAGGTCATAAACTGGCTTCTGGTATTAAAACAGCTAATAAAGATGATATTGAAAAGATAATAGCTGAATTAGACAATGATTGTAAAAAATATAAAGAAAAATTAGAAAAAGATTCGATGTAATGAATCTTTTTTTGATATACTTTAAGTGGTGATGCCAATTTGAAAATAATTAAGTTTGTTAAACAAAAAGACAATCGATATAAAATAAAATTTGAAGATTATGACGATGTTATTTTTTATGATGATCTTATTATTAAATATAATTTATTAACACATAAAGAAATAGATGAAGATACTTTAGAAAAGTATGTAGAAGAGAACAAATATTTAGAAGCTTATTATAGAAGTGTTAAATATATAAATAAAAAAATAAGAACAGAAAAAGAAATAAAGAATTATTTATATAAAATCTATGATGATAGTAAGATTGTTAATGAAACAATTAAAAGATTAAAAGAAGATAATTATATCAATGAAGAAGTATATATAAAAGCTTATATCAATGATAAGATACATTTAACTAATGATGGACCTTATAAAATAAAAAGAAGTTTAAGTGATTTAGGTTTTGAAAAAGAAATGATAGAAGAGTATCTTAGTAAAATTGATAATAGTGTATTCTATGATAAATTAGTTAAGCTAGTAGAAAAGAGAGTTAAATTAAATCATCATTATAATGCTCATAAATTAAAAGAAAAAATATGTTATGATTTGAGTAATTTGGGTTATGAAAAAAGTGATGTAATTAATGTTGTTAACGAACAAGAAATAGAAACACCTGATAATTTAATTGAAAAAGAGTATTTGAAAATAAAAAAGAAATATGAAAAGAAATATGAAGGTTATGAATTAAGAGAAAGAATAATTAGTGCTTTAGTTACTAAAGGATTTAACTATGGGGAAGTTAAAGATTATATTAATTATGAATAATATTTAATATATAATATATAACGTAAGGTAGGTGATAGGGGTTGAATATATTATTTGGTATTTGTGATAATTCACATTTTTTATATTTATTTTTAATAATTAAATATTTGATTAGAATAATATGTACTATTACACCTATAGTTATAATATATAAATTAATAAAAGTATTATCAAAAGAAGTAATAGAAGGTAATGGCTTACAAAAACAAATTGGATTAATAGTTAAAACTATAATAGCTGGTTTAGTTGTTTTTATGATACCAACTATAATTCATTATTCTATAGAAGCGTTAGCTAATTACAATTTAAATGAACTTAAAACTTGTTATGATTCAGCTTCTCTTAATGGAATAAAGAAGTTGAAAGAAAAAGAAGAAGAGGAAAGAAAAAGACAACTAGAAGAAAAGCAAAAAGAACAAGAAAAAGCTTTTGAAAAGGCGGCGAAAGAAAGAGAAAAACAAAATCAAGAGAACAGTGATAAAATGCCGCAAAAGAAAAATAGAGATTCTTCAGGAAATCCAAATAATACAAAATGGGTTAATGAGTTATTAAATAATGCTAAAACGATTACAGACTATACAAGAGAGAATAAATTTATATGGAGTGATGCTCCATATAATCCTGCCATGAATCACGATGCTAAAACTGTTAGTTGTGATAGATGTGTTGGTTGGTTTTTATATGAAACTGGATATACAGATCAACCATATGAACACGGCTTGGTTGTAAGTTCGTTTCCTGCTTGGTTTGAAAAACATGGATTTGTAAGAATAAATAGTGCTTCTGAGTTACAAGCTGGAGATATTGTTTTTGTTAATCCTGATGCTAATGGTAATCCAGAACACGTTTATTTGTTAGGTAATCCTTTAGGTGATGGTATTTGGGAAAGATATGATTGTGGAAGTACAGATAGAATTCAATTAATAAATCAGTATAGCGGTTATACATCACAACCATTTCATGAAGGCATAGGAAGTTTTTTATATGCATATAGAGCTCCAGAAGCAATTAAAAGTTGACATGATAAAAAATGTGTGTTATTTTTTATACAAGTGAGAGCACATAAGTGATAAAACGAGCTGTGCTGGGGAAGACCTACACGTATTTAACGGAGTCACGAATATTTTATTCGTGGCTTTTTTATATCTTTTAAAACACACGAATGAAGTAAAACGAAAGAGAGGTGATATTTATGATGACAGCGATTTATTTTGATGATAAGTCTGTGCTTGGGCTAGTGGGCCAAAGAAAATTTATAATACGATCTGTGCTAGGTGAGGTCTTTTTTGTCATACGTAAATATCTCTATCTGGCGTTTGGTCGTACTCTTAGTGAGTATGTATATTAAGCTACATAGGGAACTATAATTCCTACACGAAGTAATTCGGAGTCACATCTTTATATGTGACTCCTTTTTGTTTTAAAAAGATAAAAAACAGAAAGAAAGAGAGTGATTAGAATGGAAAAAAATAAAAAACTCAAAAACTATAATGAAGAAAGATTAAGACTCTATAATCAAAAAAAATATTTGTTATGGCAACAAAAGTTAAAAGAATTGAAAGAGTATCAACAAGAGGAAGAATATGAGTTACAACAAAAACAAAATAAAAAATTATAGGAAAGGAAGATAATTATGGAAGTTGTGATGTCAACGGAACGAATAAATTTCGTGAAACCTGAAGAATCATTTGCAGAATTCTATGCTGAAAATATAAATAATCCGGAGATATATAGATGGTTAAGATCTAATCCACAACATTATACGGTCGAACAGGAAAGAGAGTGGATTAAAAGTATTCAAAACGAACCTATTTATACAATGGTCAGTAAAGAAACAAATGAAATAATAGGTAATTGTGGATTCAATAGTGTAGAAGGCAATCGTGGTGAAATTGGTATTTGGATTAGTGTAAATAATCAAAATAAACATTATGGTCGAGAAGCGATTGAAAGATTAATAACTTTTGGATTCGCAGAAATGAAAATGGAGGAAATAGTTTTAACTGTTTTTGAAAATAATGTTAGAGCAATACGTTGTTACAAATCAATTGGTTTTCAAACTGAATGGATTGAAGAAAATGTAACAGATGGTATTGGAACGCCAACAAGAAATATTCATATGAGTTTAAAGAAAAAATAATGGAAAGAAGGGAAAAAGATGATAAGGAAAATGAAAATATCTGACTTTGAAGAAGTGAATAAGATATTTACAGAAGTTCAAGAACTACATGTAAAAGGTAGACCTGATATTTTTATTTCAACCGATCCGTGTCCCTATCAAGACTTTTAAAGAAAGATTACATTCTAAGAAGATGATAAAGTTAGTATTTGTCGATAACAAAGAAATCAAAGGATTTGTCTTTGGTGAGGTTGGTATCGTAGGTGGTACGTTAACGAGAAAAAGAAAAATACTAGCTATTCATGAAATAGGTGTAACTGAAGATAGTAGACATTTAGGAATCGGAACTCAATTATTAGATGAAATGAAAAGAATAGGTAAAGAGAAAAAATGTGAAGAAATTCTTTTATCTGTATGGTCATTTAATGAAAAAGCAATAAACTTTTACATAAAAAATGGTCTTAAATGTCAGACGATGAGAATGGAATTTGAAATTTAGAAAGAAGGAGAAATAATGAAACCGAAAGGGAGTAATCCCACAAAACGAGTGGGAAGATGCTTTAAACGACTTTGTTAATCTTTATAAAGATAATGAAGATGTGGAAGCAATAATGTTAGTAGGCAGTTATGCTGTAAATAACAATAATAAGTATAGTGATATTGATGTTTATATAGTTTTAAATAACAGATGTAATTATCGAATAAGAGGTAATAAAAAGGTTGGTAATTACATAATAGAATACTTTATAAACCCAGTCTTTAAAATAGAAGAGTATATGGAAAATGATAAAAGAGGTCATGGTGGACCGATGGCTAACATGGTCTATAATGGAAAGTTACTATATGGCAATAAGAGATTAATTAATAAACTTAGGAGGAGAGCACTGAATGCTATAAATAAGAAGAATGAATATGATGTAATGAAGTATTATCGATGTTGGGATGCTTTTGATGATTATAAAGCATGTAAATATCATAAGAATTTACCATATTATAATTGTCTTAAATATTTGATTGAAGCTTATTTATTTAATCATGATTATTGCATATTACCAGAACATAAAATAGAAAGATTTTTTAAAGATGAGGAATATCGTTATAGATATAACATAAAGAAGTTTCCAGATAATGAATTTAATAAATTAGTTATTAATTGTTTTGATAAACCAAATAGAAAGAATTTAGAAAAACTATATTGGTTTGTAATAAACGATGGGAATTTTGATATTAATAATTTTGAACTGAAAAGTGAAGTATAGAAAAGGGGTGAATTTATGGAAAGGTTGATGCACGTTGCACCGGATATGTCATATCGTGATCAGGCAATAGAGTATATAGAGGAACATAATAGATATAATAGCAATATTAATGGTTGTGGCGGCCTTAATCATTATGTTTCAAATTATGAAGAGTGGCTTAATCGATTAGAAGAATATCGTCACTATGTACCGGATGAGAATCGAGTCCCTGGAGAAACATGGATGCTAGTTAGGGAAAGCGATAATAGACTTATAGGTATGTGTAATATTCGTTATATGTTAAATGAACATTTACAGAGAATAGGTGGACATATCGGTTATGGAATAAGACCTACAGAAAGAAGAAGAGGGTACAATGAAATTAATTTATATTTAGCATTAATTCGTTGTCAAGAACTTGGTATGGATGTGGTATTATTAGATTGTGATGATGATAATATTGGATCTTACCGCACGATGGAAGCCTTAGGTGGTGTAATGATAAATAGATGGGAAGATCCAGATGAGGGTATGGTTAGAAGATATAGTATTAATGTAGATGAAGCATTAAATACATATCGTGAAACTTATGACCCACAAATAATAAGAAGATAAGGAGGTATTTTATGAGTATTATAGAAGTAAAAGATCTATCGAAAACATTTAAAGTTAAGCAAAAAGAAAAGGGAATAAAGGGTAGTATAAAAGCAATGTTTAAACCCAAATATAAAACTAAGAAAGCTGTTGATGGTATTAGTTTTAATGTTGAAAAAGGTGAAATACTTGCCTTTATAGGTCCCAATGGAGCTGGTAAGTCAACAACAATAAAAATGATGACTGGTATTCTATTCCCAACAAAAGGTGATATTAGTATTGCAGGAATTTGTCCTCAAAACGATAGAAAAAAATTGGCTTTTAAAATAGGATGCGTTTTTGGTCAAAAGGAACAATTGTGGATTCATTTAACACCATATGATAATTTTAAATTCTTTGGTGCTATATATGATATACCAGAATCGATTGTTGAAAAAAGAATAAAGGAATATAATGATATTTTTGAATTAGATGAATTTATTAACACACCAGTTAGAAGTTTATCTTTAGGTCAAAGAATGATTTGTGAAATAGTTGCATCATTAATTCATGAACCAGAAATATTATTCTTAGATGAACCAACAATTGGCTTAGATCCAGTTATTAAAGAGAAAATAAGAGTATTTATTAAAAGGTTAAATAAAGAAAAGAAGACGACTATTTTTCTTACTAGTCATGATGTTGGTGATATCGAGAAATTATGTAAGAGAGTTATCATTATTAATGATGGAAAAGTTGTATTAGATGATTCAATGGAAAATTTAAAATATCATTATTTAAATAAAAAGATTGTTGAAGCTAAAATGAATACGAAGATTAATTTAGATGAAATAGAAGGAATAACAATCTTAAAAGATAAAGATTACAATTTGAAGTTAGAAGTAGATTTAACTAAAAGAAGTATAAGTGATGCTATTAAAGTATTAGATCCAGATAAGATAATAGATATTAATATTTCTAATATTCCATTAGAAACTATTATTGGTTCTATTTATAAAGGTAATAAAAAATGAAAAAGTATTTGTTTATAATGAAAACAACATTTATTGATTCACTACAATATGCGTCAAATATATTGTTTAAATTTGTAGGATTTTCAATAATGATGTATGTTTTAGCAAGTTTATGGCAATTTATTTATAGTGATGGAACTAGTATTATTAATGGATATACTTTTAGTAAGATGATATGGTATTTGTTGTTAGCTGAATTAATTACTTTTAGTTGCGGTAGTACAGTAGCAACAAATGAAGTTAGAGATAATATAAAGAGTGGCAATATAGCTTATCAAGTTAATAAACCATATAATTATATAGGTTATGTAGTAAGTAAATATATTGCTGATTCTATTATTAGATTTATCTTCTTCTTTGTAATTATTATTTGTTTAGGGTTTATTTTTGCAGGAAGAATAGAAGGTTTTAATTATATTTCTATTATTGCTGGAATTCCTGTTTATTTCTTAGCTATTTTAATTACAGGTTTAATTAAAATACTAATTAGTTTAACAGCATTCTGGGTAGAAGATTCTAAACCATTTCAACACGTATATAATAAGATCGTATTGATATTTGGTGTATTGTTCCCTTTAGAAATGTTTCCTAAGTTAGTTGGTACAATTATTAGATATAGTCCTATTTATGGAATTAGTTATGGACCAGCTAAAATGATATTAGATTTTAAAATGAGTTTATTTGGAAGTGTTTTATTATCACAAATTATTACATTAATAATTGTATTATTGATTATTAAAATTGTGTATGGAAGGGGAGTGAAAAAGCTAAATGTTAATGGAGGTTAGAAATACAATAAAAATAATGCGTTTATCATTTAAGTATAATTTAATGAGACTTATGGAAAACAATGTTGCATTTTTAACGTCAATATTGATGATGATATTTAATAATGCATCATTTATAATTCAATGGATAACAATCTTTAGTATTAAAGAGGTTATAGGTAGTTATACTTTAAATGATGTAATGTTATTCTGGGCAGTGACATCTGGTGCTTTTGGTATTACACATATATTCTTTAATGGTGTTACTAAGATACCTGAATATATTGAACAAGGTAAGTTAGATGCTTATATAACAATGCCTAAAGATGTATTATGTCAGGTAGCTACATCAAGTATGGAACCATCTGCTTTTGGAGATTTATTATATGGATATATAGCACTTATTATATTTAATTTTAGTATTAGGAATTTATTCTTATATACTTTCTTAATTATATTTGGTGGTTTAATATATGCAGCCTTTATGGTTATTTATTATTCTTTAACATTTAAGTATTTAAGAAGTAATTATCTAACTGATTCATTAAGAGATGTATTTATTAATTTAAGTTTATATCCAGATGTTATTTTTAATAAAGTTGTTAAGATTGTAGCTTTTTCATTAGTACCTAGTGGATTTGCTGCATGGGTTCCTGTTCATATATTATTAGAGTTTAGATTAAGTTGGTTATTCTATTTAATTGTATTTACAATAACAATTATTATCTTGGCATTTTATGTATTTAATAAAGGACTTAAGAATTATTCTTCTAGTAACTTGATGGGAGCTAGATCATAAAAAAAGACATTCGATTGAATGTCTTTTTTATTATTATTCAGTAGCTGCTGGTTGAGATTCGTATTGAGCAATTGAATTTTGAATATATTCAGCATATTTTTGTTTGATATCTTTATCAACAAATTCTACTTTGTATTCTTTTCTTAATTCTTGCATTGCTTTAACTGAAGCAACTGGATTTTCTTGTAAGTATTTTTCAGAAAGTTTTGTTACGATTGTATCTTTAACATCTTCTAATGGAGCTTTATCTTTAGTTTGAACTCTTAATACTACATGATATCCTAATTCAGTTTTAATTAACTTAGTTGAGAACTCACCATCTTTTAAGTTATATGCAGCAGTAACTAATTCTGAATATGAAGAATCTAATGTATCTTTATTAATAAATCCAAGACTTCCACCTTTAGACTTAGTAGCTTCATCTTGTGAATATTGTTTAGCTAATTCTTCAAATTTTTCAGTTTTATCGCCTTTAGTATTCTTTAATTCTTTGATAATGTTGTTGATTTGTGTTTCTGCTTCTTTTTCAGCAGCAGCTTTTTCTTCATCTGTCATACTATCTGTAACAGCTGGAGTAATTAAAATATGACTAACTTTAATGTCTCCAACAATGTTGTCTTTGTAGTATTGTTCAATTTCTTTATCAGAAATTTGTTTTTTGCAATAATCATTAATTGCTAATTCTTGTAGATAACTTAAATAAACATATTCTTTATATTCATCTACAGTATTATAGTTTGTGTAGTATTGAATAGCAGCTTCTAATTGATCTCCATAAGCAGCTTCCAATTCCTTCATTGTATTATCAGTATCTTTTTCTGCATCACTAATCTTATCTTTATACTTGTCTTCTAAGATTTGTTTATCAACCATTTTTACCAAAGTTTCTAGTGCATAATCTTCTTTCATACTGTTATATAGTTCATTGGCACTAATCATTGAACCATCTTTTAGTGTTACAACCGCTTCGTCACCGTTAGATAATTTTGGTATTCTTCCACACCCTGAAATCATTAATAAGCAAAGGGCTAGCACAATAATTTTCTTTTTCATGTTTTCCTCCTTAACAGTAATTATTATAGCAATCTGACCTTTAAAAAACAAGATTAACATGTAAATAAATAGTATAGTTTTGAATAATTTTATTATAGGTGTCGAATAAATGTATTTCTTTTGATTTTACTTTGTATTTAAGTTATAATGATTATGGTGAGTAGTATGGCTAGAAGAAGAAGAAAATCATCAAAAAGAAAAACTAGTTCAAATACATTCAGTACAGAAATAGTTGGTTTAGTACTAATACTGTTGGGCATTTTAGGTTTTGGTTTTGGCCCGGTTGGAGCTTTTATTAAAAAAATAGCTTTATTTATCGTTGGAGAATTATGGGCATTAGTATTAGTTTTATTTATTTTTATAGGATTTTATTTATTATTTAAAAGAGAATTACCAACATTCTTTTCTTCTAAGTTGATTGGTTTTTACATGCTTTTATTGGTTGTAATTGTTACAGCTCATCATACATTTATTAAAACATTATCACCAGAATTAATAATTAACACAACTGTTAATAATTTGAAATTAAGAGCGGCTTCAATTACTAGTGGAGCATCGCTATTTAGTTCTGGTTTAACAAGTATCGAAATTGGTGGCGGATTAGTAGGTGCAGTATTTGCATTTATTCTAGCTAGATTGTTTGATAAGGTTGGAACTATTATTGTTTTAATTATATGTACAATAGTTTCTGTTGTATTAATGTTTGATTTTAGCTTATCTGATTTACTTAACAAGACTAAAGATTCTTTATTTAGTAAAGGTGAAGATGATGGCGAAGATGATGAAGAAGAAGGAGAAGAGGACGAAGAAGAAGAGGAACCAGTCAAGACAAAAGAACCTGGTAAATCAATTTTAAGTCTATTTGGTAGAAAGAAAGACAAAGTCAAGGAAGTAAAAGAAGAAGTTACTCCTGTTGATGTTGTTAATGAGATAAAAGAAGAGGAAGTTCCAGAACCAGTTCCGCAAATGAAAAAAATATATCGTTTACCAAGTATTACGTTATTGGATGAAGTTCCAAAAACAGGTAAGGTAAATAGTAATGATTTTACAAAGAGTAATAAGATTATTTTAGAGAGAGTATTAAAAGATTTTGATATACAAGGAACGGTAGTAGAAATACACGTTGGACCTGCTGTAACACAATATGAAGTTGCTGTTCATAGTGGTACTAAGTTAAGTAGAGTAGTTGCTATTGATAAAGAAATAGCTTTAGCTTTAGCTGCTAAACAAGTTTCTATTGAAGCACCTATTCCAGGAAGAAGTACAGTAGGTATTGAAATACCAAATCCTTCTGTTAGTGCTGTTAAGATAAGAGAAGTATTAGGAAATATTCCTAAAGAACAAGAAAATGCTAAGATTTTAGCTGCTTTAGGTAAAGACTTAATGGGACGTGTACAAACAATGGATATTACTAAAACACCACACTTGTTAGTTGCTGGTGCTACTGGTTCAGGTAAATCAGTTTGTATGAATAGTATAATTGCATCAATTTTAATGAGATATACACCTGATCAAGTTAAGTTAGTTTTAGTTGATCCAAAGAAAGTTGAAATGTCTCATTACAATGGGGTTCCACATTTGTTATGGCCAGTTGTTAATGATGCGAAAGCAGCATCTGTTGCTTTACAAAGAGTAGTTGCAATGATGGATGAGAGATATGATAAATTCTCAGAAACTGGTGTTAAAAAAATTGAAGAATACAATGAATATGTAGAAAAAGAACTACAAAAAAATCCTGATTGCGGATTACAAAAAATGTTCTACTTAGTAGTAATTATCGATGAGTTAGCAGATTTAATGATGGTTGCATCTAAAGAAGTTGAAGGTTCTATTCAAAGAATTACACAACTTGCTAGAGCAGCTGGTATTCATTTAATTGTTGCTACACAAAGACCAAGTACAAATGTTATTACAGGTGTTATTAAAGCTAATATACCTTCAAGAATTGCCTTTGCAGTTGCATCATTTGTTGATTCAAGAACAATATTAGATGCAGGTGGAGCAGAGAAATTATTAGGTAAAGGTGATATGTTATTCTTACCAATGGGTCAAAATACACCAACACGTATTCAAGGTTGCTTTATAACTGATGATGAAACAAGAAGATTAATTAAATATGTTTGTGGTCAACAATCTGCAGTTTATGATGATACATTAAATAAAGCAATCGAAGAAGAACATGATCCGACGAGTGGTAATGGTTCAGGACCTGGAGGAACTGATGACGATCCACTATATAATGAAATAGTTGAGTTTGCTATGGAAACGGGAAAGGTTAGTGCATCATTACTACAAAGAAGATTTAGACTTGGATATAATAGAGCAGCTAGAATAGTTGATCAATTAGAAGAAAGAGGAATAATTGGTCCTGCTAATGGTTCTAAACCAAGAGAAGTATTAATTGGTAAAAAAGAAGAATAATAATTCTTCTTTTTTTATGGTATAATTTTTATAGTAGGTGTTCGCAATGGCAAATAAGAAAATAAAGAAAAAAACAGTTACTCCTAAAAATGACATAAAAGATTTGCATCAAGAGGTTAAAAAGGTAGTAAAAAAAGCAATTAAGAAAAGTAATAAAAAAGCTAAGGATAAGTATGCTAAAAATAAATCAATAAAGATTAGCGCATTTACTTTAATAGAAATGATGGCCGTTGTAGTTTTTATTGCTTTAATATCTGTTATTGCAGTATCTACTTATCGTGGGGTTAATGAATCAGCTAAACAAAAAACTTTAGATTCTAAAGTTTCACAAATAAAAACTGCTGCCGAAAAGTGGGCAAGAGAGAATAATATAACTAGTAGAACAACAATATCAATTAATACATTAGTTGTTGAAGGATATATTTCAGCAGATGATGTTACACCAGATGGTTACTCAACAATTAAAAATCCTGTTACTGGAGATAATATGATTTGTAATACAGTAGATATTTTGTTTGAAGAAGGAGTCATTAAAGTTATTTACAATGATAAAGTAAAAGATTGTAGATTAGCAGATCAATCGGTAACAGATAATAATATTACTGTTAAAGTTTATGATGCGGATAACGTAAATAGATCTGGGAAGGGTTCAATTTCTAATTGGTCTAATAAAGATGTTGTAATAGTTGTATCAAGTGAAAAATATGATTCTAAAGCAGTAAGTATATCTTATGACTTTGAAGGTAATACTATTACAAAAAGAAAAAGTGGATCTCAACAATTTACTGGTAATTCTTTTGTGAGTAAAGAGGATGTTTCTAAATATTATAATGTTTATTATATTGAAAGTGCTTTATTATTAAATTCTAAAATAATAGTTACTTATGAATTAAATACTGGTGAAACAAAGAGTAAAGCTTATACTATTAGAATTGATAAAGAAGAAGCTACTGCTATAGCTGATACGAATGCTGAATGGTTAACTAATGAGGAACCAATCAGTATTAGAGTTGATGATGGAAAGGGTAGCGGACCAAAGTATTTCTACTTAACAACTACACCAACTTGGTCAGCAGATGCTCAAAGATATGAAGCTGATTATAGAGGTAGAACTGCTAGTATACCGATAGGTAGATATTATGTATGGACAGAAGACAATGCTGGAAATAGATCAACTAATTATAAATTAGAAGTAGAAGTTAATAATGTAGATAAGATAACACCTGGATGTGAAGTATTATTCCATGGTACTGAAGGAAATAATGGTTGGTTTATTAGTGACGTAACACCAGGTGGTAGAAATACACCTGCTGCAAGTGTCAGTGGTGTTAATGTAGGTATTAATACTACAGGAACAGCAGCATATAGTGTTTTTGCTCAGTATCAAACACAAAATGAAGCGTTAGCTCCAATAGTAACTACGGAGACACCAAAAGCTGGTACTCGATATTTCTGTTATGTTAAGTCACTTGCTGGTAAAACAGCAGATAATAATAGAGTTTTAAAAATAGATAAGACACCACCAACGGTAACTATAAGTCAACATTCTGATTATTCTTATACGAGATCTAAAATTGTAACTATTACAATTCAAGATGGTTTAAGTGGTTTAAATGCATTTACACCATTTAGATATGGTTGGTCAGAAGGATTAAATGGTAGTGTAACATGGGTTGATTCTTATATTACGGCAGTTCCAGGAACTAATGATGCTGCTTCAGCGATAATTAGTGGACTTGGATATACTGGTGATTATTACTTGTGGATTGATACTAGTCATATATCTGATTTTGCTGGAAACGGAAATGTAGCACCTGAAGGTTCATTACAAGCAGGTAGAACTGTTTATGGACCATTTAAATTTGATAATACACCACCTTCTTGTAGTTCTGGTAGTGTTACAAATCAATGTACTACTAGTGGAGTTTCAGCGGTAATTAGTTGTAGCGATGGACATAGTGGAATTTCATTGTGTGCTGGAGTTAGTGGAGTTACCTCTACTACAAAGACTGGTTTAAAAACAAATACAACATATACTGTTGTAGATGGTGCTGGTAATACAAGTAAGTGTGGGGTTTATGTAAATTCAACAAAACAATATCAAAAATATACATGTAACACAGGTAAGAGATGTCAAGCAGCAGGCTGTGAGACAGCTAATAGATGTCCTCAAGCTGATTGTGAAACATATACTTATTGTCAACATAAGGATTGTGGAACAACTTCTCAATCTTATACATGCTATGCTTGCTGTCCAAATGTAGAAACACCTGGTGGAATTGTTTATGCTGATTCTTGTGGTGATGGTTATTTGGAATGTAATAGAGGAGAATATTGTTCTCGTACAATAACTGCTTCTTGTCGTACGGCAGGCTGTGGTTGTGATTTAAGAAAACGCGATTATAACAAGTGTGGTTGTGAGACGTGGAAGAGAAGTATTAGTTTATGTGAGTGTGAAACATGGAATAATCCTGGCGCTTGGACAAATACACCAATTACTGAATGTGGTGATAATAAACATGAATGTAAGGTTGGTGAAAGAACTGTTTACCATACTGATGGAACTTGCGACGGGGATTCTCATACACCGGGTGCTAGTACAGGAACTGTAGGAATGTGTGGAGCATGTTCTGCAAACGGAGATTGTTCTCATGGTGGTTCTTGTTCTGGTATTTGTTCAAATTCAAGCGGACCTTATAGATGTTGTGTAGGTGTAAACCTAGAAATGTGTAATTAAAAAAAGTGTTGTTTATTAACAACACTTTTTATTTTGAAGTTTCTCTTACTTCCATTATTACTGGAAGAATGATTGGTCTTCGACCTGTTAAGCCGTTAATGAATGGATGTAGTTCTAAGATTATTTGATTCCTTAAATCAGTGTAACTGTAAGGAGCACTCTCTAACGTTTTAGTAACTATCTCTTCAATCTTGTTTTCTATTTGACCAATAAGTTCAGCATTTTCATTAACTAAAACGAATCCTCTTGTAGTAACGTTTGGCTTAATTAATAGTCTTCTTGTTAAAGGATTAACATTTAAGATAGTAATTAAGATACCATCACGGCTCATTAATTTACGATCTTTGATAACTACGGAACCAACTTCACCAATACGTGAACCATCTACGTAAACGTCACCAGCTTGAACTGAAGGTCCTTTATGAACACCATTGTCATCAAGAATAAGTGAATCTCCATTTTCAAGGATGAAACTATGATCTTCTGGGATACCACAACTTTCAGCTATTTCAGCATGAGCTTTTAACATACGATATTCACCATGCATTGGCATGAAGTATTCAGGTTTGATAAGTCTTAACATTAAACGTAATTCTTCTTTTTTAGCGTGTCCTGAAGTATGGATATCACTAAATTCAGAATTAGTAACAACTCTAACACCTTTTAAGTATAATTTGTTTATTACACGATTAATACTTGCAGCATTACCTGGAATAGGGTTAGATGAGAAGACAACTAAATCATCTGGTAATAAAGAAATTTGTTTATGTGTACCATTAGCTATACGAGATAAAGCAGCTAGTGGTTCACCTTGAGAACCAGTACATAAAATACAGATCTCATTTTTCTTTAATGATTTAGCTTGATTAGAATCAACAAAGATTGATTTATCATCTAAAATACCATTATTTAAAGCAATATTTGTTGCTGATTCCATAGAACGACCGAAAATAATTATCTTACGATTGTTCTTTTTACAAGTTTCAACAATGTGTTTAACACGATAAATGTTAGAAGCAAATGTTGCAATTATGATACGACCATTATAACCATTAACTATATCTCCTAGAGCATCATCAACTGTACTTTCTGATTTAGAAAAACCTTCTGATAAAGCATTTGTACTATCACTCATCAATAGTTTTACTCCCTCAGTACCAATTCTTGCCATCTTATGTAAGTCAGCCATTGGACCAATAGGGGTTAAGTCAAACTTAAAGTCTCCTGTTGATATTATTGTACCGTTTGGAGTATGAAGAACTATACCATAACTATCAGGGATAGAGTGAGTAGTAGTTATAAACTCAATTTTAAAATGTTTTGTAGTTATAACTGATTCTTCAGTAATTGTTTCTAAATTATCATAGTTAATAGAACGATCTTCTAATTTATTTTTAATTAGATCAATAGATGTTCTAGCACCATATATTACAGGTATATTAACATTTTGTAGAAGGAATGATATTCCTCCGATATGGTCTTCGTGACCATGGGTAATTATTAAACCTTTTATTTTCTTTTCATTTTGTTTTAAATAAGTAACGTCTTGAATAACATAATCAATACCTAGTAAATCACTTTCAGGGAACATTACACCGGCATCAATTATGAATATTTCATCTTTGTGGGTGAAGACATACATGTTTTTTCCAACTTCTCCAAGACCACCAAGAGCAATGACAGACGTAAAATTGTCATTATTATTCATTAATTAATCTTTCCTTTCAAATAAATAAAAATAAAAAGTATAGTTCTTCGCTACATGTAATTATAAACTAATTGACAAGAAAAGTCTAGTTATATATATTTTTATTTTTTATTTGTGATATACTGAATATAGGTGATAATATGTTAAATAATAAAGGTTTTACATTAGTTGAATTAATGGCAGTTATTGCTATTTTAGCGATTATTTTGGTAAGTGCTGGTTTGGCAGTAACTTCTGTAATTAATCGCCAAAAAAATAGATTATCTGATGAAAAGATTGATGTTATTAAAGATGCAGCAATTACTTATGTTCAAAATAAAAAGTATTATATGCCTTCTTGTAAAAAAGGAAATACTTTTAAAAGTATTACTCCTGCACAAGTAGATACACTAAATACAACAATTGGAAATAGCAGTAAAAGAAATAATTTTAAAAACTTAAATGCTGATACTACGTTTGTTAATAGTTTTAAAACAGCTATAGATGTTGATAGTGAAAAGTGCTTTAGATTTGTTAGTGTTAAGACATTATATGATGAGGGATTTGTAGAAAAAATAGATACTTGTATTACTTCAAATAATATGAAGTATTCAACACTTGTAGTTTATTCTTTGGGTGATGCTAATAACGAGGCAGGTACTTTGGTAGCTGTTCCATCTCAACATTTATGTGAATAAAAAGATGTTTAACATCTTTTTTTTTGAAAACTAATATAAGATAGGTTATAATAAAGGCGGTGATTTAAATGGGATTATTCGATAAAATTAAAAAACTTATTTCAAGAAAAAAAGAAGTAGTTGAAGAAGTTAAAGAAGAATATGAAGTAGAAAATGTAGAAGATATAGAAGAAGAACAAGTTGAAGAGGAAACTTCTCAAGTTGATGAGGTTCCTGAAGGAGAAAAAGAGGAAACTCCAGCTGAAGATGTAGAGGAAGTTGAAGAGGAATCTGAAGAAACTGAAGAGGAAGAAGAGTTAGAAGAAGATGAACCTCAAGAAGAACTTCTTGATGACGAAGAAATAGAAGATGAAGAGTCTGAGGATGACGATGAAGAATGGGCTCAATTCATTAAAGAACATCAAAACAAGAACAAAGTAGAAGAAGCTAAAGAAATAGAACTTTATGATAAAGGTTTAGAGAAGACAAGAAAAGAATTTGTATCTAAGTTATCAATGTTAGGTATTAAATATACTAAAGTGTCTGAAGAATACTATGATGAATTAGAAGAACTATTAATAAATGCTGATGTTGGTGTTAATACAGTAATGTCATTTATGGATCGTTTAAGAGATCGAGTTAAAAAAGAAAAGATTACAGATACTGATTATTTAAATGAAGTTATTGTTGATGAATTATTTATTATCTATGTTGGTAATGATACATTATCAGATAAAATAAATATGGCAAAAGAAGGACCAACAGTATTGTTATTTGTAGGAGTTAATGGAGTAGGTAAAACTACTACTATAGCTAAGTTAGCTTACAAATATAAAAATGAAGGCAAAAAAGTAATGATGATTGCTGGCGATACTTTTAGGGCAGGTGCTGTTCAACAATTAGAAATATGGGCTGAAAGAACTGGTTCACTATTCTATGGTAAAGAAAATATTGATCCTGCTGGTGTAGTATTTGATGGTTTGGAAAAAGCTAAGGAAGAAAATGTAGATATTGTCTTAATAGATACAGCTGGTAGATTACAAAATAAAGTTAATTTAATGAAAGAGTTAGAAAAAGTTAATAAAGTAATTGGTAGACATGTACCAGATGCACCACATGAAACATTATTAATAATTGATGCTACTACTGGTCAAAATGGTATTAGTCAAGCTAAAGCATTTAAAGAAATTACTAATATTACAGGTATTGTACTTACT
>JAEEGL015341754.1_pt1 | contig 19129 bp, 12 predicted proteins | sample 9134231 | NCBI WGS metagenome assembly JAEEGL01 (sample SAMN16246548, study PRJNA631951) | gut metagenome | biome: gut microbiome; feature: rumen; material: fiber-attached | host: Bos | place: Iran: Karaj | collected 2018-10 | reverse complement strand
GAAGAAAATTCAAAGTATATCGTGGCATGGGCTCTATTGCAGCTATGGAGAACGGTTCAAAAGACAGATACTTCCAGACAGACGCAAAGAAGCTTGTTCCCGAAGGCGTTGAAGGAAGAGTTGCATACAAGGGAAGCCTTGAAGATACAATCTTCCAGCTTATCGGCGGTTTGAGAAGCGGTATGGGATACTGCGGAACACCTTCCATCGAAGAACTCAAGACCAACGGACGTTTCGTGAAGATTTCGGCAGCATCCTTAAAGGAAAGCCATCCTCACGACATTCATATTACAAAAGAAGCACCCAACTATTCATCGGGTATGTAATAATATTAAATACAATCGGAACGCGGAAGATTTCTTCCGCGTTCTTTATGGTAATAAATTTTTATGCAGTGGAATTTGTTATTTTTTATAAACAGCATAATGCTTGGCGTGGGACTTGCGATGGATGCGTTTTCCGTTTCCGTGGCTGACGGACTTAAGGAAAGCAGGATGTCGAAGGCAAAATCTCTGGCAATAGGGGTATCATTCGGCGGGTTTCAGGCGCTGATGCCTCTTGCAGGATATGTCTTTGTCCATACCATAATTACCGTTTTCAAGGTCTTTGAAAAAGCGGTCCCCTGGATTGCGCTGGTATTGCTTCTTTACCTTGGAATCAAAATGATTCTTGAGGGAAGAAAGAGCGATTCGGAGGAAGAAAACAAGGTTAAGGAACTTACATTCAAGACCATTATTCTTCAGGGAATAGCCGTATCAATTGATGCACTTTCCGTAGGATTCACATTTGCGGAATATACTGTTTTGCAGGTCCTGGTCAGTGCAGCTATAATCGCCGTTTTGACATTTTTCATAAGCCTTGGCGGTATATTTATCGGCAAAAAGATCGGTAACAAATTTTCGAACAAAGCCCAGATTTTCGGCGGAATCATTCTAATAGCGATTGGTTTGGAGATATTCCTGACGGGTATTTTCAAATAACTTGTAGATAATTAAATTTTAGTGTAAAATCTCAATAGTCTGCTAAAATGACGGCAGACTATTTTTGTTTATTATATACAGGAAAAGTTTAAGGATGACACTTTTTAAGAACGCAGACAAATCAATATACAAAAAGACTTTTCTTCTGGCTGTGCCGATTATGATTCAAAACGGCATCAGTAATGCCGTCGGTCTGGTTGACAATCTGATGGTCGGAAGTCAGGGTACTGAAGCGATAGTTGCTGTTTCGGTTTCGGGACAGCTTATGTTCGTATTCTGGCTTGCGCTTTTCGGTGCGATGAGCGGACCGGGAATATTCGGAGCACAGTATTACGGAAACGGTGATCTTAACGGTGTTCGTGACATTTTCAGGATTAAATTCTGGGCAGCGCTTATCTGCGGCATACTCGGAATGACGATTTTCTTCTTTTTCGATGATTTCCTGATAGGGCTTTACATGAGTGGTCAGGCGAGTGAGGAAATTGATCCGGTTTTAACGCTTAATCTTGCCAAGACTTACTTAAGGATAATGATTATAAGCATTCCGTTCATTGTGCTTACGCAGGTTTATGCGACAAGCCTTCGGGAAACGGATGAAAGTTTTAAGCCCATGATGGCCGGCGTAATATCGGTAGCGGTGGATATTGTATTCAATTACTTCCTGATCTTCGGCCATTTCGGATTCCCAAAACTCGGCGTGGCCGGTGCGGCTTATGCAACTGTTCTTGCGAGAATAGCTGAATTTTTCGTGCTCGTGATATGGTCGCATTTAAGAAGTAAAAAACATGAGTTTTTGCAGGGGATTTATAAGACTTTACGGATTAACAAAGAACTTTTGTGGCCTGTATTCAAAAAGAGTCTCCCGATTATGCTCAACGAATTCCTCTGGGCCGGGGCCATTGCGTTTATGACTCAGTGTTACTCGAAGAGGGGACTTGATGTTCTTGCGGGTCTCAACATCTCGAACGCTATCTGCAACCTCTTAAACGTTGTGTTTATCGCACTCGGTAATGCAGTCGGAATCGTAATCGGACAGATGCTTGGGGCAGGAGAATTCAAGAAAGCAAAGGAAAGTTCGGTATCGCTCATGTGGTTTACCGCTCTTATGTGCACACCGCTTACGATAATACTTATTGCACTTTCAAGGTGGTTCCCGACTCTTTACGATATGACGGAATCGTCGAGACGCATGGGAACGATGTTTATTATAATAACGGCGCTGTTCTTCCCTTTGCAGGGATTCCTTAATTCCCTGTATTTCACGCTCCGTTCGGGCGGAAAGACGGTTATTACCTTTATTTTTGATTCGATCTTTTCGTGGACCGTATGCGGAAGCTGCGCTTTTATCCTTTCGCATTTTACAAACCTTAATATTCTCGGGATTTATATCACGATTCAGTGCCTCGACATTATTAAAGTTATAGTAGGTTATATAATGATCAAAAAGGGCATCTGGATGTCAAATCTGGTTGCGGATAAAAATATTTCGAAAGCAGAATAAAAAAGAACGTTTTCAGGCTTCCGGACAACGGTTAAAGGTCTGTTCGAAGCCTGAATTTTAAAGGGTTTGCCGGGAGGTCTGGAATGGACGAAAAAGTCCTTAAAATGTCCCTCAAATTCGGGATTTTTTAACAGTACTTTCCTATATTTAATGCAAAAACAGGTTAAATATACATAAATAGCGTAATAAAGATTGAAATAAACGCTAAATAATTATATAATAAAATGAATTGGTTTGTGGACAACAGACAGTTCGGAGTAGAATTATGGCAGAAAGAAAAGTGAAACGTACACTGAAGGAAGCTTCGGTTGCGTTACAAATAGCAAGCGGAATTGTAGCCATTGCCGTTTCGTTTGTTCTTGTTTTATTTGGTTTGAAACTTACGAGCCCGGTATTTGTACCGAATATTATCTTCGGAGGGTTCGTACTTGCAGTAATAATTTACGGAGCGATTGCTTTCTTCTTATCGAGGAAGAAGCTGACGGCAATCATTTCGATACTGATATCGGTGATTCTCGGAGGCGTACTGATTTTCGGATACGTAACCTTAAGCAAGTCGCTTAATACTTTTAACAAAGTGACGGAATCGACAGAGACCGAATACCTGGACGTTTCGGTATATGTTAAATCGGATTCTTCGATAAGCGGAATTACCGAACTGGGCGGATTAAATGTCGGATACTTCTCGGGAGACGAGTATTCTTCCAAAATGATGGAAGAGATCAATGCAGTGAACGTTACGGCTCCTTCATACGAGGAAGCGACCGGAAGAGTGGCACTGGTTGATTCGCTTCTTAACGGAGAGTACAGTGCGATCATTCTTAACGAGTCTTTCCCGGACATCCTTTGCGAACAGCCCGGATACGAGACGCTCAAGGATGATATAAAGAGCATTTATACCAAGAATATAGAAGTTGAACGTGAACAGCAGCCGGTTGCTGCAAATCCCAGTACAGGTTCAAACGGTCAGGGCGGCGAGGAAGATTCCGTAGCCGAAGACATACCGACTATTGAACTTAAGGAAGTTTATTCTCTTTCCGAAGATGAAGATATCTTTACGATTTACATCAGCGGTATAGACAAATGGGGTTCCATATATACCAGAAGCCGAAGCGATGTAAATATCATTGCGGTAGTAAATGCGAAGAACGGAAAGATTCAGCTTATAAATACACCTAGAGATTATTACGTATATCTTCCCGTACAGGGAGCTTACGACAAACTCACTCATGCAGGTCTTTACGGAATTGACAGTTCCAAGGCGGCACTTGAGCAGCTCTACGGAGTTAAAATCGATTATTATGTTCGAATGAACTTCAGCGGATTTGAGAAAATCATTGATTCGGTCGGCGGCATAGATGTTTATTCGGAATATGACTTTACAGTGGAACCTATCAAACATTACACAGTAGGTTACAATCACCTGACAGGCCTTGAAGCGCTTGCCTTTGCGAGAGAAAGATATGCATTTGCTGCAGGCGATGTTCAGAGAGGCAACAACCAGATGGCGGTAATAAGAGGAGTGATAGACAAACTTACTTCACCTTCCGTACTTATTCACCTCGATCAGGTACTTGACGGACTTGAAGATACGGTTTCCACAGATTTACCTGCAGATATGATTTACAATCTTGCAAGTTACCAGTTTACCACCGGAAAAGAGTGGCAAATCAACAACTATACAGTAACAGGAAAAGGGGAAAGTTTGACCACATATTCCATGCCTGACATGCCTTGTTATGTAATGATACCGAATGAAGGAACTGTTTCGGAGGCTGTTCGTTTGATGGAGAGTGTCTTATCGGAATAACACGATGAAAAAAATACTCATAGTTACCACCATAGCGGGATTTCTGCCTCAGTTTGAAATGAACGACGTTGAGATACTACAGAGTCTCGGATACGAAGTTCATTATGCATCAAATTTTGACGTGACAGTATACAGCTTTGACGCTGCAAGCCTTAAAAAGAAAGGAATTATTCTTCATCAGACAGATATAGTAAAAAGCCCTCTCGGCATAGGAAACAACAACAAAGCAATCAAGCAGATTAAAAAGATTATAGATGAAGAAAATATAGACATTGTGCACTGCCACAATCCCATGGGCGGCGCAGACGGCAGGGTGGCTGCGAGATTAAGCAAGAAAAGACCATTCGTAATTTATACGGCGCACGGATTTCATTTTTACAAAGGTGCACCGCTTAAAAACTGGCTTATATATTACCCGATAGAGAAAACTCTTTCGAGATGGACGGATGCCATAATTACCATTAACGAGGAAGATTACGAAAGAGCACTCAAATTCCCTACCGGAAAGAAAAACGGCGTTTACAGAATCCACGGCGTAGGTGTTAACAGCGAAAGATTTAAAGCCGATCCCGAGAAAAGAAAAACCGTACGTAAGGAACTGAATATTCCCGATGACGCTTTTCATATCGTGACTGCCGCCGAGTTAAACAACAACAAGAATCAGACAGTCGTCATAGAGGCGATTAAGAATATAGGCAGAGATAATGTATATTACAGTCTCTGCGGCAAAGGACCCAACGAAAATTCGCTGAAAGAACTTATTGAAAAATATGGTTTGTCGGACAGGGTAAGACTTTTGGGATACAGGACGGATATAGAAGATGTACTTCAGTCTGCAGACTGCTTCGCATTTCCTTCCAAAAGAGAAGGACTTGGAATTGCAGCTGTTGAAGCGCTTCTTACCGGAGTTCCTCTTATAGCCTCCGACAATCGCGGAACCAGGGAATATGCCATTGACGGAAAGAACGGTTTTGTATGTGATGCCGAAAGTGTGTCTGATTTTGAAGAAGCTATCACTAAAATGCTTGACAATAAAGATATTAGGAATAAAATGACTTCATACGCAAGGGAATCAGCTGCTGAGTTCTGCCTGGGCGAAGTCGGCAATGTGATGCGTAAAGTCTATGAAGACGCTAACAATTATGTTTTAGAGAAACAGGGGAAAGAATGATGAATGATCATGAAAAGCCGTTGGTGTCGGTCATCATGGGTGTCTACAACCAGTATGATATGACGGCTCTTACCGATTCGGTAAATTCCATTCTCAATCAAACAGTAAAAAATCTCGAATTCATAATCTGGGATGACGGCTCTGAAGGGCAGGCGAAAGAGAATCTCGAATCTCTCAGACAGCTTGACCAAAGAATCATCCTTGTCGGAAAAGAAGAGAACAGAGGACTTGCTTTCTCGCTTAACGAGTGCATCAAACTGGCAAAGGGAAAATACATCGCCAGAATGGATGCGGACGATATTTCGTTTCCTGAACGCCTCGAGAAACAGATTTCTTTCCTTGAGGAACATAAGGACTGTTCATGGGTTGGCTGCAATGCCAAGATTTTCGACGAAAACGGAGTTTGGGGTGAACGCAAAATGCCGGAGTATCCTTCGAGAGAGGATTATCTCAGGTTCTCGCCCTATATTCATCCTTCAATAGTATTCAGAGCATCGATATTCGATAATGAAGAAGGCTATCTTTCAAGCGAAGAAACATTAAGATGCGAAGATTACGAAATCTTCATGAGGCTGACACAGAAGGGGCTTAAAGGAGCGAACCTTCAGGAGATGCTTCTTAAATACAGAGAAAACAACGATTCTTTCAAAAAGAGAACGTTTAAATGCAGAATAAATGAGGCTAAATGCAGATATAAGAACTTTAAGAATATGGGAATTCTTTTTCCTTTTGGGTGGTTGTATGTATTGAGACCGGTTTTGGCGGCTTTTGTGCCGAGATTTCTCGTTGCTTTTATTAAGCACAAGGAGTCCGAATGCCGCAATAAGGAAACAAAAAAGGGAGAGTCATATGTTAAACAACAAAAGATTGTGGAGCTTGGCGGGAGCAGCCGTCTCGCTGGCAATACTTGCAGCATGCAACAAAAATGAAATATCTGAGAACAATTCGAATTATCTCGAAATGAGTGATCTGAATAACGGTGTGGCTGTCTGCGTTTCTGCAGAGGAATACAAACAGGAGGATATCGAGCAGGATATCAAAGTATTCAAAGAAACCGGAGAGATTACCGAAAAGACCATCATTGCGGATTCGGATGTATTCAATGAACCCGATGGTTCGGCGTCAAAAATCGGATCTGTCAAAAAAGATGACAAGATCAGTATCATCGGAGATTATCTTGGCAAAAAATGGGTTAAAGTCGTATACGGCGGCCGTATAGCTTTCCTTAAAATCGATGCGATAGAGGATCAGAACAAAAAGACGACCGTTGTGACCAACGCAGTCAATAACCCCAACGTTACCGTTGCTGCCAATAATCCGACAACGGACAATAATGGTGCTGCCGGTAATAATAATCAGAATAACGATAACGGATCAAACAATAATAACGGCGGCGGAAATTCAGGCAATAATTCAGGACAGGGCAACGGAAGTCAGCCTTCTGTTGACAATAATCCCGGTACGGGTGATGCACCCAATCCTGACGGAAATACAGGCGATGCACCCAATCCCGACGGTAATGGCGGGGACACAGGCAATGCACCCAATCCCGACGGCGATAACGGTGATACCGGAAATGCACCCAATCCCGACGGCAATAACGGGGATACCGGCAATGCACCTTCTCCTGATGACGGAAACGGAGATACAGGCAATGCACCTGTTCCCGATGATAATCCCAACGAGGATACAGGCACTTCACCTGCTCCGAATGACAATACTGATACACCTATAGCATCTGACGGACCGACTGAACCGGTTCCTTATGAAGTCAGCAATGAGTAAAGAAACGAAGGACTCACAATCAAGAATAGACGTTTATCTCGAAACGCTTGGTGAAAACTCAGGCATCAGAGAAGATATAATTAAATTGTTTTCCGATTATGCGAAAGAAAAATCGATTGATATGCCTTTGGAATCCGGACTTTATATTCTGGGGATTGCGGTACCTTTGATCGGCTTTGCTTACTGGGTACTTAATGAGGCATCAAATGACGGAAGGAAAAAAGTATATTTTCTAAGCAGAGACGGTTATCAGCCGTACTTAATAGCAAAAAAGATTTCGGATGCGCTAAATATGGGTATGGAATGCAGATATCTGAACGTTTCCAGGCTTTCTGCAAGAATTCCCACATACAGACTGAATCCGGAGAAAAGCATTGATCTTATATGTGTCGGCGGAATTGATGTAACGCCTCTTGGAATCTTAAAGCGAGGCGGTCTTAACGAAGAAGAGTGTAACAATGTTCTTAAAGAAACATCGTTAACGGATGTTCGCGATAAGATCCTGAATTACAGAGAAGTTCTTGAAATAAGAGAAGAACTAAAAAAGTGCGATCTGCTCAAAGAATATATTGTAAAATATTCGGATTATGCATTTGATAATGCTGTCGGGTATCTGAAGCAGGAAGGGCTTTGCGACGATGAAAAAATCGCAATCGTTGACAGCGGATGGATCGGAACCCTTCAACAGTCGCTGGAAACCCTCATTAAATGTGTAAATCCAAATGCGGATGTGGCCGGTTACTATTTCGGTTTGTACGAAAGTCCCAAACCCGGAAATTATAATTCTTTTTATTTCTCACCTTCGGGTGCAATAAGAAGAAAAGCGAGATTCAGTAATTCATTGTTTGAAGCGGTCGTTTCTTCTTCGGAAGGAATGACTTTAAGATATAAAAAAGAAGACGAAAGATATTATCCGGTTTTCAATGATGCCGTAAATCCTAATCAGACTGGAATCGAAAGCAACATTGAAGTTCTTTTTATGTTATTGGAAAGAATCAGAGAGAAGAGTTTCGGCGAGATCGGTACCGATATCTGCGAGAAGATTTTCAATCTTTTAATGGCGAATCCTTCGGAACTTGAAGTGGAAACATTCGGAGATTATATTTTCTCGGATGATGTTACGGATAAGAGTCTTAAAAAGGTGGCAGCGGAATTGTCAGTCGAGGATTTGAAGAATCAGAGATTAATAAACAAGCTGCTTATTGTATTGGGAATAAAACACAAAACCATACGTGAAAGTGCATGGATAGAAGGAAGTGCGGTTAAAGCGTATGGAAATACGAATAACTCAAACCGCGAACTCGGACATATACGGATTTACAAAACATTCGTTTATTGTAAAAAGCAGTTTGAGAGAATGATCGGTGTCGGAAAGAATGCGTAACAACAACGATAACAATATAAAGGTGAAGATGCTGGGAATGATGCTTTCGGCATTCTTTTTTGGTGTCTTGCTGCTGTTCGACAGGATTACTGCTTCGGCAACCATTGTCAATATAACTTTCGGCGAAGAAGCCATAGCGGTTAATCAGGAAGAAACATTTAAAGTGCCCGTAAACATCAAAGCAGACGGAAACATCGGATATTATGAAGTGCAGATTAAATACGATGTAAACAGAATGCAGTATGTTTCGGGTGCAGATGCGGAAGATAACGGAATCATTACCCTTAGAGGCGAGGGATGGGGAGGAGAAATCTCCTACGGAAATATCGAGTTTAAAGCCATAAGCGGCGGAAGTGCCGGTATGAAGGTTATGGAGGCTTCGATATACAATAACGACGAGGAAAACAGTCTTTATGAACCTGAATTCCTTCCCGAGCTCAATATAGAAATTAACGGTGATGAGAACGATTACCTTCCTTTTTTTGAACAGGTTAAGATTGACGACCGTATTCAGACGACACTTGATACTTACGGAATAAAGACAGATGCTCCCATAGTCGGAAGCATAAGCAAGGGCTCCGAGAGACTCTATGTAGTTGACATGACGGATTATACTCCCGATCTTCAGATTTGGAATTATACACTTGTTACGGATCTTTTCATGGGTCAGAACATGACTTACATTTCCGACAGCGCGAGAAATGTAAGGGTTATTCCTGTTATGAATGCAAAGGGTGCCTATTCGATCTATGCCATTGATACTCAGACCAATGAAGTCTATCCCATTCAGATAGCAACAGATGGCGGAATTGACGGTAAGAAATATTACATCATGTCCCTGGAAGCCTGCAGTTCTCTTCCCGAAGGAATGACAATCGCCGAAAGAGAATCCGATACAATCTTTTACGGTATTGATGTGAACGGTATCGGTGATTATTACAGATATACATCTGACGGAAAACTTGAAACCTGGGCGAATTCTCTTAAAAATGAGAAAAAGCAGGAACTCATCAGTGTATTAAAGGTTATCCTTGCGATTCTCGGATCCGGAGCTCTGATCGCTCTGATAGTTCTCTTGTTCGTTAAGAGAAGAGGTGTTGCCAACAAACTCAAGGAGCAGTTTGTATATGTAAAAGACGGTGTTGTCGACAGAAAACAGTATCTTTTCGTGATCAGTCAGCTCACTTCAAGAGAAATCAAGAGAAAGTATGCAAGAAGTTATCTGGGAATATTGTGGAGCGTTCTCAATCCGCTTTTGCATATGATTATTATGTCGCTTATTTTTTCTTTTATGTTCAGGCGATCAATAGAAAAATTTCCTTTATACTATCTTACAGGACATCTTTTCTATGATTTCTTTACAGGGGCTACAAATCATTCCATTTCGGCACTTGTAGACAACAAGAATCTTCTTCTTAAGGCGAAACTTCCGAAACAGACATTTGTCCTTTCGAGAGTGTACACTGCGTTGGTTAATCTTGGCTATACATTTATACCTTATGTTTTAATGCTTATAGTCTTCAGGACCAAGCCGTCGTGGACCATGCTGCTTTTACCTTTTGATCTGATCCTTGCTCTTTTGCTTGCTACGGGGATATCGTATATATTGGCTATTTCATATGTATTTTTTTCTGATATAAAGTATTTGTACGGAGTGTTTACAACAATTTTGGTGTATTTGTCAGCTGTGTTTTATCCTGTAGACAGACTGCCGGCAGCTGTTCAAAAAATTGTAGGTTATAATCCGGTATATCTTTCTATATATATTGCCAGAGAAGCGGTTGTATATAATCGAATTCCTCACTATTCGGCATGGATTAAACTTTCCATAGCTGCTGTACTGAGTTTCGGTATAGGATATTGGGTATTTAAGAAAAAACAGAATGATGTAATGCAGAAGGTATAATATTATGAAAATATTAAAAAATCGGATTTTTTACAATATTATATTCTGCTTGATCCTTCTGATTTCGATTTTAGTGATTCCGATTAAAGTGTATGCGGCAAACGGAACAGTATCTTTTGGGTCTGAAGCATATGAAAAGGCTGATGGGGAAGAATTTCCTGTCGGTATTTATGTGCGCGGGGAAACAGATGTTACCGAATACCGTGTCGAATTAAAATATGATTCGGCACGTTTGAAATATGTAAGCGGTGCTGAGGAAGTTAATGAAGAAGAAGGAATACTTACATTTTTCGGTAATGCTAACGGTGAAAATGAAGCCAAACTCTGGCTGACGTTAAAGGCTCAAAGCGGTGGCGAAGCATACCTTGAAGTTGTAAAAGCAAGTGCCAAAAATTCTCTTGGTGAGGATTACGAGATAACTCTTCCGGGCAGTGTAAAAATTATTCTATCCGGCGAAGACAGAGTGGCAGCTGAACAGGCTCTTAAAGAGGCAGCTGAACAGGCTTCTCAGGAAATTGAAGATACAACTGAAACAAGTGTATCCGATAATAACGATATGGATGCAGATGATTCTGCAACGGAAGATATCATTCAAAGTGAAGAAGTTGAACAGGATGAAGAAATAACAGACGATGAGGAAGAATCTGATATTCTTACCGAAACAGAAACTGATAACAACGCTTTAGTAAACCAAAAAACTGTTTCGAATTCTTTCTTTTCAAATAAGAAAACGGTTATTATCTGTGCAGTAGCGGCAGTGGGAATTATAGTTATTGCTGTTACCGCGATTATTTTCATTATCCGTGGCAGAAAGAAAAATGAAAGTATTGATTTGAATTCGGCATATTCTCCGGAAAATCTTTCTGAAACAAGAAAGGGATACGTATATAACGAATCAGATGATATAGAAATGATTGATTTCGGGTCATCCGAATATGATATTCCTTTAGTTGAAACTTCGAAAAATAAATTTGATACAAACGATGAAGACGATGATATTCGGACGATTCTATTTACCGGAAACGAGGCGGAACTGACGGAAGAAGATTTACCCGAAAATATCGAAGAAGAAAAGAATGAAGTTTCCGAAAACAAAAATGTCAGGAAAAAGGCGCGAAAAAAGGAAAATAAGGAAGAGACAAAGGATACAAAAGAACCTGTAATCAGAGTGGACGATGTTACCATGAAATTCAGGTTATCCAACAGCAATGCTTCGGGCTTTAAAGAATACTTAATTCAAAAAATACAGCACCAAGTCGTTCACAAAGACCTTCTTGCTCTCAATCATGTGAGTTTCGATATTTATAAAGGTGAGGTTATAGGTATTATAGGAACAAACGGATCAGGTAAATCAACTTTGCTTAAAATTGTTTCGGGAGCACTCAATCCGACCAGCGGTAAAGTTGAGGTTGACAGGCGTAAAATTCAGCTTCTTTCTCTAGGGGCAGGATTTGATATGGAACTGACTGCCAGGGAAAATGTATATCTTAACGGGTCCATTATAGGATATTCTAAAGAATTCATAGATGCGAATTACAACAAAATAGTTGAATTTGCAGAATTGGATGGATTCATGGATCAAAGGGTTAAAAACTTCTCAAGCGGCATGGTCTCAAGACTTGGTTTTGCAATCGCTACAGCAGGTAATGTTTCAGAAATTTTAATTCTTGATGAAGTTCTTTCTGTAGGTGACGAATTCTTCAGGAAAAAGAGTCTTAAGCGTGTCAAGGAGATGATTCACAGCGGAAGTACGGTTATTATGGTTAGTCACAGTATGAATTCTATTCTTGACAATTGTACAAGAGTTGTCTGGATAGAAAAAGGCGTTCTTAAGATGATAGGCAGACCCAAAATGGTTTGTAAGGCTTACAGTATGAGGCATGAGGGCAGGCGCGAATAAAGTCACGGTGTTTTTAAGTTTATAATGGATGCTTTCATATGAAAGAAGTTACGAAATATAATTATACAGAATTACTGGACAAATCCGATGAAGAAATAATAAATTCAGTCGGAATGGCAGAAATGCCGTTGATTGTCTGGATACTTGAAAAAAAATACAATGGCGAGGTAAATCTTATTGATATTGGAGGCGATTGCATGATTCGTTTCGGGGAAACAAATGTCGCCAATATGTCTTATCTTGCAACATATTTGCATTTTTTTTACGCGGATTCCGAAACAGTCAGAATGATGGGCAACATTTCATTTCCGGCTGTATTTGATAAAAGATTCCGCTTTTTTATTTTACTTAACAATGAAAAGGTTTATTGTCCGCTTGGAGAGGATAATTTCGACAGGTATATTGATGATAGCAGATACGAAATCAGAAATGTTTTCGATTTTTCTATTAAATTAACGGATTATATTTCAGATGAAAGAGATACTGAAGTACATATCAGTTTTGGCTTTGAAACTGATGGAATATCAAGCATTTGCAACAAGATAAACAGTATGAGGTTTTCTCCTCTGGCTGATGTTATTCCGGGACAGTTTTATGCTAAAGACGGATTTGTTTTCCGTATAGAAAATAACAGCATAATTGGAAAAAAGACTTCGAAGGAAGAAATCCGGGAATACGAAAATGAATTTCGAAAGAATTGTAAAGAGATTCTTTCTGCGGCGAATAATACAGGAAACGATAGATCTGAGAAAAAAGAATATTTCTTTGATTATGAAAGTATCTGTTCTTTGAGAGAGTATTTTTATAAATTTATCGGTTCGGATCACAAGCCGGTGTGGGTATTCATGGACCGTCCGGACAGAGCGGATGACAATGCTCTTGTTTTGTTTGAATATGTTCAGAAATTCGAGGAAATCGACAGTTATTATGTTATATCCGACAAATCGGATGATTTTAAAAAGATTTCAAGCGTAGGAAAGACGGTTCCTTTGTATTCAAAACAGCATTTCGAACTGGCTTTGACGGCAGACTGCATAATTTCGTCTCAATGCAACGGTGCAGTGGAAAATCCATTCTGGGAATATGCTGAATATTTCAGGGATCTTTATCACAGACCAAAAATGATATTCCTTCAGCATGGCGTCATAAAAGATGACATGAGCCTTACGTTAAACAGATTTAATACCGGATTTACAGGATTTGTTACAAGCACGGAAGATGAATACCGTTCGATTTTAAATTATCCTTACGGATATACTGAAGAAGAAGTCTGGCTTACGGGACTGCCGAGGTATGACAAACTGTACAATGACGATTCAAAAATAATCCTTATCATGCCGAGTTGGCGAAAAGGTCTTATGGAACAGACATGGGATGAAGATGATAATACAATGAAATGGACTCTGAAAAAAGGATTCAGAGAATCGGATTATTATATAAACTATGTAAAGCTTCTGAATGATTCAAAACTTCGTCGTGTTTGCAAAAGAAAAGGGTATAATATTGCTTTCATGGTACATCCTTTGATGGCAGACTGTTTCAAGGATGCAATAATACCGGAAAATGTGGAAATATGGGATGAAAACATGTCTTACAGCGAAGCTTTTGCAAAAGGATCCCTTATGGTGACGGATTACAGCAGCGTGGCTTTTGACTTTTCGTTCTTAAAAAAACCGGTTATTTATTTTCAGTTTGATAAGGACAGGTTTTTCGAGGAACATACATATCGAAAAGGATATTTTGATTATGAGGCGGACGGTATGGGCGAGACAGTCACGAAAGAAAGAAAGCTTGTCAGAACCATTATCGGATACATAAAGAAGGATTGTGCGTTAAAGCCCGTATATTCGGACAGAATCGACAAAATGTGGACATATACCGACGGGTTTTGTGAAAGAGTGTATAAGAAAATACTCTCTGGCGAAAAAAACTATTAAAATACTTCTGATGTGTTATAATATTAGTTACAAATACCGATAAATTTAGTAAGAAATATTAATTGGTAAATTGATTTTTATTGTTGATTTGAGGCGGTCACGGATTAAAAAGGGTGCGTGGTCTTTTCTTTTATTTTATTAAATACGAAAATCAGACTGATTTTCTGAAAATATAACAGGTCTTTTTGGGCCGAAGAGGGAGAATGAAATGAATGTATCAATTATAGGTTCATGTCATTCGAGAGATATGTTCAATTCGAATTTTATTGAGAATTACAAAGATTATTTTAATCTTCAGGCATATTTTTCTTTGACGTCGATGTTATCGGTTATGAGCAAACCGGTGAAGTACAATCATAATAATCTTATCAAATCCGGATTGAGAGACCGCAGAATAGAACGTATGTATTATGAATTAGAAAAACCTGAACTTAAGGTTCTTGAAAGTTTACAGTCGGATATTCTTCTTTTGGATTTTTATGCTGATGCCAGATACGGCGCACGTTTTTACGAAGGCGAATATATAGTATCCGGTATGAATTTCTACAAAAATAAAAAAATAATTGAATGGAATTTAATCGGACCTGAATTCAGTTACCAAAAAAACAGGGATGAATTCATGGTTATATGGAAAAACAGCTTTGACAGGTTCATGGCTTTCGTTAATGACAAATTGCCCGGCACAGAGGTTGTTATTAACACGGCAAAAGGCACTGATACCGTAATGGATGAAGATGGACATATGTATATTTCACCCGGAATTGAGGAGTTGAATGAGGAACTGGATGTTGATGCAATCAATCGGATATGGACGGAGATGGATGAATATGCCATTAATAAATATAATTTGAAAGCATTGTATTTTGAGAAGGAATATTATTTGGATAAGGACTATTTCTTTGGATTGGGTAATGATTTGGTTCATTTTCATCCCGAGTATTATCGGGATTGTTTTAATAAATTTCTGGATATTTCTTCCAAAATTGAAATTAAGAAAAAGAAACCCTCAGGTGTTAATCTGTTGAGAGATTCTGTTTTCAGTAAAGGTATTGCAGAATGGCCCAGAAAAAAAGGCAGATTTGAGACCATAGAATATAATCGGTATAACGGACTCAGAGTGGTAGATTGCAGAAAAATACATGGAGAAGATTACAGACCGCAGCTTTGGTCAAAACCTATTAAATTATGTGAGTGCGGAAATACTGAATATACACTTTCATTTTATTTCAAAGCTGAGAATCCGGATTTACTGACTGACGGTGAAGTTATTTTTATAACCAGAACTTTCAAAACAGTATCGGGGATGAAAGTTAAAGAAGCACTGGAACAGCAGCTTATTACTCTCGATAAATCAAAATTCGGAAAGAATAATGAATACAGACATGTGGTAACTTTTACGCCGAAAGGTAAGTTTATAAGACTTTCGCTGTATATGTTTGAATATGTACCCGGAATAGAATACAGCAGGATAAAATTCGAAAGGTCAGACAAAGTCAGCGAATTTACAAAATAATTTTTAGGGGGGCAAAATTATGGAAAATCGTTCTTTATCAAAGGGGCTTCAGTTTTTGCTGAAGACAGTAATGGCATTAATGTGTGTATCAGCGGTAATGCTTTTGCTTACCGACAGAGCTTCGGCTGAAGAACCGGAAATTACTCTTTCGGTAAACAGCGGGGACGATATATCACAGGCACTTCGTGATGCATTAAAAAAGTATAACAAGGTAATAATCCCGGCGGGAAATTATTACTGTTCTGCGGTTAAACTGAATGCAAGATACGATCGTGTTATTGTTGCTACAGATGCTGTTATTACACAAAATGACACGGCTTTTCCGATTTTTTATACAACCGGGAACGGAACCATGACAAATCTCGTTATTGAGGGCGGTACATGGGACGGTGCCAATGTGGATATGCCGGTATTCAGGTTTTATGGCAATACCGACAATATTGTTTTGTCGAATCTGAATATAGTCAATTTCAAAAATGCAGGAATACGTTTGAAAGACGGAACAAATGTCAGACTGAGCGGAGTTACCTGCAGTGGAAACGCCGGCTATGGCCTGTTTTTAGAGAATGAAAGCAATATCCTTATTGAAAACTGCACATTTTCAAATTGTTCTAACGGAATCAATCTTTCCAAATGCGGTGGTACCATAGATATTACCGGATCAAACATGCTTGGGAATGCAAAAAACGGATTAATGGTTACGGATTGCCCAAACATAAACATAAGTAATTGCGAGATTAAAAATAATAATACCGGTGTCAGAATGACGGGTATCAGCGAAAATGTATCGTTCAATACTGTCAATGCAAATGAAAACAACACTTATGGTTTGAGAATTTATGACTGTACAGGCGTAATAAACATGACCTCCGCTTGCGCTTATGATAACGGAGCAAGCGGCTTCTCAATAGAAAATTGCAGTAATACGGTAACAATAAATAAGTCGAATGCAATGAGAAATAAAAGTGCAGGTTTTCTTATTTCAAAGACTTCGATTATTACGCTTATCGGATGTACTGCCTCAGACAATATTGGACATGGAATAAATTTAGACGGAATTACGGCACCTGAAGGAAAGAAGTATTGCATAAATATTAAAGGTACAGAGTCCAATAACAATGGTAGAGCGGAATCAGAATAGTTAACAGTTCGATTTCAAGTGTTATGACATCGAATTCCAATAATAATACTGAACATGGAATTTATACAAAGGATTGTGAAGGATTATACCTTAAGCAGGATAATGTCAATGAAAACAAAAAAAACGGGGCTTCAATTAACAATGCCAAGACTGTAACGTCGGCAGAAAACGTATTTGCTTCAAACGGACAAAATGGTCTTAGGACAGATACAAGCGATTCGGTAACGATAACAAACGGAACATATGAGAAGAATAAAGGATCGGGGGTTTCACTCTGCAATATCGGCAAAGTGTCAGTTGAAGGAACGTCATTCAATGAAAATGTATCAAGCGGACTGAATATCGAAACAGTAACCGATAACGTTCAGGTAAAAAGCGTAAACGCTTCAGGAAACGGAGGATATGGAATTCGTTGTAAAGGAGTGGCTGTAAAGGTTACTGCACAGGACTCTTTCGTGAACAATAATACAGGATCAGGTTTTTATGCAGCAGAATGCGGAGATGTTGTTGTAAATCGCTGCGAGGCTAATAATAACGGTCAGTTCGGTTATAATATAACGGATTCGGCTTTGGGAAATGTTAAAAACAGCACGGCATCCGGCAATATAAGTACCGGAATCAGATACAGTGCATGCAAGAAGGTTTTATGTACGGCGAATACTTCAACTCAAAACGCAGATGCCGGAGTTTATGCTGCAGACTGTACTACATTAACTTTTAATTCTGCAATTGTAACGAACAATAATGGATTCGGAATTAATGTTAATAACGGATCTAAGGTTACGACTCTTTCATGCGAAACGAAAAATAATACAGAGGCAGGACTTCGTTATAATGAATGCAAGAAAGTTAAAGTCAGCGACTGTAATTCTTCAGAAAACGGAATGGGCATTCTGGGCGGAAGTATTACAGGAAACTTTGTTGCAGAAAACTGTAATGTAATCGGAAATTTGGATTTCGGAGTTAATTTTAATGACAGCAAATCAATAACAATAACCGGTTTAAATTCGGTTGATAACAAAAACACAGGATTAAGATTTGCACAGAGTAAAGATATTGTGGTTAATGACGGAGAATTCAAAGGAAACGGAAATTCGGGTGTTCTTTTTACCGGATGTACCAATGTAGCAATAAGCGGTTCGCTGATTGATAATAATGACGGATACGGAATTATGCTTGGTGCGACCGGTGGAATAAATACGGTTACCGCTATAGAAACCGGCAATAACACCAATTCGGGTATTTTCATTTCAGACAATTCAGAGGTTACTGTTGATAAATGTACAGTGTATGAAAACGGAGCGCATGGTATATACGTTCTCGACAGTAAAGCAAACATTAATGAAACTATTTCACAAAAGAATTTCTGGTGCGGCCTTTCCACAAGCGGACCCAGCACCGTGGTTAACGTTAACTTAGGAACATATAGGGAAAACGGAACACGTCCTGACAGATTTGAAGACGACGATTTGCTTTGTGCGGGAATCGGAGTTTATAACGGAGCAACTACTTCGATTAATGAGGCAACTTGCTTTAAAAATCATGGCAGTGGAATTACGGCTGCCGGACCTGAAGACGGATCTTTAATATGTTATGCAAATATATATGGGTGCACCTGCGATTCAAACGGGGATCACGGAATATCGGGAAGACCTTATTCGAAAATGAATATAGCTGCTTCACAGTCAGGCAAACGCAATACTGTTTCGAATAATAAACATTCGGGAATAATGCTTAATGATCACGGACTTTCGGATTATATTTCTGACTGTGATATCTATAATAACGGAAAACACGGACTTACCGTAAGTCTCTTCTCGACTGTTGAAGACTGTAAGAATAATAAGATTTACAAAAATACAGAAGACGGTATTCATGTTTCCGATAATTCAAGAGTTGTAATTAAGAAGTGTAATATGACTGAAAATAAACTGTCCGGAATAGGTGTTTATTCAAACAGCTCAGTGAAAATCAAGAACAGTTCGGTTAAGAAAAATGCAAGTTACGGCTTCGTTATAGAAGCAAGTACGGCTACATATGTCGAGAATCTTACTTCCGATGGCAATATTCTGGCCGGTGTTTCGATTAGAAATGCCAATGT
>JAEEGL013929339.1_pt1 | contig 19129 bp, 13 predicted proteins | sample 9134231 | NCBI WGS metagenome assembly JAEEGL01 (sample SAMN16246548, study PRJNA631951) | gut metagenome | biome: gut microbiome; feature: rumen; material: fiber-attached | host: Bos | place: Iran: Karaj | collected 2018-10 | reverse complement strand
ATCGTTCCAGCCACTAAGAGGTAGTCTGATGAGCACGTCTTGTTGAATGGAGCTGTTCAGCAATGGCTCGTGCTCTCTACCACAACGACATTCGTGGCTATTGAGGGTGATTACCATACCGAGGCAATCGTGGAAGGTATCGTTATCTTTGATGATGTTTTTCCCCAGACCAACAATGCCATTACAGATGTACGGGAAGATGTGCGCACCGTGGAAAAGACGGAAACCACGGTAGAGGCCGCAGGGAATACGGACACTATCACGGAAACAGATGATGAAGAAGCAGAGACGGAGAATGTGACCATTTACCGTTTCAAAGACAGCCGCCTTGTCTTTAGCGAAAGTTATCTGTTGCCTGGTGTTCAGCTTCAAGTCCAGTTCCAGTCTGGCAGATTGAACGGAATGATATTCGACCTCGCTTTCAATCCAGATGCAGAGGCAGAGACGATGGTCAATGATGGAACGGAAGAGACAAACCCAAATGCCCAGTGGTTTGAGATTATCCGCAATGAGACATACGGCCTCATGCTACCGAATGAGACGCTAAGACCTGCAACAGGTGATTCGTTTGTCTTGATAGGCTGGGACATCACTAAGATGGAGAGTGGCTTCAATCTTATCACGCAAGCCGAGGAAAACCTGTTGGAGAGAGCGGAGGCGTATGCCGATAAATTGCAGATAGACCCCAACACCTACCCATGTAAGATGATGTCTGATTACATGTATGGCCTTGATGGAGGTGGAAATCAAGACAGCAATTACAGCAAGGTTGGAACATTCCCCATCGGTCAGCGTGTGCGTCTCAATAACGCAACTTTCTTCAAGAGTGGAAGCCGCCTGTCAAGGGTTGTAGGTTATGAATACAAATTGGATAAGCCTTATGATGAGGCAATCATCTATGTTGGTGAATCCGCAACATATAGCACCAAAGAGAGAACCGCATCGGCTGTTAATCAAGTGAACTCTGGCAGTTCTATCAATTACAGGGGAAGCGAATACAGCCAAGTCGGAGGAGGTGGAAGTGGTGTTTATATCATCACTTCCAATGACACCACGGCCCCTGCTGACAGCAATGTTTTCTCTGCACTTCGCACCGAAAGACAATATGCGAGAAAGGACAGGGATGATAGCATAAGTTCGTTGTGGACGTTCAATCATGGCCATGGTAAGCGTAGAGGTATTCAGACAAAGCATTACAATGATAACGGAGCCAATGAGGACAACTTGTTCGGCAAGGGGTTTGAACTTGTTGAAAGGGTCAACAGCAATGGGGACAACCGCACAAGGCTTGAAGTTGATGAGTTGTTTGTACGCATCAAGGCTTTCTTCGCACAACTTGAAATTCGTGAAATCTCATACGTTGGCGGCAATTATGTTTTCTCCGCTGCTGGTAGCAAAATCTACCATGTTGAATGGATTGATGCAAACAATCACTTGTTGCCAAAGGCTGCCGGCAATATAGACAGCATATATAAGTTCCGTTGCTACCTGTATTCCGATAACGGCACAACTGCAACCATGAACAAGTGGGCAGTGAATGACCAAGCCATGTGCCAGATATTCAATATTGACGAGGACGTTCATCAAGGAGCAACCAACAAGTATTATTGGAGACGTGTACTTGGCAAAGGCAAAGGGGTTATTCAGTCAGTCGATGATGATACTGAATACCAGTATGTCGATATTTCAAAGTCTGACTGTGCCACCAATAGCGATTATCCAGAGGCAGAAGACACCATCGTTCAACTCGGAAACTGGACTAACAGCGCACGACAGGGCGTTATCTACCTCATTGCAGAGGGTGAGAGCGCACCAGCCATCATGGAGTATTCCGGTGTCGGTGCCAATGGTCGGCACTTTGTTCTTCCAGACCCTACCTTACTATTGTCACCGAAAAAGAATGTCATTTATGGAGAGTTCCATTCCGTGACAGACGGAGGAGGCAACACAGGCAGCGGAAACACCATTGAAGACCAGTTAAGAGCCTTGTTGGACCAACTGAATGACATCAAGAATCAAGCAGACAAGAAATTTGACATCTGGTTTGGTTCTGGTATTCCGTTGCCATCAAAGGACAACCAATCGGCACAGGCGAACTATCCTGCATCGGAGTGGACTACCGAGGCGTTAAAAGCTCTCCATGCACAGGATTTGTTCTATGACACCACCAGAGAGCCAGCCGCAGACGGTGGCAGGGCTTGGAGGTGGATAGCGGCCGCTGGAGAGAATGATACCGTCACATACTATTGGGAAGAGGTCACAGACGCTGACACCCTGGCCGCTCTGGAGCAGATTTCAGACGTGGCAAGTGACGGTGTTCTTACAGGTGGCGCAGAAAAGACAAGGGTTCTTGTTGACTGGAACAAAGCGGAGTATGAGTATTGGAAGTACACAGAGCAAGCCAGAGACTACGGCTTGAATGATGCTACCTATTGGGATGAAAATGAGGATAACGCCTACATTGGATATATACAAGCGTTTTTGGCTCTTGGTAAATATCTCAATGGAGGTGCAGACCTCACGTTAAACAACAATGGTACGTACAACACCCCATCATGGCTTGCAGGAAACAATCTTTGGGAGAGTACCGATATAGTCAATCCTAACCAGTATCGAACTGTATGGAACAACTATTATTCCGCTCTCGCTTCATTACTGAAAGCGATTACCAAGAGAGCGAAAGAGTTGGCCGACCAAGCCCAAGCGGATGCAACGGAAGCACTCAACGCCATTGGGAAGATAGCATCTGATGGCTGGCTCATGCCGGATGAGAAGATAGAGATTCGCAGGGAGTTTGTCGCAGCATACCATGAAATGAATGACGATGGAGGACTTCTCGACAAGGCTATGGATGATAGGGGCGATTACAACTATATCAGTTACAACCGCCATGTGAAACCATACGTTGACGCTTTCAACGCTCTTGGAACGTACCTTAATGGAGGCACGTCTTGGATTTCTCCAGCAACAGACCCGAATGATAGCACGTCTTGGATTCTTCCTCTATGGATAGACGATAGTCACATGAGCACTGGGGTTGCGATAAATGGAGATACATTCTGCACCCTTTGGGCCACATTCTATTCAACTCGCACCATGGTATTGACGAAGTTAAGCGAGAACGCCCAGCAGACAGCCACAGGCGCACATGACAGGGTTGATGATATAGTATCTGATGGAGTTATCAGTGCTGGCTCTGAAAAGTCATTGCTCTATATCGACTGGCTAAAGACCGTAGCGGAATATGGCAAATATATAGAGCAAGCCGCTGACTACTTTGGTGCTACAAACACGCAGGATGATGCCCTTGTAATGGCTTACAAGAAACTGGCCACCATGCTCAACAACGGCAATCCAGCAACGCAGTATGGAAATGTGTCTGAAAGCATTCTCAACGGCACTACACGTCCTTTGTGGCTTGATGCGAACCACATCAATGCCGATACCGTATTGTCAGATACACCCATCCAGACAGCAGATGCCTACCGTACCATTTGGAACAACTACTACGTTGCTATGACCTCTCTGCTGGAGGTTATTACTTCAAAGGCAAAGGAACTTGCCGACCAAGCCCAAGCGGATGCAAGTGAGGCTCTGGCAAGTATCGGAGCAATGGGTGATGATAACAAACTTGACGCATCGGAAAAGCTGACCGTCAAGAGGGAGTTCCTTGCATCATGGCATGAACGTGATGATGAGGGTGGAATCCTTGATAGGTGCAAGGCAGGAAATCAATATATCAATGATACCATCGAAGCTGCCTATGTCACACCGTATAGAAATGCTTTCATTGCAGTTGGCTCGTATCTTAATGGCAGGAGCAACAATCAGCCTGTTACATGGGTAGGTTTGACAATCACATCTTCCACGACCGATGCCCAGATAGAGAATGCCATGCCGCTATGGTTGAAGAATGCCAATATGGATGATATAAACACCATTGATGGTGACGCTTGGCGCAAGGTATGGTCAACGTTCTATTCAGCCAGAACAGCACTTCTGACAGCCCTTTCGGAAGATGCGAAAGACAGGGCAGATGAGGCACAACAGACTGCCGACAACATTCAAGATGAAATCGACCGCATAACGTCAGATGGCATCTTGTCAAGGATTGAAAAGAAAGAAGTCCGAAAGGAATGGGAATCGATTGTGCGTGTGCGAGTGCAAAATCTTGCCATCGCTAATGCCTTCGACTTGGCAAGCTACACAGAGTATGGCACAAGTGGCGGTCAAGGTCTGATAACAGCATACAACACAGCATTCACCAACCTTGGCCAATATCTGAATGGAGACTTGGAGCAAGGTGCTTCATCGTCATGGAATGGTACTTCTATCCCTGCATGGCTCAATGACTTCACGACTGACCAGCCAATAACACCTGCAACATATCGTAGTAAGTGGCAGGCGTACTATGAGGCCGAGAGTGCCTTACTCAACGCCATCGCTTCGTTAGCGAAGAAGTCTGGCGACGATGCTCTTGCAAAGTTAAGTGAGATAGCGTCAGACGGAAAGATTACGCCATCCGAAAAGAATACAATACTTGTCAACTGGCGAGAGGTTGTTAGTGAGTTCCCCATCCTTATCAATCAAGCAGACGATTATATGGATAAGGCTTCTAACAATACAGAAGCTGACATGCTGCAAACGGCAATGAACAATTACACCAGTAAGTTTGAGGCTCTGGCTTTTGTCCTTAATAACTTTGTGGCATACACATACAGCATCGTGGCCAATAATTTCCCACTACCTACATGGCTTGGGAGAATGGGAACTACCGAGGAACTGACAATATCTCAAATAGGAGCATTCAACACCGCATGGGATGAATATTACAAGAAACGTACTGTGCTGCAAGAGATTATTACTGATGCTGCAAGGAAGCCTGGTGACGATGCCTTAGATGAGTTGGAGGACTTGGCGGCAGACGGTATTCTGACACCAATAGAAAAGATTACTGTCTTGCGTGAGTGGGATAAAGTCACTACCGAGTACAACACCCTTACGACACAGGCTGCAAAGGCTCACGTTTCGTCCCAGAACCTCACCACTGCTTACGGAAATCTTGGCCAGTATCTTAATGACCCGACAGGTCAATCAATGTGGGCTATCGGTGTCACCCCGAATACGCTTAAATCACCGCTTCTATATCAGAATACGACCATTGACCCTACGACATACAAACAGAGGTGGACTAATTATTACAATGCTCGTTCAGCGTTGCTTACAGCTATTTCAAATGCAAAGGTCAGGTATTTTGTTTCCGTTGCAGTTCCTACACCTCCATACTATGAGGGTGATTTATGGATGAAGCTTGCAGATGCCAATGATACCATTGGCACAATGATGGTTTGTACTAATACAAGGGAGAGTGGAAGCGGTCAGTTGTCCGATTGGTCAGAGGTGCGAGAGACTACCAGAGACCCACGCATCCTGTTAGCGGCATTGGCAGAAAAGGTATATGAATATGTAGGCGGTTACATCAAAGAGAAAGCGAGAAATGCCTATCTCGCATTGTATTTCACTACGTCAACAAACAGCCCACACGCAGAGGGTGATTTGCGTTTTGATGGAACGGCAGCTTATCAGTTTTCCGATATGTGGGAGGAAATCAGTAATGATTCTCTGACAACCGCTTTCAGAGCAGTGTGGGACTTGTTCGGGAACGGAAAGACAATCAAGATTTATAATCAGAAACCGTCTGGAGCCAGCGAGCATGACCTTATTTGCTCATCCATCACGTTTACTGACCCATACTTGGAAAGCGGTAATCAGTATAAGACCGTTGAGGGTGGTATTGAAATCCTAATGTATGGCAAGAACGGCTGGGAGGTGTTGAGAGAATCTACACGCAGTATCATTGAGAATTTGCGTGGATATATCCGCATGGTCGCCTTTGGTTCTGCAAGTGGTACTCTCCAGTCAAGCGGTATTGTGACACAACAGAATTTCGCACAGATATTCTCACAGGCTGTTGGAGAGAGCGGTGACATCATCACAGCCGCCAATATCTGGACATACATAGATGATTTCGTTGATGAGGCTGGTGTACGTCAGATTATCTCTGGAGTGACCATCAGCGCAGACCAGATAGACATTACTGGCAATGACAGGATAAGTCTGATGGTCAAGAATGCTGTCAAGTACAATGTCTGTGCCAACCTCATAACAAGTTCGCTTATTTGCGAGACGAGTACGGCTTATGGATTCGCCAAGCGGTACGTGAAACTTGAAGCAGGGCAAAAGTACACATTCAGCGCAAACGGCCTTGTTCCAAACAATGCCTATCAGAATGGGATGGAACTAAGGGTGTATATATGGCGCGTTAGTAATGGATCGTGGGCCAACACACAACAACTCAAAATCACATACAATAGCGGTAATGCCATGACCAAGAGCGTGACGTTTACTGCTGATGCTACGGCAGACTACTTCATCCAGTCCTATATGGCTTTGGCCAGTGGTACAGATGCGACAACATCGGCAGGCGGCACACGAACCTACGGAGTAACCGTAAACTGGTATAAGTTGGAAAAGGGAGAGACCGCAACTGAATGGATAGCAGGTGTTGGTGATGAAATGCTCTGGAAGAACTATATCACCAACCCGAGAGCCGTTGACGGTGCCTTTGACAGTTACGTGGAGAATGGAGTTACGAAATCCCATTGTTCAAAGACAACAGATGCCACTTTTGGTGAAGTGGTTAGTATCACCCATGATACAAGTGCTAACTGGCAGTTGCGTTTCACCGCTGGGAATGGTTATACTAATCTCGCAGGAAAGGTTGTCACATTCTTCTGTATATGTAAGAACTCAAATGACCAAGACGCAACAGCGCAACTGCGTTTCGGAGGCGGTGATGAGAATGTTAGTGCCTTGAATACCCAAGTGTCAGACTTCATCGACCTTGGCAATGGATGGAAAAAATACTACGCCACACGGTATATCAAGACTGGCCTCATGAGTGACACAAACGGCCAGCCGACAAACGCAATAGGTATTAACTGCGTTATCGGCACATGGTCTGTCTATGCCGTTGGTGTTGTTCTCGGAGGTGTTTGCCCTACCACGCAGGAAATCATGGAGCATTGCGGATTGAAAGCCACTGGTATAGACATCGAGAACAACAGAATCACCTTGTATGGAAACAATATCGTATTCGGAAATTCGGACGGCTCAATCACTGGTAAGATATGGATTGACCCAGCCGCCGGAACGCTTCATGCCACGAATGCAAATATCAACGGAGTGTTCACGTCAGAAGATGTGCAGATGGGGAACTCCATCATTATTGATGCGAATAACGGGTATTTGAAAATGCGCGGCCCTAATTCCATTCAAGATGGAACTGTATTACCGAATGGCTCTGGTCGTGGCGATTTGCTCAATATTCATTTTGAAACAGACCCAGATACCCTTTGTAGATTGGCTAATTTCAAATTGTCTTATGCTAATGGAGTAAAGTCTATTGAACTTGACCCAGACTATGGGCTTCGGATGTATGATAGTTTATCGTATGGAACCCTTACGTTAGACCGTAAAATATTGAGTGACGTAAATAAGTTTTTCAATGATGGATTCCCAACTCTTGGTTTTCAAAAAAGCTCGTATTTCAGACAAGGTGGAGGCTTCTTTGTAATCATGGATAGTAATTTAACGTTACCGACCATTACAGAGATAGAGCAACAATATTTACTGATATTCAATTCTTCTGGTAGAACTATAACTAAAGGCAGTGGTCATGATTTTTATGTAGATGACACGGCTCAAAACTCTGTTTCTCCCTCAAAGAATAGTATTGGACTACTTCTGTCTGGTGTTGACAATTTAGGTAATTATTTTTGGAGTTTCTATTACGTATCATGAAGATAATATATTGTAAACATTTCCCACCAAAGGGATATAAGGCCATAACGTTAGTGTGGTGGCTGTTTGTTAGGGATGGGGCAAAGGTAACTCCATTCCTTATGAACCATGAAATGATACACTATTACCAGCAAAGGGAAATACTTGTATTGCCGTTTTTCCTCTGGTATGGAGTGGAGTTCCTTTTTCGCCTCATCCAATATCGGAATTGGAAGAAAGCCTACCGCAACATTTCGTTTGAGCGAGAGGCGTATGCCAATGAGGTGAATTATGACTATCTCAGAAATGTACGTGTAAGATTCGCATGGATAAAATATCTAAAACAGGAATAATATGAAAATCGATTTTACGAAGATTGAGGTGCAGGTATCGTTTGATGGCACCAAGCAGACGCTCAACCTCGCAAAGAGGATTGGCAATGATATGATGTTCAACTCATCCGTTATCTGTGACATCGGATTTGAGGAACTGGCAAGGCAGATATACTTCTCTGACGGAGAGGTTGACGTGCCTGTTGAGTATGTAAGGCCATTGCTGCAAGTGCTGGCAGATTGTCGCTACATCGCTTGTGTAAGAAGATATTTGGCAAAGAAACTGAATGGGTGAGAAGATTGGATTCATAATCGACAGCAGGGAGGTACAGGCTAATGGAATGGTCAAGGTCTCTGTTCGGATGCTCAACAGCACCAAGTCGCAGCTTGGTACGAATGAGTTGCCGATAATCCTTAATTCCATCAAGCGGAGCAATGTACTCGACCCAGAGACACATGTCGGTTTTGATTACATATTTGATTTCCCTCTGGCCGATGGTCATGGATTCCCATACGTTTTTGACTTCCCATTTGAAGACGAAGAAAACAGAAAACTGATATAATCATGGCAAAGATAGTAACAGGAGCAAAGAGGTCTGGAGACCTTATGACATCACAGATGTACAATGACATCATCAATGCCATCAATGAAAACGCTGATGTGCTGGATGGTCATACCACATCCATTGGTACCATCAATGAAACGATTGATGCCATTGATGAGCAGACACAACAGAACACGCAAGCCATTCGGAACATATCACAGGGCAATATACGTCAAGTGTTCCTCACACAAGTGGAGTATGACGCAATGGTTGCCAACAACCAGATTGAACCAGATGTATTGTATAACATATATGAATAACCATGCAGACCTACAATCAGCGTGACATCGTGGCCAAAAATCTTGGCCGTAATGCTATTGCCGCAGTCTATCAAGGCTTGCGTCTTGTTTGGATCGCGGTGCGCTCATGTTTCGGCAGCGGAATATGGGTAAGACAAAAACCTTGGCTCGGAAGTGAGAAATGGAAGAACAATAAATAATTAAAACGAAACGACTATGGATTTACCTGACAACATCTACAAGGCTGTTACGAGAGGCAAGAGAGGGCTTCGCCAGCAAACGTTCGTGTTTTCCTTGGCTGAAATGAAGAATGATGCCAATGATACCATCAATGCTTTCTGTGAGACGCATAATGTTTTAAACATCGTATTCAGCGAGAGCAAAGGACACTTGGTATATGTAATAATTTATAAATTGTAATGTTATGGCAGACATACAGAATCTTAATGAAAGCTGGGAGGGTCATTCTGGGCAAGAGGTTGAGACATTTGTCAAAGGGAAACTCCAGCAACAGGTAAATGGAATCGTTGTCAATGGCGTGTCACGTCAGAAAGACCTCAACGGCAACGTAAATCTTACAATCCCAGAGGTTGATGCGTCTCTGAATACAGAGAGTACAAACCCTGTCGAAAATGGTGTGGTGGCAACTGAAATCAATGCCATCAAGAGCAAGACCATCGGCAATATGTACACGCAGGATGCTGGCGATGGTGAAAACTTGAATCTCATCATTGAGAATGAGAACGGAAGCCAAGTCGCATCATGCCGCATCCCGAAAGCGAGTGAGGGCGGTGACCAGACGTATGCGAGGGTTTCGCTTTCTCTCTCTAAAAGCCGCATAAAGAAAGGTGACAGCGTAGTTCTGAACTGGACGTATAACAATGTCAACAGCGATGGCACACCTACTGGACGTGTGGCAGAGACTGTTACCATCCGTGCCGTGAATGGTACGACAGAGACTTTCAGACAGGTATTGCAGAATGTGAGTGATGGAGCAACAGGGCAGTTGACGCTCGGTGAAGACGTGCTGCCTGCTGGAACCATTGGTGTGTATGTTATAGCAGTCGCCATGCTTGACGATGGAACGGAACAGAGGGCACAGGCTTATAAGACCGTTTCTGTTGTCACGATGAGCCTTGTATCATCATTTGACCCATCATCACAACTTGCATTGAACAATGGCTATCTTGACGGCTCGACCGTTGATGTTCCTTTCGTGTTCACTGGACCAAAGGGAACGGCAGTCACCATGTGGCTTGATGGCCAGCAATACGATACCAAGACAATCAGCACAAGTACGGCCTCAACTGGCCATTTCTATATTGATGCTACTGAACTGGCCGCAGGCAGGCACAATATCCAGATTGTAGCCGAAAGTGACGGTCTGTTAAGTAATGTCCTGTATTTCGACTTCTTGAAAGCTGGGAGTAACACGCCATATATAGGTTTGAGAATTACCTTGTCAGCTGATTCTCTGAACGAGTTGCCCCTTGGCTACTCTGGTGGTGTTGAACAGAATGCGCTCCCAATATCAGCAGTCCAATATGAAGAATTGACTTTTGATTTCGCTGCATGGAACGCGGAAAGTGTGAGTACATCTGTTATTGTCGCTGTTGACGGAGTTACAAGGCAGACCATTACAGCCGACCGCTCGTTGCAGAACTATGCAGAGAGATTTGACGCTTCTGGCAACGTCATTCTAAGTCTCACAGCTGGAAGCGTCACAAGGTCTTTGGCTCTCGCCATCAATACCGCATCTGGTGTAGATGTAGCCGAGACTTCTGACTATTATATCAAACTAAGTGCAACAGGCAGAAGCAACAACGAGAGTGCGGCCACACGTTCAAATTGGGGCGACATCACCACTTTCAAGGGCGTTGACTGGAAGACGAACGGATGGGACACAAAAGACGGTTGCCCTGTCCTCAAACTCACCAATGGAGCGAAAGCCATTATTGGTTACAAGCCTTTTGAATTGACAAACCAGTATAGCGTTTCTGGCAATGGTATGACTGTTGAAATGGAAATCATGGTCAGCCAAGTTCTTGAGCGTGGTGCGCAAATTGTCAGTTGCCTCTCGCCTAAACTCAATGGCACAAGTGACCTCGGTTTCGGTGTCACAACTGAAAAGGCTGGAATATTCCTCGGAGAGATTCAGCACATACCTACGGCAGAGAAAGACGAGAATGACGAGACGCTTGTCATTGACCGTGTGCTTGGTGTAGAGAATGCCATCGCACCAGACAGATGGATGAAGATAGCGTTTGTCATGCAGAGCAATGGTGACGGACGTAAGATGATGCTCTATATCAATGGCGTTCTATCCAAGGCGAACCGTTATGATACAGGAACAAACCTCATCCAGCAAGTGGCACAAAGCATCACGTTTGATTCAAGCAAGGCAGATGTCTATATCCGCTCTGTCCGTATCTATCGCAGAGCCTTGACAGACACAGAACTGTTAAGCAACTTCATTGTTGACCGTCCTACGGCATCGGAAATCAGAGACAAGTACGATGATAACAATGTCCTTACAGAGCAAGGAACGCTTGACATGAACACGATTATCAATCGTGGCCGTGGTGTTCTCGTTATCATCCGCTCAGAGGACAGTGGTACTGGCCTCACAGACGTTTTCGCCAGAAATGACAAAAAGGCTGACTTTGTAGCTGACTACATTCATTGGTATTCACCACTTGGCAGGGCAAATGACTTCGAAGCGTACAACGTCTATATCCGCATACAGGGAACATCGTCAACGAAGTACCCTTGGAAGAACGTCAGAATTTATTTGAATAAAGGGCCGAAAACCGCAGAAAAACCTCTGCGTCTGTTGATAGGTGGTGTTGAGACGAGCAGCCTCAAATATGCACTTCGCGGAAGTGCTAACTCAATAGCCCAATCAGTGCTTTGTGCAAAAACCGACTTCGTGGATTCTTCTTTGGTGCTGAATACAGGTGGTGCTCGTTTGTTCCATGACACGATGCTTTCATTGAACTTGCTCACACCTCCACAGCAATATGACAGGCGCATTCGACAGGCTGTTGATGGTATTCCGTGCGACATGTTCTGCGGAACTGACATCAACGGAACACTGACTTATTACGGCCAGTTCAACCTCAACAATGAGAAGTCAAAGTCTGGTGGTATCTTCGGCATGGAGGGTGTGAAAGATTCACAAGGCAGCAGCGTTAATTGGGATTGTCCCATTGCCCTTGAAGCACTTGACAACGGCTCACCCATGACACTGTTTCAGAGTGCCGGAAGTGCCTCCAGTGCATCGCTTGAAACGCAGCTTGAAGCAGAGTTTGACAAGGGGTTTGAGTTCAACTTCCCAGAAGATACGTTCTGGAGCAGTACGAAGATAAGCGACCCGAACAAGGAAAGTGTGGCATCGAGCGCACAGAAAACAGCCATCAAGAGACTTATGGGATGGCTTTACGATGTGACACCATCAGCCATGCGCAGCAATCCAGATTATGGAACGAGAGACGGCTGGAGTGCTGAATCAAAAGCCAAGTGGGTATCGTCACGGTTCAAGAATGAGGCAAGCAGCTATTTCGACATCAACCACCTGTTGACGTACTACCTCTTTACTGATTATTGGGCAAGTGTTGACCAGAGAGCCAAGAACATTCTTTGGCGCACATGGGACGGCCTTAAATGGTATTCCACATTCTATGATGGTGATACGGCCATGTCTATTCGTAATGACGCTTTCATGGTCTATCTTTACAACGTCACCAGAGACACATGGGATGATGAGCGCAGAAAATATGCCTTTGAGGGTCACGATAGCCGCCTGTGGTGTCTTGTCCTCGCGAACTTTGAAACTGAACTAAGGCAATGCGCAACCAACCTAAGAAGTGTGTTGAGCACTGTAAGGATGCTTCAAATGTTCAATGGTGAAATGCAGGGTAACTGGTGTGAGCGTCAGTACAATATGAGCCAGATATTGAAGTATGTTCAGACAATGGACACGCTGAACTATGTCTATACCCTTACAGGAAACCGTGAGGCTCATCGCACAGCGTTCTTGACAGACAGGGGAGAACTCTTGGATGCTCGGTATGCGACCAGTGCTTTCCAGTCAGACAATGTGGATATTGTGATAGCCAGAACAAGTAATGACGCTGTTTCAAGATTGACCATAAAAAGCGGTGACCTGTATTACTTTGGCTATGGAACTAACAACAATGCTCTGTTGTTTGGCCCAGTTGAGGCTTTCGCTGGCGATACAGTGGAAATGCAGTTCTCACAGACCATGCAAGCCTCTGACCCAGCACGTGTCTATGGTGCAAGCCGAATGACAGAAATAGACTTTTCGCAGATGCTTGGTCAAGTGTCCGGCTCACTCAACCTTGGAAAGTGCGTGATGCTCTCAAAGCTGATTATGCCGTTATCTGTTGCGCCAAACCTCGGTGTGCAGCTTAATTTCGGCTCCATAGCAAAGATTGAGTATATCGACCTTACCGGGCAGACATCAACAGGAACGAATAGTGCTGGTACTGTACTTGACGTTTCTGGTCAGAGCCGCTTGAAAACCTTGCTTGCTGGTGGAACGGCATTGACAAACATTGTGTTGCCAGAGGGTGCGCCAATAACGACCCTTGTTCTACCGTCAACGCTTACAAGACTGTCTTTGCGTTACCTCCCCGAACTGACAGAAAACGGATTGACATTGCAGGGTACGGCAAACGTCAGCCATTTCTCATTCGCAGAATGCCCGAAACTCGAATGGCAGGAGTTGATAGCGCAATGCCCCAATGTGGCATACTTGCGTATCGAGGGTGTCAATGGAAAGGTGCGCCCAGAGTTCTTGGAGAGATACATGAACCTTGGAGGTATCAACGCATCTGGCATTGAAACGACTTATCCCGTCATGACTGGCAAGGTCACGCTCACCACTGTTATCACTGCCGAAAGGCTTGCCGCTCTCCGTGCGAAGTACACTCCTGGTGGCCTCGACATTGAAGAGTGCCAGTTCTCGCAGTACATTTTTGATGATTTGGTTACCGACCCTGCAAACATCACCAATGAAGACAACCAGACTGGCCTTGACTATTTGGATGATTCCATTGTCGATATGGACGACCAGCCGAATAAGTATAGGGCAAGCGGTCATGTGCAACTCATCCATGACAAGTGCCAGTTGTGCAGCGGTCGTGTTGGATATAGTCAAGAGAAACAGTATAATGTAATGAAGGTGAAAAAACTTTCAAAGGACAGCCTTTTCGAGACTGCCGATGGCGATACTTTCAATCCGACTGACCCTAACGGAGAGGGATATGATGTGTTCCTCTATCTGCCTCGATACTGGTACAAGGGTGTGAACGAGTATAAAAGGGCTCGAAAGCATTTCTTCGTATCGAGTAGGCAGCAATGCCCAGAGAGCACGGCCACTATCACGAGGCGTTATCTATTGTCCGAAATCCTTTTCATGGAGGGGAAAGCCATCGATAATCAGGTTGTCTCTATTGGTGACACCTTGGATAGCAATTCTTTCACAACCGCAACCGAATGCTCTGTTTACAGAGTAGAGGTGAGTGGCATGAAACAAGTTCGTTTCCCGAGTATGAATCATAGTTATTTCTCACATTTGTTTGCTGATGAAGATGATTCTGTCATTGCCATCGCGAACTTGCAGATGAGTGATGCAAGCAGCAATCCTGCTGACTTCATGAATGACGAGGGAGACTATGATTTCAGAGACGTACCCGATGGAGCGAAATACTGCTATTTCACTTGCAGAAATGCGGCTGGCAGGAACTTGGAGGCAATCGTAACCGATTCTCCAGAGGTAGAAGCCATTGAGCCGGATTGGGTTGAGCACAAGCCAGAACTCATCGGAGTGTATCAAGGTTTCGCAGCTGGTGTGACCACTGGAGGAACAGCCACAAGTGGACTGCGTTCAATTAGCGGTAAGGTTGTCTCTCGCGGTAACAACACTGCAACCACAAACACCGCATGGCAGTATGACAACAATGGAAATCCGACAAATCTCCCGACATCGAAACTTAACGGAACTGCACAGGATTTCTTCAACCTCGCATCGTATAGAAATGTACAGACAGGTGTGGTCAATGGAGAATACTCTACCGTTCCTTATGAGACATCAAAGGACATGGCCAACCTGTTAATGGCATGGTTTGGTACCAGAGATATAGAAACTATCGTTGGCCGTGGTACCTCTGCTGGTGAGACAACAGGTGTTAGGAATGCGATTGCCTTTGGTGATTCGTCTTACTATGCCCAGAATCAGCATAACAAGATGTGGGGGTTGGAATGTTGGACTGGCTCAACCTATGAATGGACTGACAAAGGCTGCCTCAATGCCCCATCATTCGCAGCATTCAAGAAAGCGAAACGTCCTGTGAATAGTTCCTATGTTTCTGACAAATATTACAACATTCTGCAACAGGACGGAACCGAACGCAGGGTAAGGGCTGCATACGACGGTAACAAGTGGCAGAACAATGTGGCGAGAGTGCGCTTTGGCCGCTATTGTGACATCGTTGTCGGCTCATACGCTGGAGATACTTCCTATGTCACTTGTTATGCAGCCTACCAGTCCACCCATGCTGATAAAGGCCGGGTGTTGGGTCGCTCGGGCGGCAGTGCGGGTGCGGCCGCAGGTGTTGCGTATTCGGGCGCGTATAGCGCGTCATCGCACTCGGGCACGGGCAGCGGTGCTCGGCTCTGCTTCTTCGGTGAAATAGAGAACGAGAGCGAACTGCTGTGATTGCTCGGAGAGCGTGGCGGTTTTCTGCCGCCCCTCTCCATTTGAAAAATATAATAAGGTGGCGAATCTTCTGGCCGGGTGTTGGGTCGCTCGAACAACAATGCGAATGCGAACGCAGGTGTTGCGTATTCGAACACGAATAACGCTTCATCGAACTCGAACACGAACAACGGTGCTCGGCTCTGCTAAGTCAAAGTTAATCGTCTCTCCTACAAGATTACGTGTTGGTCAATGTAGTGGGCGAAAGATTCAAGCCTCGGCAAAAGCGATTCTTTCCAGTACACAAAGAACTGACAAGAATTGGAAAGCGGAAACATCAAAGGGTGTGGCCGATTATGGTCAAGTAGCGTAGTTGAAAGTCCTATGGCCACATGAACGAAGAAGAAATAAATATGAAGAGACATGGATTTCTGATACAGAAGATTATCGAATGCTCCAATATGTACAGGGCGTTTGACGAGGTTGTTGACCAACTGAAAGAGCCAAGGCGAACCTATTACCGAAAGAGGCGAGAGGGCTTAATCCAGAGGCTCACAGAAAAGATTGGCAACGGCTCATTCCGTGTGCGTGGCTATCGTGAAATGCTTGTCACGGATGGCCCAAAAGTTAGATTGGTGCAAAGTCCATGTGTCGAAGACAGAATAGGATGCAATGCCATCATGCGAGTAGTTGAAGATGTGATATATCCAAGTGTCATAAAGACTTCCGCTGCAAGCATACCTGGTCGAGGAATGCACAGGCTGTTTACGAAGATGCGCTCTGATATTGAGAGAAACCCAGATGGAACTCGGTATTTCTACAAATGCGATATTCGTAAATTCTTTGAATCGATAGACCAAGAAAAGATGTGGAATTGTGTCCGTAAATTCATCAAAGACCCAGTTCTGTTGCCAATGCTCCATGATTTTATCACGATGATGGATCATGGCTTATCGATAGGGCTTCGCTCATCGCAATGCTATGGCAATATCTTTTTGAGTGACATTGACCATTACTTCAAAGACCATTTGAGAGTGAAGTATTATTACCGATACTGTGATGATATAGTCATTCTCGCAGAATCAAAGTTGCGGTTATGGTTGCTTCGGGACATCATGCACCAGAAAGCAGAAGAGATTGGGCTGGAGGTGAAACCCAATGAATGCGTCAAGCCTATCAGTGAGGGTATTGATTTCCTTGGATTCGTCTATGATGGCAGGAAAGCACTTTTGAGAAAGCGAACCAAGCAGAAAGCCGCCAGACGATTGCACAAGGTCAAGAGCCGTAAACGTAGGCAGGAGATTGTCGGCAGTCTGAAAGGCATGGCCAAATGGTGCGATGCAAAACACTTGTTCAAAACTTTAACAAAGAAAAATATGGAATCATTTTCGGAATTGATGAAGAAGAAACGTTCTGCTGGTATTGATTATACTGGCAAGGATGGAAAGCGCATTCTCAAAGGGAACTTGGAGAACCTGCGTACTCTTGTTAATATGCACATCACCATCATTGACTTCGAGGCCTATGTTCCCACAAAGAACGGCCCTCGTTATGTTGTGCAGTTCCAAAAGGATGATGGTACGATGTGCAAGTATCTCACCAATGACAGCGAGCAGAAGTTCTGGCTTGAAGAGTTGAAGAAAGATGGCAGCCTACCATTCGGATGCACGATTACACCGCAATACTTCGGACAGGGCAAAGTCCGCTATATGTTCACGTAAACCTCAAATGATATGGAAATAGTATTTGGAGCAACAGAGCGTCATGATGATTTTGTCATTCTCGGCAAAAGAGCAGTCCTTATTTTCGGCTATGGAGAGGATGCTGAAATGGGAGGATTTGACTACCGTCATACTTTCAGCCACATTCCCACTCGCGAGGAAGTGGTAAAGGTTATCAATGACCATGTGAATGAGTTGACTGACAAGAAGATTCTCTCTGGCTTTGTCTGGAACGGGAAAAGCGTATGGCTGTCAACAGAAAACCAGTTCAATTTCAAGGCGGCATTTGATGTTGCCGTACAAACTGGAGGTGCGACACTTCCCATCAAGTTCAAACTTGGGGAAGATGAGAATGGAGAACCAGTTTACCATGTCTTTGAAGACATGTCCGTATTCTCCGACTTCTATACAAAGGCAATTACCTTTATCATGACAGCTTTGAACGAGGGCTGGAATGAAAAGGATTCTGCCAAACAGTGGATTGAAACTTTGAACATCTAAATTGAGAAGATATGAAAAAATATGTTATACCATCCATCGTGGTAATGCCAATGATTATGGAGCCATTTCTTGACGTTTCGGTTATCTATGGCAGAGACGCACAAGACCCCACTTTTGAAGGGAGCAGTGAAGTGACAGGTAGTGTATGGGATGAATGACAATATCGTTAGTTCTATCATGCGTCCTCGCTTTTAGCGTTGTGGCCATTGCTGCCATCAAGAAGAAAGCCGTTCCCGAATCCATTTCTGAAATAGCCTATATCATTCCGCATTGGGCTTTCTCGTCATGGATAGCCTTGGTCGGAATACTCGTCATGCCGGAAATGATGAATAGCCTCAACGAGGACTGGCAGTGGGTAGGATTCCTTTCCATTGCAGGCTTGATGCTCGTAGCCTCGTCAGCATACTATAAGACAGAGGCGAAAGCACTTCATTACATTGGCGGTTGCCTGTGTGCCGTATGCGCGTCAGTCGTGGTCGCAGTCATACAGCCTTTGTTACTGTTTACATGGATTGCTTATGCAATAGTTATGATAAAGCCTCCCAGAAGCTGGCTGTTCTGGGGCGAGGTAGTAATATACGCCTTGCTGTTTGTGGCTTTGTATGTCTGAACGTGAACCGAACAGGTGAAGCGTGAATGTATCGCCCATTGCTGGCTGTTGGGCTTGAAGATTCACGCGACACTTGCAAGGTTTGATTGTCTAACCTCTAAAATGATTCTATAATGGAAGTAAGCATAACTGAAATTATTGTCACACTCGTTAGTGCGATAGGCGGTTGGGAGATGGTCCGCTATCTCATCAACCGCAAGATAAATAAAAGAAAGGAGGAAGCCGAAGCGGACTCTCTGGAGTTTGGCGTATTGAAAGACACTGTGCATTTTTTGCAGGAACAGCTGCATGAACATGTGATGCAAGATGCCGCGAAAGAGAAAAGATTTGTAGAACAGACGCAAAGACTTCGTAAGGTGCAAGATGATAACTACAAACTTTTGCAAGAAAAGAGCAAGATTGAGTTGGAGTTGCAGACGTACCGATGCGTTGTCAAGAAGTGTCCCAAACGTGAACCACAAAACGGATATTGATATGATATTGAAAAAAGGAAGCCGAGGGGATGAGGTGAAATCACTCCAGAAATCCCTTCATCTGCAAGTGGATGGCATCTTTGGT
>JAEEGL013193946.1_pt1 | contig 19129 bp, 21 predicted proteins | sample 9134231 | NCBI WGS metagenome assembly JAEEGL01 (sample SAMN16246548, study PRJNA631951) | gut metagenome | biome: gut microbiome; feature: rumen; material: fiber-attached | host: Bos | place: Iran: Karaj | collected 2018-10 | reverse complement strand
GCTATCAGCGGGACGGGACGGCCATCCGCGTCGAACAGTTCCTCCGGCCTGTACGAACGGAGCCACTCCTCCAGCATCGGGAGATGTCTCTCCGTGTCTGCACCCATGGATATGGGCACCTGGTGCGCGCGCCAGCATCCCTCGAGGGGCTTGCCGTCCACCTCTTTCGGCCCGGTCCAGCCCTTGGGAGTGCGCAGCACGATCATAGGCCAGCGCGGACGGGACGGGTCCCCGGTCCTGCGCGCCTTCTCCTGTATCTCCCTGATGCTTCCCACTGCGGAGTCGAGGGCCGCAGCCATCTTCTGATGCATCTCCTCCGGTTCGCTGCCCTCAACGAACAGGGGCTCCCAGCCGCAGCCGCGGAAGAAGCACTCGAGCTCCTCCCGGCTGACGCGTGAGAAGATGCTGGGATTCGCTATCTTGAAGCCGTTCAGGTGAAGTATGGGCAGAACGGCGCCGTCCGTTATGGGATTCATGAACTTGTTGCCGTGCCACGACGTCGCGAGCGGGCCGGTCTCGGCCTCGCCGTCTCCCACAACGCAGGCGGCTATGAGATCCGGATTGTCCATGACCGCGCCGAAGGCGTGGGCCAGCGAATAGCCGAGCTCCCCTCCCTCGTGGATGGAACCCGGAGTCTCGGGCGCGACGTGGCTTGGTATGCCGCCCGGGAACGAGAACTGCTTGAAGAGCTTCTTCATGCCTTCCCGGTCCTGAGTTATATTAGGATAGATCTCGGTATAACTGCCGTCGAGCCAGTCCTGTGCGACCATGGCGTTGCCGCCGTGGCCGGGTCCCGACAGGTAGATCATGTCGAGGTCGTCGCGCTTGATGACCCGGTTTAAGTGCGTGTATATGAAGTTCTGGCCGGGGCAGGTCCCCCAGTGGCCGACGATGGTCTTCTTTATGTCGGTCTCAGTGAGCGGGCGTTCCAGCAGCGGATCGTCCAGAAGATACAGCTGGCATGCCGTCAGATAATTTGACGCCCGCCAGTAGGCGTCGATCTGTCTGAGTTCATCCGCGCCGAGCGGCGCGGCTGCGGCCACGGCGTTCTTTTTTCCTGTCTGCTTTTTCGCTGCGGGCATAGCGCTGCCTCCTCATAAATGGGTTATCATCAGTGTACTTATTTTTTCGGGATTATTCAACCTCGGGACGCAAAAAAACCGTCGGGCGAAGTTTTCGTCTTGACTGTCCGGCATGAAGGCCGTATGTTGAAAAAGAGAAAAAGCGAAGGGAGCGGAATATACATGCAGACTGTACAGCAGGCTCTCGACAAACTCAAAAAGTCACGGTTCCGCTCAGGTTTCAGGCTGACCGGAGACGAACTCGCATACGTGGCCGAAAAGGGCGAGGACGTCATACGCGGTCATGCAGCCGACTTCGTCCGGCAGAAGCTCGCTCCCGCGGAGCCCGCGAACGACGGAAGGCAGACCCCCATGCGCGGGCACCCCGTCTTCAAGGCGATGCACGCGTGCGCCTGCTGCTGCCGCGGCTGTCTGAACAAATGGTACCGCGTGCCGAAGGGCGTTGAACTCACTCCGTCGCAGCAGGAGCGGATAGTGAATCTCCTCATGGCCTGGATAGAAAGTCAGCGCTCCGGGCAGGAGCGCTGAACTTTTCCCGCTATTTTCTGATCTGGGAAAACTCCTTGAGCGTCTTCTCGATGATCTCGACGATGAACTTCTTGGTCTTCGAACTCTTCCGCAGGGAATTCACGACAGCGATCGCGGCTCTCATCTTATGCTCCGTGAGATCGGTCAGGGTCACGGCGCCTGTGGCACCGAGCACCTCGAACAGTTCCTCGATGAATTCGCTGCGCTCCCGGTCGTCCATTTTTTCGAGCACCGTCGTCATGCTCTCTTCAAAAGCGCGGCTTCCCCGGCTGAGTTTCGCACACCGCGTGAACCCCGTCGGGACGGTCTCCCAGTTGAAGCCGTCGTGGGCGGCTATGCCGCTCTTTGAGCTCTTGACTATTATGAAGCCCTCGTCCTGGGTAAGCAGCGTGCCGACGATCGAGTGCTGCGGCAGGAGCGTGCGGACCCTGCCGCGCACGGCAAGGTAACCTTCTCCTGTCAGGAATTCCTGACGGAATCCCGGCCCGTCGTTGTTATATACGCAGATGATCCTGTCCTGTATCTCCCTGGGCGCGTTCGCGGCAGCGTAGACCGCCAGGTTGCCGCCCTTCGAATGACCGCCGACTATGATCGGGCCGTCGAAAGCCTCTGCGGCCCTTTTCAGGTATGCCAGCGCGTCGGCCTGCGCCGCGACCGTCTCCGTAACGGCCATCAGCAGGTTCTCCTTCCAAGCTACGAGGTTGTCGTCGGTGCCGCGGAAAGAAACGTAGTGCGTTCCGTCCGGCAGAGTCACCGTTAGCGCCGAGAACTGCTCCGTCTCCGACGGCACGATCTTCGATACAAAGCCGGACAGTTTGAGCCCGCCGAAGCGCACGGTGTCCGGCAGCCGTTTTATCATGGGGTTTATCTTCGGCGAGGCGAGAAGGCCGAGATACCGCCCCTCTTCGCCGTAGACCGAGAAGTACCTGTCGCAGGCGTCGCGTATCGGGATCTCGGTCATGCTCCCGGGAAGCAGTCCGGAGAAATCCGGCGTGCCGATCTTCGCCACTATGTAGTTGTCCACATCGTTGAACGGAGAAACGGAAAAGGGTACGTCTCCCCGCCAGTCGAGGTAATCGAATATCGTCGACATTCTGTCCGCGCTCCTTTCAGGTCAAGCGCCGGTACGGCAGGAGCCGCGCCGGCTTTATTTTTTTCCGTTCATGTCTATCACGGTGAATACGACGGCGCATGGCACCAGAAGGCAGTATCCCGCCGTATGGAGCCATCCTGAGCCGGCCAGTTTGCCGATGAGCGCTATAAGCATGCACCCCGCGCACGCAAGCATCAGGGAACCCATCAGCTTCGTCTGCCGCTCCGCGTCGAAGCCATCCTTCTGCTGCTCTTTTTTCCCGCTGAACGAGGTTATGAATTCAGATCCTTTTCCTAGTGAGAGCGGTATTCCCACCGCAAGGAACGCGGCCATGATCACTGCCGGGATTATCATATGAGGCCTCCTGTCAGACTTCCGTTCCGCCTGCGTCGCCGCCGTCCGGACGTCCTGTTTTTTCCGCGTTGCGGATATCGTCGAGCATGCTGTACCGGAGCCAGCAGGTCGTAAGAGCGTCCAGCTTGTCCGGGTCGAATCCGTGCTCCACACAGTATTCTTCGAACTCTATGTCTTCCACGGTCATACCCTCCCCGCCGCTCTGCGGCGGCGTCTGTCTTCATCTAACAGGATACTAGAAATCTCAGCGGTGTGCAAGTGCGGAAAAGGCTCCGGTCCGGCTGAAAACAGCCGTCCGGAGCCTTTTTGCATCTTTGAATGAGGGATATATCAGAACTTGCCGCTGTGGCCGGAAAAACCGTGGGAATTGACGGTCGTCCCGCCGCCGTGCCCTCCGCCGCTCCCGCGCTGTTCATGCACGATGCGCTCGCGGTGCACGGTCTGGTGTGTGAAGCGGTCGTAGCGGTCGTTCATGACCATGCCGTTCTCCCTGGCGATGTACCTCTCGGCTCCGACCGCCTTGACGGCGTTCTTCATCTGTCTCTTGAATACGCCGCAGGTGATGGCGGCGATTATCACGCCGAGTATGAGTCCGATTATCGCGGACATCCTTATCCTGTCGGCCCGGCTGGGCGGGCTGTATTCCGGTTCGTCCTCGGAGTAATCGTCTACGGGCGTTCCGCTCTCCGCGAGGGCGAGCATCTCGCCGGCTTTCTCGACATAATCGTAGAAGCCGCCGTACCAGTCGTCGCTGCGGAAATTGTCCAGGAACTCGCCGGCCAGGACTCTGGAACCGTAATCGGTAAAGGAATAGTGCGCCTTCTGCCCGAAAGCGATCAGGGCGTAGTCGCGGTCCTCCATACTGAGCATGAGCAGGATGCCGTTCTTTTCCTCCCCGACGCCGAGATCGAAATACTCGTAAAGGTCCTCCGCGCAGGTCTGGACGTCGGTGTCCTCGAGATCGCGGTAATCGCCGACAGTCACGACGTAGACGCCGCAGCCGTACTTTCCGGCGATGTCCTCAGCCATCTGCTCGAGCGTGGCTGCCTGTTCCTCGGTCATGAGTTCCGCGGCGTCCGTCACGTTCGGCAGGTCCGCCGCCAGAGCGGGAGATACAAGGAGCACGATCATCAGCACTGCGGCGAGGAAAGTAAGAAGCAGTTTCTTCATGGCAGTTCCTCCTTAGAGCAGGAACTGCACGGCGGTCACGACCGCCGTTACAGCCACCGTTATCCCGGCGAACCAGGCCCAGTATCTGCCTCTGTCGACCGGCAGATCGCCGACGATCTTTCCGGTCTGCCCGTTCATCGCGAACATATAGTTGTTGCCGTGCCACTTCGTGTTGAGTATCCATACCGGGAGAAGCGCGTACCTGACTCTTCCGCGGCGCAGGCGCATATCCCGGCCGTTCACCATGACGGAAGCATATCCGGAGATGGTGGATGAGACCGCGTTCTCCGCCGTCCTCGACGCGCGGTCGTCCGCGCGGGCCGCGCACTCGTCCGCCGAGACGTCGTACTTGTCCGCCATGTAGCCGGGCAGGTACGCGTTCGAAAACGCCGTGAGAGCGCTGTAGTCGTAGGGCTCGAGCGCGTCCATGTACTCGTCCGGCATCTTTTTCGAAGCGTCGACCGGGATGCGGTCGAATGAGACGGTGCCATTGCGGTACACGTCATAGTATTCCGTGACCGTTATCCGCTCGTCGCGGGTAACATTCGTGTGCACGCGCGTCGCCGTTGCATGGATCGCCGTGTCGGCAGAACCGTCGTACATCCAGAACGGTACGTACACGCCCTTGACTTCGTTTATGTGGTTCTCGGAGGCAAACGCCTTCGGGAGCAGCTTTTTGCCGTGATAATAATCCCTGAGCGCCTTGACCGCGGCGTCCTTGTTGAGTCTGAACGGTATGACGTAATCCGGCTTGAGCGTACCGGACAGGTTGCCGGGCACTATCGTCGGGTTGCCGCAGTACGGGCAGCTGGTCGCCGCCGTATTCACGTCGAAAATGAGTTCGGCTCCGCAGGACGGGCAGTTGTATGCCCTGACGTCTCCGTCTTTTCCCCAGTCACTGGACATGTCCGCGCTGTCCCAGCCTTCTTCGGCGGCAGCGGCCTGGGCCGCTTCCTCCTTTTCCGCCGCTGCGGCGGCAGCCGCGGCTGCCTGCTCGTCCTTCTCGGCGTAGAGAGATTCTACCTCTGAAACGGTGAAGGAACTTCCGCAGTAGTCGCAGACCAGTTTGCCGCTCTTTTCGTCATAGCGGAGCGGACCAGTACAGGCGGGGCATTTATAGTTTGTTACGCTCTGCAAACGTATCATTCCTCCTTGCTGGCGGCCGGCGCCGCCGTTTATCCGGGGCGCCGGTCGCAGGGTCTTCAGTCGGGGTCTGACTTATTGCAGGTCGTTCTCATCGAACGGATCGCCGCACTCGGGGCAGAATTTCGGCGGTTTGTTCGGATCGGCCGGTTCCCAGCCGCATTTGTCGCACTTGTATTTCGGAGCATCTGCGGGTTTCTTCGCGCCGCACTCGGTGCAGAACTTGCCCTTGTTGACAGTGCCGCAGGAGCAGGTCCAGCCGGCCGCGGGGGCGGGCTTCTTAGCGCCGCACTCGGGGCAGAAGTTACCGGTCACGACAGCGCCGCAGGAGCACTTCCAGCTGTCAGCCGCAGGGGCTGCCGCCGCCTGCTGCTGGCCGGCCATCGCGTAGAGGTTCTGCGCGTTGACACCTCCGGCGTTCTGAGCCATGCCCATGCCCATGAAAGCCATCGCCGCTCCGGCTCCCTCATTGGAAGCCGCGGACTGCATGGCGGATGCCTGCGCTCCGACGAGGGTCGCGGCGGCGAGGCCGGGATCCTTGTAGGCAGCGTTCTTCTGCATCTCCTTGATCATCGCCTCGTCCTCTTCGCTGGCTTTGACGCTGTTGACGCCGAAGGAGACTATCTCGATGCCTCTGAGATCGCGCCACTTGGCGGAGAGCTCGTCGTTCAGGACGTTGGCAAGTTCCGTGGTGTGGCCGGGAAGAGCTGAATAGCGGATGCCCATCGCGGAGATACGTGCAAACGCCGGCTGCAGCGCGGTCAGCAGCTCGCTCTTGAGCTGGCTGTCGATCTGGCTGCGGTTGTAGTCGCCGGTCACGTTGCCGCATACGTTCGTGTAGAACAAAAGCGGGTTGGAGACTTTGTAGCTGTACTCGCCGAAGCACTTGATAGCGATATCGATATCGATGCCGGCGCGCTCGTCGACTACGCGGAAGGGCACCGGCGACGGGGTGCCGTACTTGTTGCCGATGAGTTCCTTGGTGTTGAAATAGTAGACGCGCTGATCCTTCGGGGGCTCGCCGCCGAAAGTGAAGCGCTTGCAGACTTCCTTGAACACCTCAGCGATGCTGTCGCCGAGATTGCCCGCGAAGATGGACGGCTCGGTGGACATGTCGTACGTGTATTCGCCGGGTTCGGCGCAGACGTCCACGACCTTGCCCTGCTCGACTATGAGCATGCACTGTCCGTCAGCAACGGCGATTATTGAGCCGTTCGAGATGATGTTGTCGTTCCCTTTGTTGGTGGAACGGCCGGATACGCGCTTTTTGCCCCTGACGGCAAGAACGTCCGCAGGGATGGCTTCACAATAGAAGTATTCTTTCCACTGGTCGGCGAGCACACCGGTGACAGCGCCGGCGATAGCTTTGATAAGGCCCATAGTATTATCTCTCCTTAAGTATTTTAAATTGATGCGTTCCGTCCGCCGGAAGCACCTTATTTCCGAGTTTCATTGTAACTAATCGCACCCGTCATGTCAATGAGATAAGCGCATTATATCCTGTCTCCGGACGGGTCCGTAAGCCGCCGGAAACGGCCGGTTCAGTCCGCTGTTTTTCCGTTCAGCCCCAGCTCTCTGTTTATCAGATTGATGACTCTTTTCTTGTCTCCGCTCCACAGCGGAGCGATCAGTATCTTTTTCGGTCCGTCGCCCGTAAGGCGGTGGACCACCGTGTCCTCCGGCAGCAGCGCCACGCAGTCTTTCAGTATCGAAACGTACTCCTCCGGCGTCAGCGTCCGGAATTTTCCGGCCCTGTAGTCCTCCGCGAGATCCGTGCCCTCCAGCACGTGAAGGAGCTGGAGCTTTATCCCGCGGGTCCCGCATCTCACGGCATGGCGCACCGTTTCCAGCATATCTCCGCGCGTTTCGCCCGGAAGCCCCAGGATGACGTGCGTCACCGTATGTATGCCGCATGCGTTGAGTCTTTCCACCGCTTCGTCGTATACCTCCGTGGCGTACCCGCGCCGTATGTATTCCACGGTCTCCGGTTTTACGGTCTGCAGCCCGAGCTCGACCCAGACCGGTTTGACTCCGTTGAGCTCCTCCAGAAGATCCGCGACACCGTCTCCCAGACAGTCCGGTCTCGTCGCTACGGACAGCACCGCTATATCCTGCCTCTCTATAACTTCTGTGAACAGTTCCCGCAGCTTTTCTACCGGGGCATAAGTGTTGGTATACGCCTGAAAGTATGCGATATATCTGCCGCCGCCGAACTTGCCGGCCACCCTGGCTTTTGCCTCTTCGATCTGGCGGGCGACGGGCAGCGACGCGTCCGGCGTGAAGTCGCCCGAGCCTCCCGCCGAGCAGAATATGCACCCGCGGTCCCCGCATGTCCCGTCGCGGTTCGGACACGTCATGCCGCCGTTCAGGCTCAGTTTATACAGTTTCTCGCCGAAAGTCCTCCGGCAGTATTCGTTCACAGTCAGCATGCTGTCCACCTGTTTCCGTTCTGTCCGCCTGACGGCGGATCCCGGGCAGAGTATACCACAAGGCAGACTCAGGCCGCAATCGCCGGAAACCGTTTACACGGGCTGCCGCCAGAGTTATAATAATTGTAATGGTATATATGATAACGCTCAGACGGGAGGCTGACAGATGTGAACGTATATGATTTCACGGTAAGGGCGCAGGACGGCAGCGACGTTTCTCTCCGCGACTATGAGGGCAAAGTGCTGCTGATCGTCAACACCGCCACGCAGTGCGGCTTCACTCCACAGTACGGACCGCTCCAGCAGCTCTACGCCGCTTATCAGAAATACGGCTTTGAGATCCTGGACTTCCCGTGCAACCAGTTCGGGAGCCAGGCGCCCGGCACAGACGGGGAAATACACACCTTCTGCACCGGCCGTTTCGGCGTTACTTTCCCGCAGTTCTCGAAGATTGAGGTAAACGGCGAGAACGCCGATCCGCTGTTCAGATACCTTACGGAAACGGCGGGTTTCGGCGGCTTCGAGGATTCGGAGAACGGCAGGATGTTCGGCGAGTTCATTAAACAGACCGACCCAGACTACGCTTCGAACAGCAAGATCAAATGGAATTTCACAAAGTTCCTGATCGGCAGGGACGGCGAAGTGGCCGCCAGATTCGAACCGATCGAGAGCTTCGGCGTGATAAACGACAGGATAAAGGAGCTACTTAAATGAGATACGAATACAGGACTGAAAACGTCTGCAGCAGAAAGATCGAATTCGACATAAACGGGAACGTGATAACAAACGTGTCCTTTACGGGAGGATGCAACGGCAACCTCAAGGCGATATCCAAACTGGTTGACGGCATGACCGTGGAGAAGATCGAGGAGATCCTCCGCGGCAACACCTGCGGTCCCAGGCCCACCTCCTGCGCAGACCAGCTGGCGAGAGCCGTACGGAAGGCGTATGAAGCGGAAACTGCAGCCGGAAACAGCTGATCAGCGCACTTTCTACGCGCGCGTGCGCGTAATTAATATTGTAATACTGGTACCTGTTTTGACCGTGTCCGGCTGTCCTTTCCGCGGCGGCCGGACATTTTTTATGGAAATATTCGGAAAAATCGCAAAAAAAGCAAGTTGTTACCAATCTGTGATTGACAAACCGTCTATAATCTGATATTGTCCATGTGTATCGCCTCAGGCAAACGTATTGTCGGGCATACAAGTCGGAAAACAGAAAAGCTTCTATCTGATCTGCTCTGAATATCCCCCCGCTGGATCACTAGTATTCTTCAGGCCATATCCAAAGTAGACAGTATTTTTTTGCGCTCCGACACTTTTTCCGCGGTGCTCTTCTACGGCGGACCGCACCCGGACGCAATACAATCGACAGGATGGAGGAATTCAATGTGTCTTATATGACCATCGCTCTGATCGGAGTTGCCGTGCTCCTTATTCTGCTCGTCATGGGTATGAATATAGGTGTCTGCATGATGGCAGTCGGCTTCTTCGGTATCTGGTTCGTTAGAGGTTTCCAGCCCGCGCTGGTGCCGTTCAAAAACATCATGTATACGCAGGCTACGACCTATTCGTTTACGGTCATCCCCCTCTTCATCCTGATGGGCAACCTGTGCTTCTATTCGGGCATGTCGAGCGATCTGTATGACTGCGCTCACAAGGTCCTCGGCGGCATGCGCGGCGGTCTGGCCGCCGCAACGGTCGCTTCCTGCGCCGCTTTCTCCGCCATCTGCGGCTCTACCGCAGCGACCGCTGCCACCATGGGCGTCGTTGCTCTGCCTGAGATGCGTGAGCACGGATATGACGACAGCCTCTCCTGCGGCTCCATCGCAGCCGGCGGCACGCTGGGCATACTGATCCCGCCGAGCACCGGATTCATCATCTACGGCATCGTGTCCGGAACCTCGATCGGCGGTCTGTTCGCAGCCGGCATCATCCCCGGCATCATCCTCGCGCTCTGCTACATCGGCGCGATCATGATCGTCGTGCGCGTCCACCCCGACCGCGCTCCCGGCCGTCTGAAATTCACCTTCAAGGAGAAACTCATCTCCCTCAAGGGCGCTGCCGCGATGGTCATCCTCTTCCTCATCGTTATCGGCGGCATCTTCGCCGGATGGTTCACCGCTAACGAAGCGGCCGCCATCGGCGCAGTGCTCTCTCTCATCTATCTCATCGCCCGCGGCAGATTCACCTGGAAGATCTTCGCCAGCTGCCTCCGCGACACGATCAAGACCAGCGGCATGATCTTCCTCATCCTGATCGGCGCTTACGTCTTCGGCGCGTTCCTCACGCTGACCCAGCTTCCCGGAACGCTCGCCACCTTCGTAAACGGCCTCAACGTCAGCCGTTACGTCATCCTTCTCGTTATGATCATCATCTACGCCGTCATGGGCTGCCTTATGGACTCCCTCGCGATGGTCATGCTCACCGTTCCGATCTTCCTGCCGATCATGCAGGCCCTCGGTTTCAACGAGATCTGGTACGGCGTTCTCATGATCATGGTCATGGAGATGGGCCTTATCACCCCGCCTGTCGGCATGAACGTGTACATAGTCGCCGGCGTCGCCAAGGACGTGCCGCTGCAGAAGATATTCCGCGGCGTCGCTCCGATGGTCCTCGCCATGTGCGTCGCAATCGTGATCCTCTGCGCATTCCCGAAGGTAGCCCTTATCCTTCCGCAGGCGCTTGGATATATTTAAGTAAACCAGAGAGCGTAAGTTCTCAAAGCAGCAATTAATAATTGGAGGAAAAAACATGAAAAGATTCTTTGCACTGCTTCTGGTGCTCTGCATGATCGTAGCGCTCTGCGCTTGCGGCAGCTCCGGCACCGACGGCAAAAAGGATGACGGCAAGACCTACAATCTTATCGTCGTCAACCACGACGCTTCCACCAGTATGTGCGAGCTCTATCTCGAGACTCTGTGCAACCAGATGAGTGAAGCCTCCGGCGGCCGTCTTACTTTCACGTTCAACCCGGGCGGATCCCTGCTCGGCGCGACTGAGACCATCGACGGCGTCAAGGACGGCACCGCAGATATCTGCTGGTCCTGCACCAGCTTCTTCGGTTCCCGTTTCCCGGTAGCTGAGTTCATCAACCTCGTCGGTAACGGCGTCACCAGTGCCCGTATGGCCACCGACGTCTTCCAGGAGATGTTCGAAGAGATGCCCGAAGCTCAGAACGAGTTCAAGGACTGGAAAGTCATCGCTCTCCACTCCTGCTCCTACGGCCCGATCTCCACTGTAAAGTCCAAGATCGAGACCAAGGATGACTTCAAGGGCAAGCAGATCCGCACCGCCGGCACCATCCCGTCCCAGTACCTCACCGCGCTGGGCGCCAACCCCATCAGCGTTCCCACTTCCGAAGTTTATGAGTCCGTCGCGAAGGGCGTTATCGACGGTTTCACCAACGACTGGCACAACATCGACTGCTTCAAGCTCTATGAGCCCATCGACTACTGCCTCGACCTCCCCGTCAGCTACACTTCCTGCTTCGTTCTCATGAACAAGAACACCTACAACAACCTGCCCGATGACCTCAAGGCTATCATCGACACCTATGCCGGCAACTATGCTGGCGACATGGCCGGTTACTGGTGGGATTCCTGCAACTACTGGGTCGCTGACAAGATGCGTGAGAACGGCGTCGAAGTCTACAAGCCGAGCGACGAGCTCAAGGCCTGGGCCCAGAGCGACGAGATCATAAAGCCCATCCACGAGTGGTACATCAACTACCTCAACGAGCAGGGTCTCGACGGTCAGGCTATCTATGACAAGTGCATGGAGATCGTCTCCAAGAACGCGGCTGCCCACGAGAACGACTGGGCCTCCGAGTTCAACTACAAAGACTGGAACGAAGACGCTGCTTCCTACGGCAAATAATCACGGCTCTGCCGTCAATCTTAGCATAATGTCAGGAGGACACGATTATGGTCAAATGTATTAACGGCTTCTGTGCAGTAATTAAAAAGCTCTGCTACTACCTGTGCTTTATATGCATGGTGTTGGTCGCGTGCATGATGCTCCTCATGTTCGTCGACGCTTTTCTGGGACTGTTCTTCAGCTCCCGTGTGCTCGGCTCCTTTGAGGTCGTCCAGTGCATGCTCTGTCTGATCGTCTTTACGTCCTGGGCTTATACCCAGACCGTCAGAGGACACATACACGTGGTCATGTTCGTAAAGATGATGAGCAACAAGCTCCGCTTTATCTGCTTCACTATCGTGTCCCTGCTCTCCGCCGTCGTCATGGCTTTTGCGACCTACGCCGTTTATCAGGCGATATTTGACAAGCTGGCGAGCGGCGAAAAGACCGCGATCCTTCTTATCCCCATCTGGCCGCTCTACGTCATCGAATGCGTGGCGCTGGCTGTCTTCACGCTCGCTCTCCTGGGCGACGCTCTGAAGTCTCTCTTCGCTATCTTCAACGAAGAGGTGGCGGAAGACGTCATGTCTTCCTGGGTATGATCTGACAAACAGAAGAATCCGTTGACCGTGATCAGCGGCCGGAGGCGCAGGTGCGTCTCCGGCCGCTTCCTTATCCCCTGATACAGGCTGCAGACATAAAGACAGCGTCTCCGGCACAACACCGGAAACGCTGTCTTTTTCTCTTTCGTTCGCTTGTTTAAAGTATATCCATGTCCGGCATCAGAAGCTTTACCGGGCCTAGATACGGGCCGGAGACTTCCGTCTTATCCGAGAGTCTGAGCCCCGCCAGGACGGCGCTGAGCCTGCCGCTCATCGTGATGCCCGTGACAGGAACTGTCTTTTCCCCGTCGTAATAGTACGCGAGGCGGATCTCTCCTCCGACGTAGTCGTTATACAGGTCGACCTGCAGTCCGGACATCGACGCGCACTCCAGATACGGCGCGGACTCAAGTTCGCTTTCGCTCAGCGTGCCAGGCGCTACCTCGGAGCAGCGCAGATTGCCGCTCGGCTTTTCGATGCCGAGATACTGTCCGAAACGGCTGCCGCCGTAGCGGGCTGCCGCCTTGCCGTCTTTGATGATACATGTGTCGGTGAGCTTAAGACCGTCCTCGTCGAAGAACGCGGAACGCTCGCTCCCCTCGACTACTCCGCGCATAGTCAGGGTTATCCTGTCCCCGCGGCAGTCTTTCTGAAGGTCGTCGCCGATCTCGTGCAGATTGGCGTGGGAGTAAGCAATGGAATAATTGAGGTCTCTCGCCAGATCACCGAGGAGCGTCTGTATCTCCTTCGGCCTCAGAACGACGTTTATCTTCATGGGCGTCTTCGGCTTTTTCGCCTCATGGCGGTCCCGCACCTCCCGCATCTTCTCGGCGATCTCGGCGGTGACTTTTGCCGGATCGAATGTCGTGAAACGGTGATCCTCATAAAGCTCGACGGACTCGTTCTCATCCGTGAACGTCGGGATCGCCTCGATCATCACCCTGTGGGTGACCTGCGTCTTGTCGACGCCGTTGCTGTTCATGACGCGGACGGTATCGCGGTAAAGGAATATCTCCAGCGCGTTTATGGAGCCGCCCGGCTGATCGTCCGCGGCGTAAACGGCGTCCGCGATATCCGCGGCGAGCTTTTTCGGATCCGCATCAGCCATGTTGGTCGGAAGGGATTCGCACAGCGTTTCCGCCCCGGGGAGCTCATACGGCTCGTTGTCCACGAGCTTTGCGCGTGCCGCCGCGTTTTCTATCTTGGCGGCGATATCCGCCTCGCTCATAGACCTGTAGACGTCGAACGTGGAGTCTCCGCGCCTGCCGTCGTGGTCGGAATACACGGTGACGTGCGTCTCCGCGGTATCCGTGGCGCGCACGGTCTCGAGGTCGCGGTGCACGAAAAAGAGTTCGTATGATTCGGTGGCCTTCTCGGTTATACGCCAGGCGTCGACTGAAGAGGCAGCCTTCAGCAGCTTAATGATATCGTTCATCCCAGCTTCACCCTCGCTTTCAGGTTGGGGCCGCCGTCGGAGACGCGCACCCATTCCTTGTATCCCTTGCCGCACATGCCTGAGCCGATGACCTCGAAACCGTCGGATATCATGGATATCGACTTGAGGAGATCGGGGACGTATCCGCTCATGACGACTGGCGATACGTAGTTATCCGTCAGTTTGCCGTCGACTATCTCGATGCCGTATTCGGCGGTGCACTGGATCTGCCAGTTCTTCGGATCCTCCATGCCGTTGTTCGTCTCGAACAGCATGTATCCGTGCTTGACGGAGGCTATCATATCCTCCAGCTTATCGGTCCCGGGGCAGAAGAAGGTATTCGTCATCCTTGAATACGCCTTACGCCTGTAGCTGTCCCTTCGGCCGTTGCCTGTCGGCTCGGTGCCCAGCTGGGCGGCGCTGTCGCGGTCGGATAGGCCCGCCACCAGGATGCCGTCCTTTATTATCTGGGTGTCGTGCGCCAGCACCCCGTCGTCGTCGAAGAAGTATGACGCGACGCTGTGCGTGGCCGCCGCGCCGTCGTGCATGTTGGTTATGGGAGAAGCTACATACTGTCCCATACAGTTCTTTCCGAGCGCGCGGTCCTTTACGAACTGATCCATCTCGACTCCGTGGCCGAACGCCTCGTGGGCGATCAGACCGGTTATCGAGCTGTCGGTAATGATATCGTATACTCCCGGCTCGATCGGCTTCGCCTTCACGAGATGCCGCGCAAGGTCGACGACTTTTTCCGTACTGCCGCGCAGGCTGCTGATTATCTTCTCAAGACTGTCGGAGCCTTCGACGTGGCGGGCTGCCACCATCTTGCCGTCCTGATAGAAAACTATAAGGAAGCCGTTTGCCCAGCCGTAAAACTGTGAAAGCTCGCGGTTCTCGCTTACGAACAGTTTTGAAACGACATAGGGCTGGATCGCGCACATCGCGTTCCTCACCTTCCCGTCCGCTGAGCAGAGCTCGGCGGAGAGTTCGCGGCAGATACCGAGAAGCTGGGCGTCGTCGAAGCGGTCGAAATCCGTCTCGCGCACGAAGTCCTCTTTCATCGGTTCGTCCTTCAGGACTTCCGCGCTGATCATCCGTCCCTTCAGCCGCGGATCGGTCTCCACAGCGGACGCTATCCTGTCCGCCAGTTCTTTCTTGTCGCCGGATATGTCGTCCAGCGAGTACTCGAAAAACGACCGTCCGTCGTGCATCTTTACCACGAAGCCGCACTCTCCGGAAGCGTCCTGGGCCGCTGAACTCATACGATCCGCACGGTAGGCGGCTGCGCGGACGTCGGTCCCCAGTATGCTGACATAGGGAAACCGCTTCCTGAGCTCAGCGACGAGCTCGGCACAGTCCCGGCGTTTTCCGTCCAAATAGCCTGAAAATGCCATGTTTTCCTCCTTGTCTGTCTATGTACTGCGCGCTTTCTGCGCGCGGGTTTTACCTTATTAATGATAGCACAGGAACGACGTATAGTAAACAGCGCCCTGTCCCGTTAAGGGGCAGGGCGCCGCTGTATGTCACTGCGTTTTTCCGTCTGTATCCTGATCCCGAATCTCTCTCCGGGGACCGCCGGCAAGCCTGGACCTGACGTAGGCAAAAGCCGCTTCCTCTCCCTCGTCCTTCAGGACGCGCAGCATCGTCTCGATCTCGTCGCTGGTCTCCGGATTGATGATGATCCTGCTCTTCGACTGCTCGAAGAACTCTAGCGGCGCGGCGTCGGTGTATTTGTCTTTGAGATATATCCTGCTTGCCGCAACGCGGTCGCAGAACATCTCGGCAACATATTTCATCGGCATCTTGTTCCCGCCGAAGTATACTTTGCCTTCCGGAGTGAGACAATAGTCGATCCAGTACTCGAAATGATGCTTGTTGCGGCCCTTATGGTGCAGCCATGCCATCGACACGCCCGTCTCCATTCGCTCCTCGTCGTTCGGACTGCGGTAGCCCAGATAATACTTGGCTCCGCGCCAGAACTCCGCAGGTGAATACTTGCTCAGGTCGTGTGTCAGTCCCTGCCAGTAGAGGCCGACACGGAAACAGTATCTGCACACGAGGTTCCTGTGTTTCGTTATCGTCTTGAAATGTGCAAATGGACGCATGACACGCCTCCGTCAGTTTTTGCCTTTCCGTTCGTTTTCAGCGAGAGAAAAATACCTGCTCGGGATATGGCAGTATCCGTCGGGATTCTTCTCAAGATATTTCTGGTGGTACTCCTCTGCGGAAAAGAAGTTCTTCAGCGGCCCGAGCTCAACGGCCAGCGGCGCTCCCGCTTTCTTCTCCTCACGGGCGAACGCTTCCCGTATTACCGGGAGCTGGTCGCCGCTGCTGTAGTAAACGCCCGTCCTGTACTGTACGCCGGAATCTCCGCCCTGCCTGTTGACGGAGAGCGGGTCGATAACCGTAAAATAATAGTCCAGCAGACGCTCAAGCGGCATCACGGTCTCGTCATAAAGGACGCGTACCGTCTCGGCGTGACCGCTGCTGTCGCACACGTCGCGGTATGTCGGCGCGGTATCCGGGCCGTTGGCATAGCCGACCTCCGTCTCAAGAACGCCGTCGAACTGGTCGATGAACTTCTGCATTCCCCAGAAACATCCTCCCGCGAGATATATAGTCTTCATATACCGATCCTTTCGTTCCGTCACGAGCCGAGCTCCGCCTCGAGAAACGCTGTGAGCTCATCGAACCCGCCGTGGGGCCACTTCCCGATGTCCGCGCCGGATCTGTTTATAAGACAGTCCGTGAGAAGGAACACCTTCATTCCCGTCGTCTCCGCGGCCATATCCTCGTCCGCGTCGTTTCCGACCATTATGCAGTCCCCGGGACTCAGATCCAGCCTGCGCATGATCTCTCGGTAGTACTCCGGGTTCGGCTTGCACCAGCCGATATTCTCGTAAGTGGTATAGAGTTCGAAATCCTCCGGCTCCAGTCCCGCCCATTTTATGCGGCTGCGCGTCGCGGTATCCGGAAAAATGGGGTTCGTGGCGAGCACAGTGCGTCCGCCCAGCTCCTTCACTCTCGCTACGGTCTCCGCCGCTCTGGGCGTATAACCGCAGAAGCTCTTCGCGCATATGAAATCCGTCGCATAAAACTCATCGAACAGGACGCGGTCCTTAAGGCTCTCCTCGCCGTATGTGTCTGCGAAGAAACGCCAGAAAGCCTCCTCATTCGTGCGGGTGCCGTCATTTTTAACCATGGCGGCCGTGCCTCCCCAGACGGCTTTCACGAGGGCTTTGCCCTCATATCCCCGGGGCGCCATCTTTTTTACGAGGAACTTGAAATACCCGTTAGCAAACTCGTCCTGATCCATCGGGAGCAGCGTCCCGTCAAGGTCGAACATGACTGTTTTCATGTGCTCTTCCTTCGCTTTCTGCCGGCGCATAACTGTTATTGACGGAGCGGATGCTCCGCGGTAAAATTTTATCAGATAAAGGCAGCAATGTAAAGGTGCGGGGATCGTCCCCCGCCGCCGCGTCACAACGGGAGGTATCTATGGAAAACGTATTCGAACTCATCCGCGCAAGGCGCAGCGTGCGTTCATTCGACGGGCAGCCCCTCGGCAGCGAACTCACGGAAAAGCTAAGATCCTTTATGGACAGCGCCGGGAACCCGTACGGGATCCCTGTCGAATTCAAACTGCTCGACCCCGAAGAACACGGCCTTACGAGCCCGGTCATAAGCGGAGCGACGATGTATTTCGGCGCGAAGGTGTCGCCGGCCGCCCACATGGAGGAGGCGTACGGCTATTCGTTCGAGGCTGTGGTCCTTTACGCGCAGTCCCTCGGTCTGGGCACGACGTGGATCGGCGGCACGATGGACCGCAAGGCGTTCGAGAGGGCAATGGACCTTCAGAACGGAGAGATCATGCCCTGTGTCAGCCCGATCGGCTTTCCGGCGGCAAAGATGTCCCTGAAAGAGTCTCTCATGCGGAAGGGCGTGAAAGCGGACAAACGCCTGCCCTTCGGCGAGCTGTTCTTCGACGGCGCGTTCGGGACTCGTCTCACCGAAGAACGCGCCGGCGCGTTCGCGGAACCGCTCGAGGCAGTGCGTCTCGCGCCCTCCGCTGTTAACAAGCAGCCGTGGCGCGCCGTAGTCTCCGGAAACTGCGTCCATTTCTATGAGAAACACTCGCGCGGGTATGTCAGCGACGCCACGGGAGACCTTCAGCGGATCGACGTCGGCATCGCGCTGTGCCACTTCACGCTGGCCGCTCAGGAGAAGGGCCTTGCGCCGCTGCTCTCCGTAAGCGATCCCGGCATTCCCGCTGACGGAGATACCGAGTACATCGCCACGTTCACCGTCTGAAAACGCGTATATCCGTTATACCAGTCCTGCCAGCCGTCCCGGTTTTAATCCGGGACGGTTTTTCTGTCCTCGGTCGGTCTGCTGTTGACATCGTCCCCGTTCCGTAGTATGATTTGTATAACAAATCATACTACAGCAGGGAGGTATCGTCATGCGTCGTCCCAAAGGAAAATACGCCTGGACCGCCACTGTCGGTGAAAAGGGGCAGATAGTCATTCCGAAGCAAGCGCGGGAGATCTTCGGCATCGAACCCGGAGACACGCTCCTTCTTCTCGGCGACGATAAGCGCGGTATCGCCATCCCGCCGAAAAGCGCATTTGCAAGTATCGCTAAACACGTATTTGAGGAGAATAATGATGAGTGAGAATGTTCTGGAGATCAGGGGCCTCTGCAAAGAGTACCCGAAATTCCGGCTCGAGGACGTGAGTTTTTCCGTTCCCCGCGCATGTATCATGGGCTTTATAGGAAGAAACGGTGCCGGCAAGACCACGACCCTCAAGTCCATCCTGAACCTCGTTCACGCCAGTTCCGGAGAGATCCGCTATTTCGGGATGGACCTCCGCGGTAACGAGCAGGAGATAAAGCGCCGTATCGGCTATGCCGGCGGAGCGGTCGACTATTACAAAAGAAAGAAGATCCGCGATATCGTCGCGGTCACAAAGAGCTTCTACCCGAACTGGGACGAGGAGGCGTACAGGAAATACATGTCCGCTTTCGACCTCGACGAGTCCAAATCTCCCTCCCAGCTCAGCGAAGGCATGAAAGTCAAACTCAACCTCTGTCTCTCCCTCTCCCACAGGGCGGAGCTGCTCATCCTCGACGAGCCCACCAGCGGTCTGGATCCCGTCTCCCGCGACGAGCTTCTGGACATCTTCGACGTCCTGCGCGGAAAAGGCGTAGCCGTTCTGTTCTCAACGCACATCACGTCCGACCTGGATAAATGCGCCGACTCGATCACTTACATAAAGAACGGACGGATCCTCGCTTCAGAACCTATGGAGAGCTATCTGGCTTCCTGCCGCGAGAACGGCATAGGCGGCAATCTCGAGGAGATCATGCTCCACTACGAGAAGGAGGACTACCATGAAAAACTTGCTTAATAAGGAGCTGAAGCTGGCCACTTCG
>JAEEGL013192989.1_pt1 | contig 19129 bp, 9 predicted proteins | sample 9134231 | NCBI WGS metagenome assembly JAEEGL01 (sample SAMN16246548, study PRJNA631951) | gut metagenome | biome: gut microbiome; feature: rumen; material: fiber-attached | host: Bos | place: Iran: Karaj | collected 2018-10 | reverse complement strand
CTTTTTTTGATATTTAATATACATATCTATAAAATAATGATACACTAAAGATAACTAATAAAGTAAGGAAAATTGATATATGTCATTTATTCAAGAGAACAAAATTGAATTAAACTTAAGTTTAAAAAATGAATATAAGTTAATTCATATTAGTGATGTTCACGCAGTTACATATAAAGATAGAGATTCAAAAGAAGAAATAGATGAAGCGCTAAAAGCCGAAGACATCTGGTTTAGACAAAGAACCTGGTTTGCGGATAGAGCTAAAGAACACCATGATGAATCACATATGATTTCATCTAAGGAATGCTTAACCAATCTCATTAACTATATTAACGATGAAAAGCCTACTGCGGCTATTTTATCTGGAGATATTATTGATTACTACACTGAATCTAACTTTGAATTATTAGTTGAATCTTGTAATAACATAAAAGTTCCTTATGTATTCTGTAATGGGAACCATGAGCCAGACATTGATAAATATAAAGGCATAACTAATAGCGTTATTGGTTTTTCTACTTTAGACTTTAGTGAATTTAAGATAGTGTCACTAGATAATTCAAGTAAACGTGTATCTAAAGAGACACTAGATTTAGTTAAAAAAGAACTAGAAGATAATAAACCAATTATTATAGTAATGCATATTCCTATTTCCACTAAATATAATGAAAATGAGATGAAGAAGTTTGATCCATATTTCGTTATATATGAGAATAATACTGATGAAACCACTAAAGAGTTTATTAATATATTAGTGAATAACAGTAATATGAAGGCAATTCTTTGTGGACACACTCATGGCCATCTTGAATCATACTTTGCACCAAATAAAATGCAGTGTTGTGCAAGTAGTGGTTTAATTGGACTTGTAAATAAAATAATTATCAAATAAAAAAGGGCATAAGCCCTTTTCTTTATTCAAAATCATCTATTTTCCATTCATCAAGCCATTCAATATATGGCATACCTTTTTCATCGAATTTTATAGGTAACCATACATATGTAGCCTCAGATGTATTTTCATCGCTATATACCTCAAGTAGGTCATCTCTAAACCATGGTCCTTCAGGTCTAAAATATCCATCAAACATTTCTTCCCCAGATATTTCCATATGTTCAGGAAGGTCATTCAACCATCTATCACCAAGTGCGATATATAGATTCTTTTTTAATGGATGTTTAAATACTGATGAGAATTGAGATCTAAATGATGTTTTTTCTGTATCCCCCTTACAAGTTTCACCTAAATCAACATAATCACCATGGAACTCTTTAATTTCATAGGTGATTGTTGGGTTAGGGAAATAACCAGAAGTACCAGATGTAAGAATAAATCTCTTACCATCATGATAGAAGTAGCAAGGAGCTTCTCTTACAAATGGAGGTCTAGATTTCTCAATATGTGTTGAGAATTTACCTGTAAATCCCATATAGTCATCAGTTAATTCTCTTGCGTATACAGTTTTATCTTCTGTACCAATATAGTATCCTTTACCATTTTCAATAAATAAATCAAAATCACCCGCTCTTACTCCTTCAACCACATGAGAAAACTCAAATGGTCCAGTCATTTTATCAGATGTAGAAATATAGTATTTTGCACTTTCAAAATCGGCACCTAGTTTTACGCATCTTGTAACGCATTTAGCCCACATAACGAACTTTTTAGTTTTTTCATTATATAGAATGTGTGGTCTATCCATTATATTTCTTGGATAGAATGGACTAGATGGATCATCACTAATCATTACAACGCCTTCATCATGCCAATTATATAAATCTTTAGATGAATATACTCTTACACCATTATGCCAAATGGCTGGTTTGGTGTTATCAGGATAGGCTCTACCAAAGACGCCTTCTTTATTTTCTCCATACCAATAATAGGTTCCATCTTTATAAAGTATAGAACCTCCATGTGCATGGATTCTTTTTCCCTCATCATCATACCAAAATTTTCCAGGTTTAAATTTATTCATATTTACCCCTATTCATCAATTTTCATCTTTTCTCTTCGTTCTCTGTTTTTCTTTTCAACCTTAATTTGATACATATCACTAGGACTTTGTAGGCAACATCCGCCATACCAGTCTACATATTTAACTTTTCTTCTATCAACAAAGATATCTTTGATTCTTTGATCAAATGGTTTAGATGCATATTTAATCTCTTCTCTAGAAAGTTTATAATCAAATTTTCTCTTATCTAATGAATCGATTAACTTTTCTTCACATTCTAAATCATTATCAAAGTTAGAATAAGTAAGTGCGAATAATACTAAATTATCATTCTTATTTAGTAATAAAGTATCAGAATCGATCTCAACTTTTACACTATATAGATACATATCTTCTACAAGTACGTCTTCATCTTTCTTATGATAGTGTGTAAAAGTAAATGATTGTGGATTCTTTTTCACATATCCGTATTCTTTTAGACCATATAAATCCCATTGTCCTAGTCTTTCAAAAGAGTTTTGTACGAATACTTTCTTATTATTGATTAATACATTTGAATCTTTACCTTGATTAAGAACTAAAAGATATGCATATTTATAATTCTTATCGAGTTTTATTTCTTGGTTATTAAACTCTAAAGCATTGCATTCATTATTTAAATCCATCTTGTATTTGATAGATTTTGAACTAATATATTCACCACTTATTAATTCTTTTGGAATACTAATCTTATTCTTTAAAGTAGAAGATGATCTATTTGAATTAGATGTAATACCAACTTTATCAAATGGAAGAGTCTCATACTTAAAGTCTTCGTTTAAATTTGTATCTTCAAATTCAATCATAAATGATTTGATTTCTTTATTATTTAAATCAAATGTGAATGAATTATTAGAATAATCTAATTTACTAATGATTTCTTCATCACCTCTTACTTGGTATAAAGATTTAATGTTCTTAATGAATTCAGCCTTTACACCTTTAGGTGATAAACCATAATAATCGACAACTCTTAAGATATATTTATTATCATTTAAAGTTTTCTTGAAGCACATAACTCTAGCGTTATCATTAGATAAACTAAATAGAGTTAAATCATTATTGATAGATCCTTCATGTTTACCCATCTTAAATACGTTAAGAGGTTTAGTGAACTTTTCAGCTTCACTTATTGAATTATCTTCATTAACACTAGAAGAAGTAATTGAATATGAGAAGATATTTAGACCAAAGTCTAATAGATGTTGAGAACATTCATATCTATAGTTTGAAATAGATGTGTGAACCGCAGTGAGTCTAAGTTCATTATCTGTTGGTTTATCAAATCCTTGTCTTGAATCAGTTAAAATAGTAATTCCAACATTCTCATTTTCAACTTTAGCGAACTTTTGAGCTGGAACTTCATATAATCTTTCAGTATTATTGCCTCTATCGTATTTTGATATACCGATATCATATGTTCCATGATCGCTGTTTATAGACATAGGGAATGATACTTTAAGGTTAGATGCATCTTCATGCCATAATAGTTCATTATAAACATCGATTCTATTTGAACCTTTTTCAAGCGATATAACTTCTTTAAGTGCTGAATTATTATATGTTTTAATTATTTCAAGAGATACTTTTAATGGATTATCCTCAATAATTCTTGCCTCTCCACCACTAAATGAAGCATATGGTTTTCTCATAATATCGCTATACTTAATTTCCCAAGAAGGCCACTGTACGGAATCATAATCCCTAATTAAATTATATTTAATAGGACTAGATAATAATTCCATATTTAGTTTTTTATCAAGTATCGATGAAATATTATATTCATCATCTAGTAATACTCTATATCTTTCATTTTCTAGTGATTTATCACTAATAGATAATTCACTCTTTATATCATTCTTAATTTTTAAAACATCAAATACTTTTAGAGTGTTGCCTTTGATAGTGATGTTTGCATATAATATGCCATCTTTATATACGCTATCATATCCATTACCATTACTATCAACTACCATTACATCACTAAATGGTAAATCCATTTTAACTTTAATAATAGATGTAGTCTCGTCTTGATTAGGATTAAATACCATAATTGGATAACTCATCTTAGATGTATTAAAGTTTCTCTCGAGGGAAGCCATAGAAGAAGTATATTCATCTTTAGATATATTTAATGCAAGGAAATAATCATTCCAGTTTTTCTTATAGCATTCCATGAAAGATGTTCCAGTGATATCATCGTGGAAATGATGTTCTAGGACTCTTCTCCATGCGAAATCAAATTGATTTTCTGGATATTCTTTAAATCCTAAAATAGAAGATAATGAATTAGCTTTTTCTGATACATCTAATAAGTTTTCACATTTCTTATTTAATCTCTTAGATGCAGTTCTAGATGTATAACTACCTGTACCATGGGTAGACATTAAGAATTCTTGGTTGAATTCTCCATAATTACCGCTATCATTTTCTTTAATTACATCAAATAATTCATTGATTGAACTTGATTCAATCTCATATTCCGAATTATCATTGTCTTTCATTTCACTAAATAATACTTCCATAGCTTTAGGATGAGGTGAACCACCTCTATCACCAGTACCATAGAATAACATTGTGAATGGAAGACCATTTGAATTCATATTAGTATCTATCTTCTCAAGAGTCTCTTTAGATCTAATTTTTATGAATACTGTAGAATAGTTACCACCTTTTAAAGATGTATAAACAAAAGAACCATCAGGTGCTAACCATTTGCCAAACTCAAATGGAGGTTCAATAGAAGAACCCCATGATAGTTTTTGTGTTGTAAATCCAATAAGTCCAGTATGAGTCATAACTTGCGGTAATGCCCTACCAAAGCCAAAACAATCTGGAAGGAAGATATCATTAGTTTTTATTCCAAACTTTTCTTTAAAATAAGAATTACCATATAAAACATTTCTAATTAATGCTTCTGGAGATGGAATATTTGTATCACCATTTTCAAAACAACTACCACATAGATTCCATCTACCTTGTTTTACATAACTCTTTAGTTTTTCGAACTCTTCTGGATAATATTCTTCAATAAGACCATATCTATAAGAACCTTCAAAATTGAACCTATATAGAGGATATTTTTCAAAATACTCAAAGTTTTCTTTAAGCGTTCTTGGAAGATAATCTTTTACTGTTTCTTTTTGAGTCCAAAGCCATGACGTATCAAGGTGTGCTGATGCAATCGTATAAATCTTCTTTTTCATATTGTAGTCTCCAATTATAATGATACTATCTAACAACAAGATAGCATATTTTTTATTTATAAGAAATAAAAGTAAATTATTTTTATTCCAAAATAATATCCAATAACAAATTTTGGTATAAATTATTGATAAAAAGAAAATAATGGTATAATTTATCATAATACATACACGCATATGTATTACACGCAAAATAATAAGTATATTGTCTAATTTATTATATAAAAGAAATATACTTAAAGGAAAATATGCTAAAATACTCTTAATAATTTGGTGAACTATGACAATAAAAGATAACAAAAAAGAATATAATAATAAAAGTTATTTTGTTGAATCCAATAGTAAGAGATTTGAAGTAGTAGAAGATGAGATTAATGAAAATGTTGGTTTACATTTCCATGACTATCTTGAAGCTGAACTAATCCTTGATGGAGAAGCAACACAATACATAAACGATTATAAGACCTTTATTAAAAGAGGTTCGTTTTCATTACTTAGACCTAATGTAGATTGTCACTCACTAGAAATAGAAAAACTATCTGTTATTAAGTTCTATGTAAAACCATTCATAATTGAACCTGAACTATGGAAAGAAATCTCATTGCTTCTTGATCCTCTAGTAATTGAACTTGAAGGGAAAGAACTAGATCATGTTATCAATATGTTTGAAGCCATTCTATATGAACAAAGTAAACCTGAAAAGTATAGTGATGAAATTGTAAAGAATGGAATTAACTCTCTCCTCTATCTCTTTGTAGAGAAGAAGGTAGGCCATGAGAACAATATCACCATAAGAAAAAACATCATCAAATATCTCATTGATGATGATAGATACTTAACTGATGTATCACTTCAAGATTTTGCAGATGACTTTGGATATAGCCTCTCACATGCATCTAAGTTCTTTAAAGAGAATACAGGAATGACCTTCTCAGAAGCTAAACAATACTTTAGAATTCAGGTCGCAAAAAGATTATTACTATCTACCGATTATTCTATAAATGAAATCGCTCAAAAGTGTGGTTTCAACTACTATCACCTATTCCACAACGTATTCAAAAAGAGTACTGGAATGACTCCTTTTGAATTTAAGAAAACAAACAGGTAATTAATAATTAATTAAGTTAATCATATTATTTTCATAACTAACTCATTACTTTTTCACAAACTAGGTGAAAAGTAGTGAGTTTTTTGTTTTCTAAATAAAAAGTATAAGAATAAGTCAAATTTTTAAGTAAAAAATAGGTTAAATCACAAAAAAGAGTATATTTTTTGATATATAAATGAATATTATATTAACATTTTTTATTATACAATTATGGTGTAATATTATGTATTTTAATTATATTAAAGTATCCAGGCTTTTCATTTTTCTCGCAATTATTAAAAGAATGGCGGGAAATTTTAGTAAATAAGATGATTAAATATTTGACTATTTACTAAACCGTTTTCATTTAGGAGGTCGCATTAATGGGCTTTAAATTAAAGAAAAACGCTGATAGGAAAATACAAAAAGAATATAGGGTGCACTTATGGATTTGTTGCGCTATATTCTCTATTTATGCATTCTCTCTTTTATACCCTATTGTTTGGATATTCGTTAAGTCAATCCAAAACCCAGTAGAGTTCGTTTTCGATGCAGAGAGATTCTTCCCATCAACTATATATTTTGGTAACTACACAAGAATGGTAAAAGAATTTGATTTCGTTCCAATGATAATCAACACCATAATCCTAAGTTTAGTTACACCAACAGTACAAATAGCAGCTTGTTGCTGTATATCATATGCATTTGCAAAGTTTAGGTTTAAAGGAAGAATGATTGTATACTTCATTGCAATCGCAAGTATGTTCATTCCAAGTGTCGGTACACTTGCTGCAACATACGAACTTATGATGGGACTTAAACTTATGGATACCCTAATCGGTTATGTAATTTTATGTGGTACTGGTATGGGATTCTCATTCCTCTTAGTAAGTGCTCAATATGAGAACGTATCTAGAGAATACTCAGAATCAGCAGAAATGGATGGAGCATCTAGATTTAGAATATTCACTCAAATCGTTACTCCATTAATCCTTCCAACTATTACTACATTATGGTTACTCTCATTCATTGGGTGTTGGAATGACTATCAAATGCCTTATTTATTCCTCCCATCACACCACACCTTATCGGTTGGTATTAAACAATTACAATTCATCGCAACACAAAGCGGTGGAACTGACTATCCTGTATTATTCGCAGGAATTATTATGGTAGAGCTACCAATTCTTATTATTTTCTTCACCTTCCAAAAGAAGATTCTAACCTTCTCAACAGGTGGAGGTATCAAAGGTTAAAAGGAGACAAAAGAACTATGAAAAAAATCTTATTAATGTTAATTCTCTCATTATCAATCTTCATGTGTGTTGGTTGTGGTGATAAAACAACTAATACAAATAACGGTGGTAATGCAGGTACAAAAGCAGATCTTAAAATTACATTCTTTAATGGTGGTTATGGCGAAGATTGGCTTAACAATCTAGTTGCAAGATTTGAAGCTGCAAAAGGAAAAAAGGTTGAGATTGTTAAATCAGAAGAAGGTAACTGCGGTGCAGAAAACTTCATCAAATCTGGTTACAACTTATCAGACATCTACATTGGTGAAGGTATTCCTTGGAAATCATTAGTTCAAAGTGGTCTTCTTGCTGAAGTATCAGATGTATATGAAGCAGAAGTAGAAACAAGAAATGGTAACAAGAAGATTAAAGACTTTATGGATCCACTCTATGTTGGCTATTTCTATTCTCAAAGACAATTAAGCAAAGCTGAATACACTCCATGGGCTATGCCTTGGACTGTTCAACCAAATGCTTTCGCATATAACGAAGATATCTTACTTGCAGTTAAACATATAAGCACAATTGAAGTAACTTCAGGATGCGTTGGTGAAAGTGGCCTATGGGTTAAACCTCCAGAGACTGTTCAAGATTTATATGCATTCAGTGAAGATGTAATTGCATTTAACAATAACTCACCTGAAAAACAAGCATTAGGTGATACACACACTTATGTTCCATTTGGTTTCGCTGGTGGAATCAATATTGACTCAATCGGTTTCCCAATCATTACTTGGTGGGCAGAAGCACAAGGTCTCACAACAAGTAACTACGCTGGTGAAGGTTCATTCTACGATTTATTCAACTATGGAAATACAACTGATAGTAACGTTGGTCAAACAGTTGATATGAATGTATTTAAACAAACAGGTTTAAAACTTGCATATAACACATTCGCAAACTATATCTTAGATGCAAGTGGAAACTATCAAAATACTTTATCAAATCCGTATAACAATAACCTACAACAACTCCAACAATTATTCGTTGCTAATAAGGTTAATGAAAAACCAGTTATCGTAATCGCAAGTTCATATCTAGAAAACGAAGTAATTAAGAATAGATATATCGATAGTGACCTTGATGGAAAACAAGACGTTAACTTCAAGTTCATGAACGTTCCAAAATTAAACGCAGATTCTGATGATATTTTATGGGGAAGAATCTCAGACGTTATCGTTGTTCCTGCAAAAGCTCCACACTTAGCTTTAGCAAAAGAATTCTTAATCTTCATGTCTAGCGAACAAGAAGTAGATAACTTCGCAAAAGATACAAATGGTGGTATTAGACCATTCAGTTGTGATTTAAGAACATCTGTAACTGGTACTGAATATAGTGCTTTTGCAACATCACTATTTGATGTTTACTATAACTCAACTAAATTCTTTGAATATCCAGCAAACACTACTTCATACGCACAAGTAGCTCACGTATACAGATACAATGACCCATCATATCATGGAAATGTAACTTGGACAGATATTCTAGATAAGATGAAAAAACCAGAAGGAAAAACTCCTGGAGACTACATTGCTGACTTAGTAGTTGAACGTCTTACAAGAGACGAGCTTAATACTTGGATTAGAAAATTTAAACTAACAAATATTACTAAATAAGGAATAACTATATGAAAACAGCAACTGATACTAATTCATTAGTAAAAGTTGACTATAAGCCTAAAAAGAAGAAAAAGAGGAGAGTGGGTGAAATAATATTCATTATTTGCCTACTAGCATATCCAATCGGTCACTGGCTAGTGTTCTGGCTATATACAAACCTTAGAACATTTGCCCTTCCATTCCTTGAGTGGGACTTCTGGGAAACTAAATATGTCTTCCCACATCCAGAAGGACTATTCCACAACTTCAAAATGCAGATACAACAGTTCTTCACAGTTGACTCAAGTGGAGCTCATACAACCGTATATATTGCGTTCTTCAATACCTTCCATAGCTTATGGATCAACTTGATGCTATTACCACTCGCAATCTTCATAGGTTATGCACTAGCAAAACATGTACCTGGGGAAGGAATCTTTAGAGTAATCTTCTTTATGCCTAATATCCTTTCAACAGTAGTACTATGTTTAGCATTTAGATTTATGTTTGAGGCAAATGATGCCCTCTTCATTGGTCCTGGTGCAAAGTTCTTACAATTCCTAGGTTTTGATTTTGATGGTTGGAACATCTTAAATAAACCGAGGATATGGACACTTATTTATATATTCTGTCTTTGGGCAGGTTTATCAATTAACGTCGTAATCATTTCATCGGCATTCCAAAGAATACCGAAAGAAATTATAGAGGCAGCAAGAATGGATGGAATTACCTTCTTTGGTGAATTCTTTAGAATCGGTATTCCTCTAATCATGCCAACAATCACAACATTCCTAGTAAACGCAGTTACTGCGGTTACAGTATTCTATCTTCAACCTTACCTATTACTAGGTGGATATGAGGGAGGATATCAAACAATACCATGGCTCATCTTCCAATGGGCACAAGAAGCTGATCAAAGTAAATATATCTTAATTGCAACTATCGGTATTATGTTCTCATTCATTATGTTCCCAGTAATTATGTTAGCTAGATACATTGGTAAGAAGCTAACTCCAGAAGTTGAATTTTAAATAAACAAGGAGAGAAAATATGCGTAAAAAATTCCTATTTGCCCTATTGTTTATATCAATTCTAGGATTATTCATCGGTTTAAACTTTAATAAAGAAGTTAAAGCCGAAACTCCTAAAGGTTTCCATGTTGAACAGGTATTTACTGACAAGTTCAACAAAGAAACACTCGATCCTAGTTGGACATTAAATGGCGCAACTCTTGATTTAAACTATAATGGACTGCACTGTATTAGTCCAGTTCCATATGGCTATGGTCCAATGATTAATGCAGCAACTCTTTCAGATAGAACTATAATCAAATTCACTATCTACCCTCAATCAGGTAGAACTGATTCTAATATTTCATTCAACATTGGTATGGCAACTCCATCAACTATTCAAAGTGAACCAAATGTCGACTGTAAAGTAATGTTCTGGAATGACCAATTAGTATTTGAAGATTGGCAACATAATCTTCAAGTAAACCATGATAAAGAAGCAGAACACGTTCTTCGTGGCTTCAATGGTTTATATTCAGACCTACTTAGAACTGATGTTTCTTTATATATCGAAAGAAAATCAGATACTCTAACTCATATCTACGCTGAATATTCTAGAGATGGTGAAATTGTATATTCATCAAAAACTACTCCATTTGAACTATTTGACCCACGTTGTCCAAACGGATACTGTGGTTTCTTCTGGGACGTAGTTGAAATGGATTTAACTAATTTCGAATTTTACAATAACGATAAATTAGTATTCGCTGATGACTTTAGTGAAAATACTCTCACCTATGCATCAATTGATGCATCACAAGGTAATTTCCACGTAAATGATTCACTTAATGAATCGAACGTATATGTATCAAGAGTATCATCAGTTAAGATGGATAATGCTAATGAATCAATCGTTAACAGCTATAAACTTGAAAAGAATTCTGAAGTAACTACTCCATATGAAGTATCATATAACGTTAAAGTTAACAGCCTAAAAGAAAATTCATTCTTTGGCTTTGGCTTTGGTATTGGTGATAATGATACAACAATCGATAAAAAGAACGCTATTGGTTTTGTAAAATACGATGATTTAACTGCAGAAGTAGTAGTTCTAAAAGATGGTGTAGTCGATAGATCTAATAACTATTTAATCTCACTAACTAAACTTGGAAACGGTAAATACATTGATGCATCTATCAGTTTTGATTCAGCAAACAATGCATACTTAACCGTTAATGGTTTAAAATACAAATTCTCAAATGTAGATTACGCAGGTAAACTTGGCGTTGGCTTAGTTGACCTTGGCGCAACTGAATCATCAAGCGTTGAAATGAGAGAAATCTCATTACTTAGAAACATTCATAATGATTATGATTCAGAAGATGCATCAAATGACTTTAGTGGTACAAGAGTACCTGATGAAGATGAACCATTCTTCACAGAACCATACATCAACAACCAAAGATTCACTCTTGGTAGTGGTGTATCACTAGAAGAAGACTGGACAACAGGTGAACAATATCTAACATTCACTAACGTTGGTCCATATTCATGTTTCACATACGCAAAAGAATACTCTGAATGGATTCTTGAATTTGATATTGAACTCTATACTCACAATTCATCAAATATGTTTGGTATTGCATTTGGTAGAAAATCAATATTCGACGTATTAATTCAAGCAAGTACTTCAAACTCAGCATATCTACTTAGAAATGATACTGCGAATACAGCTGAAATCACTTACGGTGCTGATTGTAAGTTTGATGATGGTAAAACATATAGAATCGCTCAAATGGATATCTTCCACTCAAATACTGATAAGTTCCATATGATGTTTATCGGTAAAAATAGATGCGTCTATGTTTACTATATGGCTGATGGCGCACCTTTAAGCGACATGTCTATCTTAAGATCGAAGATTACTGATGTTAATATTGATGGATATGTAGCTATCGTTGGTAACAATAATATCTCATTTGGTATCTCTAATTATAAGATTGTTAATTTATCTGATGAATGTACAAAGGATTCAGAATTAACACTAAGAGAAACATTTGATGGCGATACTGTTACAGATAAGATTTCAACAGACGGTATTACAAGAGTTCAAGATGGAATGCTTGTAATGAACGATTCAACATTTGAAACTACATCATTCAATCTCTATGAAATGATTAGATTCACATTAAATGATTTAAATGAAAATCTTCAAATGGCTTTCTCAGGTGATAAGAAGGTTACTTTTGACGTAGTTAAAAATCAAATCATTGTTAAAGAAGGAAATACATCTACACCTTATGATGTACCTGAAATGAACTTAAGTTATATCAAAGGTAAACGCTTTGAAATAACTATCTTTGGAGACAAATTAACTATTGGCTTTAAGAGATATTATGATCCACAAGATAAACTCTCTGAGGTTCTTGTTGAACACACACTCGCTACACCTTTATCAGAAGACAACATTAGATTTAACGCTAATGGAAAAGTTACTTTAGATGATTTATATATCTTCTCATTAGATAACTCTAAAGAATGCTTGTCTTTAAGTTATGAAGATGATCCAAACAACGCAGAAGTATGGAAAGTTAAACCAGACTTCGATCCTTCTAAAGTATATAAATACGAAGAAGAAAGTAGTGAAGAAAACACTGAAGAAGAAGTAATTGACGATAAGGGTTGTAAGAGTAGTATTAGTGCACTTAGTGCAGTAATCTTCACATCACTAACCTTACCTGTCTTATATGTTTTAAAAAGAAAAGAGGAGGAAAAATAGTATGAGAAAATTATTTAACCTATTAGTTCTATTTATCCTATCTCTATCAGTAGTAATCCTTACAGGATGCGAACAAAATACTACTACAACAAAGAAAAACGGTGGTAACAACAACCAAATTTCATTTGATTTTGATGATAAGTATTTCATAGGTGTACAAGAACACTACTATGAAATAAGAAAGATGGAACCATCTGTAACATCTGAATTTGTTAAAGATATCGTAAGTCTTACTGGAATGAAAGTATTTAGACTTAACGTAACTTTAAATAACTTATTCTATGTAGATATCAATGATACTGTTAAGTTCAATCAATCTACAAAAGAACAGATGCGTACAATTGTTAACGATTTAAAGAGTGCTGGAATTGAAAGAATCATTTATGCGACAGATACATTCCTATATCCATATGGTTATAAAGCAACTCACGCTATCTGTGCACCAGATCCATACACTGAAAGAGATGCATATCTAAGATGGCTTAACGTTAACTCAATCGCTTATGGAATGATGGCTACAGAATTCCCTGAAATCAAATACTTTGAACCAATCAATGAACCAGATGTACCAAACAACGAAGTACTTTGTAGAAATGGTATGTTATGGGGAACAAAACAAGCTGAATTTATGTATACAGCATTTGATGAAGCAAATATTTGTGTAGACTTATGCTATTACATCAGAAATGAAATTAAGAAGGTAGATCCAGCTAACAAGATGGCAACTCCAGCTTTAACATCACTTGTTACTTGTCTTGACTATTTAGAATATATGTATCAAGCAATTGAAAGTGGATGTCACCCAACTGGTGATAGCCTACCATGTTCAGTTGATCCTGATGATTATTTTGATATCATCGACCTTCACCCTTATGCAGCTGTTAATACTATTGTTGACCCACTAAGTCCAAAAGAAAATGGCGTACAACTAATGACTGAAAACTATGTTACTGGTTGTAAGCTCTTCTATAACGTATGTGTTAAGCATGGTGATGCTGAAAAACCACACTGGTATACAGAAATTGGTTATTCAGATTATGCTGATCCTACAAGAAGAGAAATCATCGGTAGAGAAACCGCTAAACAATTAAATATGATTAAGAATGAATTACCATTCGTTGAATGTGTAATCTTCTATACATTAACTGACTTCTATGAATATAACGTAGATATCAGTGAAAACCACTTTGGTTTATTCACTGCAGTAGCTAACCCTGATGAATCATTACAAATGAAACCAATCATGAGGGAAATCTACAAGTTTATGCATAATGGTTCAGAAGACTTTAGTGCCTTTGAATCAGTATATGAAAAATATAGAGTGAGGTAAGAATATGAAAAGTAGAAGATTTAGAACAATTCTCTCATTTGTAGTAACAATCCTTTCACTCGTATTAGTGCTTTTTGGTCTAAATACTAAAGCACACGCAGATGGTTTAACTTATGAAGAACCAGACTACATTAGTGTAGGCGACCTTCTTCAAAATAATAAACCAGTTGGCAATAAAGTAGTTACAACTGCCGACACTAAATTCACATACAACAAAACTAAAACTCATGGCTCTGTGGTATTTAGTTTCCTTTACAAAATTACTACATGGTCAAATGAAATTGATGGTTCACAATTCCACTTCTATAGCGGATACCAAATGAATGGTGCTTTCTGGTTTAAACCAGGTTACACACTTATCATGTACTATGATGAAAACGGAAATGTTAAATATGAAGCCGGTCCTAAAAACGCTTTAGGCGTAGGAACGTACAATGTTGAAATTGGTAGATTAGCTATTATGAATGGCGATGAGTATACTGGTGATCAATATTTCTATATTAAGATCAATGATACACTCTGTTGTGAACATACTATTAGTGGTCTTGAAGATCCACAAATTAAGAGTAATGGATTCTTCGCAACTGGTAAAGGTGGCGTGAACGCTATGATTGATGCTAACTGGGATGGCACATATGTTAAATATATGTCTAACGGTGAAGTAATCAGTGAAGGAAGAGTATTAGATGACTACTTAACAAGACCAGCTGATCCAACACTTCCTGGTAAAACATTTAAAGGTTGGTATGATGAAATGGGTAATGAATGGGATTTTGAACATAACCAACTATCTAAAGATTTAACTTTAAGAGCTGGATTTGTTCCAAATGATCCAGGCACTTCAGATGAAGTATATTTTAGTGATTCAAATTTCACTCCAGTCTTAAGATTTATGGTTGCGAGTGATGCTCACATTGGAACAAGTGCATCAAGAAGAGATGATAACTTAGGTAATGCAATCGATGAAGCATATAGAGTTGCAAACGCGAACTCTAAATATTCTAAACTTGATGCTGCACTCTTTGCGGGTGATATATCTGATAATGGTGATGCACTTGCATTATCTAGATTTAAAACAATCGCTGATGAACACATTAAAGAAGGCACTCAACTAATCGCATCAATGGGTAACCATGACTTTAGAGGCGAAACTGTTGAGAATTCTATCTCACAATTTAGAACAATTCTTGGTATAGTTGATTCTCACTTAATAATCAATGGATATCACTTCATCATTCTATCTCCAGATTTAAATGATGGATGTAACTTCTCAGATGCTAAAGTTGCTTGGTTAGATGAACAACTAGCTTTAGCACAAGAAGCAGATCCAACTAAACCAATATTCGTAATGCAACACGAACACATTAAAGGAACTGTATATGGTTCTAATAACTGGGGTGTTACTGAACTTACTGATGTTTTATGTAAATACCCTCAAGTAGTAGACTTCTCTGGTCACTCACACCATCCACTTTCAGATCCACGTTCAATTTGGCAAGGAACATTCACTGCTCTTGGTACTGGTACACTCCATTACTATGAAGTTGGTATCAATGGTTATAAGACTTCAGGATTATTCCCTGCAGGTCAAAATGGTGAATATTCAACTGGTGCATCTGAAAAGGCTGCTGGTGCTGAAATGCAAATCATAGAAGTAGATGCTAGTGGTGCAATTCGTGTAATTGTAATTGATGTTAATACTCAAACAGAAATAACTAGATATTATATCCGTAATGCTATGGATGATATCAAGTTTAAATATTCACACACAGAAAGAGAAAGAGAAAGTGAAGCACCAACATTCGCTGCTAATCAAAAACTTACTCTTTCAACACGTAGAAACACTATAACTGTAAAGTTTAGTGCTGCAACAAGTAAGGATGTAATGGATAGCTATCGTATTGAGGTTTATAAGGCAACTGACCTTGTAAAGACTGAATACGTAATTGCTGATTCATTCATCATCCCTAACCCAACTGAATTTGAAGTAACATTCAATAAACTTCAAACCGATACAGAATATATGGTTAGAGTTTATGGTGTAAACGTATGGGGTCTCGAGACTGAAGTTCCACTAAAAGGAACTATTAGAACAGAAGATGTTGAATTCGATCCTGAAACATATGCTCCATATGACTTAATCAATATCTCTGACGTTGATATTCCTGGTAATAATGGTGTATTAGCTAACATTCCAAGCGAAAGTAAAGTATATAACTATCCTGGAAAAGCTGCTAACTACACTGCAGTACTCCAATACTACCTAATTACTGGTGATCTAACATCAAAAGATGAATTTAGAACACAAGTTGGTACTAACTGGCAATACTACATCACATTCTGGATTCAAACAGGTAAATATGATGTTATCTTCTCAGGTTGGATTTATTCAACAAAACCTTCAGATAGAATCAAATTCAATATCGAATCTAATAGGATTTATAAGATTGAATACGGTACTATTGAAGTCGCAACTGGTGAACATGAAGGTGAATATTATGTATTCGTAAAAGTTGATGATGTTCTCCTTTCAAGTTACTATATCCCAGCTAATGAATTTAATTCTAAAAACTATAACTTCTCAACACACATTACTGATAACTACATGATTGCAGATATCAATAATGCAAGAACAATTGAATACATCGTTGATGGAGTTAAATATCAAGAAGACTTTGCAATAAGTGGACTTAATATCACTGAACCAGTAGCTCCAACAAAAGAAGGACATTACTTCGCTGGTTGGTATACAGCTCCTGAAGGTGGTGATAGAGTTGACTTCGATCAAATCTTCACATCAACTGATAAAACAGTTAAATATTATGCAAGATTCACAGATCAAGCTCATGACTTAAAGATTTATAGTGAAGGAGAATTACTCCAAACTCAAAAAGTAGGTCATGACTGCCAAGCATTAAAACCTGTTGACCCTACTAAGACTGGTGCATATAACTATGTATTCGTTAAATGGGTTATAAAAGGTACTAATGAAGAATTCAGTTTTGATACTAGAATTCAAGATGATCTCGAAATAGAAGCAGTATTTGAAGAACAAAAATATAGAGTCGTGTATTTAGTAGATGGTATGGAATATATCACTAAATACTTTGTTGAAAGTAATCCATCAGAAATTATTGGTGGTGAACCAGCAGTACCAGCACTTATTGGTGCAACAGGACACTGGGTATATAGTGGCGAAAGAACTAACAAAGATATCTATGTTAGAGCAATCTATGATGGTACATCTACAACTCCATCAGAAGAAATTAGCCTTAATAAATTCAATGGATCTACCGTTGATATTGCTGATGACCTCACAAGATTCTATATGAGTTTTGCTGATACAGAAGAACAAGCAGAATGGATTCAATCATATCCAGTATCAGGCGGACATGAAAGACAAAACATTTCATTCAGCTGGACTGATACATCTCGTAATACTGCATATCTTGTATACTTCGCAGACAACGCTAACTTCACTAATGCATTTATCGTTGAAACTGATAAACGCAGTATTGATTATGTTGGTATATTCACACCAGGTAAGACATATTACTGGAAAGTAATTGGTATTACTAATGAAAAAGCATCAGCAGTAGATACATTTACTGTTCTTAATACTCCAGTAAGATGGATTTCAGCTGGTTCAGTATATAACGTCCGTGATATTGGTGGATACCAAACAACTGATGGTATGGTTGTAAACTATGGTCTCATTTATCGTGGTGGGCAATTATCTCTTGACCAATCAGGTGAAGTATCATACATGAACGCATATTCATTTAAGGTATTTGATTACCTTGGAATGACAACTGAAATTGAACTTCGTGGTGATAAACCACATGAATATAACCAATTCAATGAACTTGAAAACTTAATTCTCGTTAATGGTAACAACTATATGGGAATGTTCTCATTAAATGCTGCCACTAAAGAAAACTATAGAGAAGTATTCCATCAACTTGCTGATATCAATAACTATCCATTCTATTTCCACTGCTCTTGGGGTGCTGATAGAACTGGTACACTCGGATTCTTAATTAATGGTCTATTAGGTGTTCCATATGAAAGACTCGTAGAAGACTATGAGTTAACATCACTATCTAACTCAGGTACAAGAACAAGATATGGTTGGAGTAATGGTGCATTCTATGAAATGTATCAAACATTCCTCTCAAGTTATGCAAATGGAGGAACCCTCCAAGATGGTATTACTAATTACTTAAAATCATATATCGGTGTAACAGATGAAGAAATTGCAGCAATTAAAGCAATTATGTTATCACCTGCAACTGATGTTTTAACAACTCATACAGTTACATATATGATTGGTGATGAAATCTATCAAAGAGCATTAATCTTTGATGGCGGATACATCAAAGAAATCGCTCCTGTATACTTTGAAAAACACTTAGATTGTTGGTTACTAAATGGCGAACCATTTGATCCAACAACAAAAGTTACAACTGATTTAACTCTAGTTGCTAGATTTGCAAACACAAGATATGAAGACTATGACATTGTAACTATGAGAGACCTAGGTCTTGGTGAAACATATAGACCTACTGCTCAAGTATATTCATTTGAAGGTACATCAAATTCTGGTAGTAGAATGATTGTATTTGACTACCTAATTAGAGCAGACGACCAATCATTTGATGATGGTGTTCATATTGAAATTGGACCTACTGCTTGGGATTATAGAGCTCACGTATGGTTCCAAGGTCTAACATCTATTCACATCTTTACAGATGGCTCACAACCAGTTGCAACATATAACCGTCATTTTGAATACGGTAAACAATATCAAATATCTGTTGGTGTAGT
>JAEEGL012500634.1_pt1 | contig 19129 bp, 16 predicted proteins | sample 9134231 | NCBI WGS metagenome assembly JAEEGL01 (sample SAMN16246548, study PRJNA631951) | gut metagenome | biome: gut microbiome; feature: rumen; material: fiber-attached | host: Bos | place: Iran: Karaj | collected 2018-10 | reverse complement strand
GGAAAAATATTCAAATTCGATCTTTCCCTTTTCCTCATCCTTAGGCAAAATGGAAACCTTTGCACTGTATTTTTCCCGCAGATTATTCTCCACCTCTTTATAAACCAGGTGAAGAACCTTGGGATCATCCTTTTTCTTTTTAACCTTAGGCTTTTCCGGATTTTTAACCAGTCTTTCAATATCGCGCACATTGAGCTGTTCATCGACTACCCTCTTTGCGATCTCCACCTGCAGCTTGGGATCCTCTATCGCAAGAAGAGCCCTGGCATGACCGGAAGAGATCTTTTTATCGATGATCATCTGCTGTACTTCTTCTTCCAGATTTAAGAGACGCACAACATTTGCAACTGCGGATCTGCTCTTGCTCACCATCTTTGCAACCTGTTCCTGAGTCATATCAAACTCTGTCAGAAAACGGTTGTACTGCATGGCTTTTTCAATATCATTAAGATCTTCCCTCTGTTCATTATCAATGAACGCAACCTGCAGCTTCTGAAGCTTTGTATATTTTCTTATAACCACGGGAACTTCCGTAAGTCCCACCTGCATGGCGGCACGCCATCTTCTCTCGCCGCCGACGATCTCATAATGATCGCCCTCATCCGTCACGATAAGAGGTTCTATTATTCCCTGCTCTTTTATGGATGCGGCCAATTCATTTATTTTTTCCTCGGAAAAATACTTACGGGGCTGTTCCGGATCCGGCTCAACCTTTGAGATATCAATCTTTGTTATGATCTCACCCTCTGCAGGTTTTAATAATTCTTCATTTTTTTCAATAGGTTTGATCAGCGCTTCCACGCCTCTGCCAAGTCCTGTTCTCTTTTTTCCTGCCATAGTTATACCTTACCTTCTTCCTGTTATATCTGTTAGTTTTTTCCTTTCCGTTCTGTCATCCTTAAAAACGCAGTGACGAAGGATCTTATATAATTACTTATCTTGCTATGAGTTCCTTTGCCAGCGCCCTGTAACTTTCTGCTCCCGTAGATCTGGGATCATAAGTAGTGATAGGCTCACCGAAGCTGGGTGCCTCTGCCAGTCTGATATTCCTGGGAATGATAGTCTTAAACAAATGCTGGTTCAGATTATTGCGGACATTTTCCACTACCTGAGCTGAGAGATTGGTCCTGGAATCATACATGGTAAAGACCACGCCCTCCATCGCAAGATTCGGATTCAGTCTCTCCTTTACCAGGTTCACCGTATAGATCAGCTGGCTCAGTCCTTCCAGTGCATAGTACTCACACTGAATAGGTACCAGAACGGAATCTGCCGCAACCATCGCATTAACCGTAAGAGTATTCAACGAAGGTGGACAGTCTATGATGATATAATCATATTTATCCTTAACCCAGTCCAGTTCATTTTTAAGAAGAAATTCCTTCTTTTCCATACCTATGGATTCTATTTCCAAACCCGCCAGGTTGATATCCGAAGCTATCAGCGATACATTGGGGATCACTTCCTCCAATATGCAATCCTTAATGGTACTTTCGGAAAGCATCAGTTCATAGACTGTATTTTCCACTTCATTTTTATCCACACCGAATCCGCCGGTGGCGTTTCCCTGTGGATCGATATCCAATACCAGTACCTTTTTACCGGCCTCAGCCAGTGCCGCCGATAAATTTACCGAAGTCGTGGTCTTACCCACTCCACCCTTCTGATTTGTGACTGCTATTATTTTTCCCATCTTTATTTCCTTCTTTTCTCTGTTTAACTTTTTTTAATGATCCATTCCTGCATTTTGTTTTTTATATAATGATCAACTCTTTTTCCTTTTCATATAAAAACGTCAGGAATAATGAGTTTACCACTTTATTCTGAAAAAATCCATCCGTAAATTATCATATCGCCGATCCGTCTATATAATTATCAAATTCATTATAAAACTTATCTTCGATATACGGATCCTCCACATTCGGTTTATATGCATAATCCTTGGTATCTATCATATTCAGGTCATAAGCTTCTTTTCTGTCTATAAAGAAATCCGGGACTTTTTTTGCATTTATGGACATATTATTGATGTCATACAGATATTCATTTTTCCCTTCGGGATCGGCTATTGTGATAATTTCATCCATCTCAAAACCGATCTTTAATGTCGACATGCTATGACAGATATCATTTTTGTAATCCAGGATCGGAATAGTGCAATCCAAAAGCGGCTGCACATAATCATAATCACAAAGCGTATCGTCAAATACAAACGAAGAATAATCAGCCTTGCTGACATCTCTTATCCTGACCCGCTTCATCTTAGCCTGAGTCATTTCCTGGTTCAGATTATATCCGCAGTTTCTGATGGCTGATAAGGTTCCCGCAAAAGAAGGATAAACAGGATAATATCCCTTATCACTGAATTCGTAATATTCATAATTCTTTTCACCTCTCTTCACCGAGAACACATAATCTTCATACTGGTCGTTCACAAAGCGAAGACAGGCAATAGGCGCTTCATTTCTCCTGGTCTCCATGGTAAGAGATGAAAGCTCCTTCTTATATACTTCCCAAAGCATTATCCCTTTTTCATCCATATCATTTATAGCTCTTTCGCCGGTCATATCCTGACAGTATATTTTGACAAAATCATCCTGCTTCGAACTGAGCAGAGGATAGACGGCATTTTTAAATTCAATATTATCATGAATGCTGTCCAGTTCTTTTACCAGTTCATAACCATCAACCGTATATTCCCTGTAAACTTTGATCCCGCCTTTGAGATGATAGCATACCAGCAGCCTTTGGGGATTGACCAGCTTCTCACCGGTCATGTTTCCCAAAAAAAGATTACGAAGGCTGAGCCTGTTTTTCTTTGTATGCTTTATTCCGTTTCGGGCAAGTGCCAATACAGTGTCCGTATCGGTTATCTTCATCTTTTTGACCAGATCATTTTCAAAATTATTACTGTAATCTCCATCCCCGTACAGTGTTTTTGTTTTGTTTTTGGTTATCTTTACATTGAGTTCATTCATATTACTCTCAAGAACATTGCAGAACACCCCGCTGTCTTTTATCATGGCTTTCGACGGAACAAAACTGTCATAACCCAATACATCAAAACAGAATCCCAGATATATCACTATTCCCACAACACCGCAAATGAGCATCTGCAAAGGCCGTGAAAAAAGCTTCCTGAAATCCGAATTAAAAATGATCTCGATCACACAATGAGAGATCACAAGTGCACAGAGAAAACCAAACACCGCAGTGGGAATCCCGGCTATGTTTTCAAAAATAACCGCTCCGCCTACAGCTGCGGGGATCACCAACAAAAACTTGATCGGCGCTTCTGCCTTTTTGAACGCTATGGCTTTTCCCACAGTTTCAACCGCACGGATCTCATAAAGCTTATATGAGATAAACAGTATTATCAGTGCTATCAACAGGGTAGCAAAAACGGAAATGACCATACTGTATATCTCTTCGGGACTGTCCATCATGGAATAAATAAACGGTGATGTATATTTCATCATTGCATCGGTAACAGACTCCTGGGTATAAAATGTGGCAAAGTAATTTACATGCATTCCCAATATGCAACATGAAATGATCGTCAGATAAAAGAATACAAACATCAGTCCGAAAAAAGCACTGATGATGTTACCCGTAAACATCACTGCAAGAACCGCACAGGCATAACAGAGCAGTCCTCTGGTCAGATTATAATACAGACAGGAAAACAGCATGATAAAAGGATCCGCTTTCGAGGTCCTTATCACCATAAAAACAGTACCTATAAAACTCATGAGAAGAAATGGAACATATACCATCAACAATCCGTCTGTCAGATAAACAAGGTATAATATCTTTCTGTTTACAGGTATTCCATGAAGAAAATCCGCTTTATTTGATTTAAAGTTAAAATTGAAACCGGTAAACGCCGCTATCACAAACAGCACTATCAGTACAAAGGTCAGAGCTCTGGTATCACACATTGAATTGAAAGCACTGAGCATACTTTGAATAAACTCTTCCTTTTTCATCGGTGTTTCCGAATATCTGACAGCCTGCGGTACAAAAGACACAAGCGTAGCCACGGGAAACCAGAAAAAGAACATGACAAGGGATATCGCAGGTATGAACAGCCTGCGCCTTATATCCTCTTTCATCAGATTAAGAAATAAGTTCTTTAACGTCATTTGCGTTTACCTCCTCACCTGCGGTGGGGTTATTTAATTTATTGATAAAGCTTTCCGTTTCGCAGATAAAAACTTCTTCAAGAGTAAGGGGTACTTCTTCATAAAAAACAGGATCGGCCGCATTCAAAATGCTTTTGATCTTTTCGATGTCTCCCCTCAACGTCAGCATGTGAATGCTTCCATTCAGATTATCGGAAACCACTTCCAGCTCCTTCATCTCTTCCAGATAATGACCGGGTCTTAATATTAGATTGATCCTGTGTATGCCAAGCTGCATATCATTCATTTCTCTCGAGAAAAGAATGCCTCCTTTATGAAGCAGTCCGATATGATTACAGATATCTTCCAGTTCTCTTAATGAATGGGAAGCAATGACCGGTGTCAGCTGTCTTTTTTCCATTTCATTCCTGAAAAGTGCTTTCACCTTCTGTCGCATGAGCGGATCCAGCCCGTCAAAGGTTTCATCACAGAAAAGATACTTTGTACCGGCTGCCAGTCCCAATGCTACAAATAACTGTTTCTTCATTCCTTTGGAATAGGTACTGATCTTTCGATCCTTCGGTAATTCAAATACATTGAGCAGTTCTTCAAATCTCTCTTTGTCATACGAAGGATAACATCCCTTATAAAAACTCATCATATCCTTCGGCTTATCATTCGGATAATAGAACTGGTCATCAGATATATAAAACAGATCGGCCTTTGCACTGATATTTTCATATACATCCTGCTGGTCGATCCTTATTTTTCCTGCATCAGGTCTGAGTATCCCACTCATAATACGAAGCAGGGTACTTTTCCCTGCTCCGTTTGTTCCTATGAGTCCGAATACTTCACTTTCGCGGATCTGTGCGCTCACATCAGTGAGCGCATCCACGTTATCAAACTTTTTACTGATATTTTCTATTTCTATCATCTATTCGGGTTTCCTTATAAAGATAATCATCATATAAGTTCCTGTAATGCTTTATGATCGGGATCTGATCACACTTCCTTATACCACAATCCGTGAAGATTACAATATTCATATGCACCTGTTGCTTTTTCACCGTCTGCCAGAACAAATTCAGCCACAGGTTCCTGTCCGCTCTTCAGATCTTTTTTCATAAATCCTTTGTCCGTCTCCAGGATCACCCACTGGATATAATGCTCTTCCATCATGGGATGCGCTACTTCTCCTACTTTAACGGTTACTTTATTTCCATCAACCGAAACAGCGGGTACATGTTTTTCGAATGCTCCGTCGGAAGTTCCGGGAACCAGTTCCTTCATGGGCTCGCCGCAGCATACTACCGGTACACCTTTATCATCGATCTTTGTAATTATATTTTTACAATGAGAACATATATAAAATTTCATTTTGACCCTCCTTAATAACCCTGTCCAAATATTATTTATGACACGTGCGTCACTATTAAAGAGCCTCTTATATAAAACAAGAGGCTCTTTTTTAATTTACATCATATAAAAATTACAGTAATGATCTTATAATCCTGCGAGTATCTGCTGGGTTGTCTTTCCGGCTTCAAGCTGTACAGGGAATCCGTTGGTATCAAGATACTGTACGGGTATAACCTTTAATACGTCGTTGGACATTACCCTGTTCGTAACCATGTATCCGCTGGATCCTGCATAATACAGAGTGTTTCCATACATAAGCCATGCATCGGTAACTACCACACCATTCACATAGAATCTGGGTGCTCCTCCGTCAATACTCCATCCGGTGTAGGTGAAAGGAGCATCTGCCAATACCGGAAGTGCTGTGAGCGCTACTGTCAATAATGTAGCAGCTACAAATTTAACTGATTTCCTCATACTAAAAATACCTCCTGTTCCTTTAGCATCAAATGCCGTTTTTTGTACCCGGAGAAAACTCCTGTCTCAAAGTATATATCATTAACAGGATATTTGCAACATGAAAAGGGCTGATGATCAACTGCGAAAATGGCTGATTTTGGCTATAAATTGTAGGTTTTAGGGTAAAAAACGGGCTCTGTGTCCATATCTTGTTTATGTGGTAATTAATCACACAAGATATTGTTTCACGTGAAACAATTTCTATATTTTCTGATTATCATTTATTTTTTTGGTTCCGCTCAAGCATGTTTCCGATCAACGTTCGCTACCAGCTCTCGCTGGCAAAATTCCGGCGGTCTCCCTAAAGGGATCTCCGCCGGAACGGCAGCGGTACTAAGTTCAAACTTCGCTTCGCTCGTTTTTACTAAGTACCGGCCTATTTTTAGACGCTCACTTTGATCGAAAAACATGCTTTCGCTGGTATCTAAAAAAACGATAGCAAAGTCCAAATTTATATAGCTCTTTATTTTATCATTACACAAATAGTATTCATTGATGATTATTTGCAAAATAAGTTAATGATCAAACATGAAGAACATAAAGAAAAAAATCCGTCTGATTATTTTTAGCGTAGGCATGTTTTCTGCTCAAACATGAGCGTATTGAAATAGGCCGGTACTTAATGCAAAATCATCCGGTGGATGATTTTGGGGAGTGTTTGTGAGCACTAAATGCGAACGCGACCTGAGAACGTAGCGCCGGATGAGTTTAGTATCCGTTGCCGTTCCGGCGGCCTCCCTAAAGGGAACACTCCGGAATTTCACCAGCGGGAGCGGAGACAGCGAATGTTGAGCAGAAACATACCGAAGCGGGTCATATAAAACTGAGCAGAAACATGCCGAAGCGGGTCGTATAATATTGAACAAAAACATGCCGGAGCGGAACCTATATAAATAATACTTAATCTCGAAGTTATAAACCACAGTATGTTGATAAAGTTAACAGAAAATTACACCAGATATTCCAAAAAAATGCTTCAAAGTCCCCTGATTTTTTCATGAAACCAAAAAATACCGGATAAAACCGGTATTTTTGAGTTATAAACCACTATTTGTTGATAAAGTTAACAAGAAATCACACAAGATATTGTTTCACGTGAAACAATCCAATCCCTCTTTTCGGGACCAATGATCACAAAGGCCTTTTTCCGGGAATACCTTCCCTGCGTGGATACTTTTCATCCGTATCCCTCACCTTTTCTATAACAGGAATGCATCTCATCTGACCGAACAGATCAAACTTTTCAACTCTCTTTATCTCACAACCCAGGATATCAAGAGCATTGGCAGCGCCGGATATTTCCTCTTCCGCCTTTTCAGACTTATATGGAGTAAAGATCCCGCCTGTTTTTACAAAAGGAGTACACAATTCAGACAGGACAGAAAGATTAGCGACAGCTCTTGAAACGCAAAGATCATATCTTTGCCTGTGCTCCGGATCCCTGGCAATATTTTCTGCTCTCCCATGGATCAAAATAACATCACTTAGCGCTAAGTTATCGTTTACTTCCCCAAGATATTGAATTCTCTTATTTAATGAATCAAGCAGTGTTATTTTAAGATGAGGAAAAGCAATTTTCAAAGGGATACCGGGAAAACCGGCACCGGTTCCCACATCTATCACGCTTTCCACTTCATTAAGAGATAAAACCCTGATCAGGGATAAAGAATCTATAAAATGCTTTTTAACCACTTCATCAGGATCCGTGATAGCTGTAAGATTGATCTTTTCATTCCATCTGATCAAAAGATCATAATATGCTTCGAACCTGGACAACTGATCTTCACTCAGTTCAAGATTGATTTTGGTTAGTGCTTTTTTTAGGTGTTGTTTTATCATTATATATTATCTTTCAAGATTCTTCGCTCAGAATGACAATGAGTTTTCAGAATGACAATGGGTTTTCAGAACAATAATGTTTTCAGCTATGCATTTTATCCTTGAAATAAATAAGTAAAACAGAGATATCTGCAGGGGATATTCCCTGTATACGTGAAGCCATTCCGATGGAACTGGGCATGAATTTATTCAGCTTCTGGGTAGCCTCAATACGCAACCCCTTGATCTGGGAATAATCAAAATCAGAAGGAAGCTTTTTCTTTTCCATCTTTTTAAACTGCTCCACCTGACTTTTCTGCCTGGTAATATAACCCTCGTATTTTATTTCAATATTAACCTGATCCGTAACTTCCTTCGGAAGCTTTGGTCTGTCTTCATCTACAGGTTCCAATATATCATAATTCAGCTCAGGTCTTTTGATCAGCTCGGCAAAGGTCATACCCGTATTTAAGGGAGTGGAACCGACAGAAAGTAAAAATTCACTCATCTTTTTCGAAGCTCCGGCTTTTATCTGACAAAGTCTCTCTATCTCCTTTTCCACCATGATCCTCTTATCTTCCGTCTTTTTATAATCCTCATAAGACACCAGACCTACTTCATATCCCTTTTTCCGAAGTCTCAGATCCGCGTTATCCTGTCTTAATAAAAGTCTGTATTCGGCACGGCTGGTCATCATCCTGTACGGCTCCAGACTTTCCTTCGTCACCAGATCATCTATCAGCACGCCGATATATCCTTCCGATCTGTCAATTATCAAAGGATCCTTTCCCTTGATATACATGGCAGCATTTATTCCTGCTATCAGTCCCTGTGCTGCTGCCTCTTCATAACCTGAACTGCCGTTAAACTGCCCCCCGGCAAATAGTCCGCTGATATTTTTAAATTCAAGGGAATTCTTGAGCTGATCCGCACTGATGCAGTCATACTCTATCGCATAAGCATTTTTTACTATCACACAGTTTTCCAGTCCGGCAACAGTCTTATACATTTTTTCCTGAACATCCTCCGGAAGGGATGAGGACATACCGCTCACATACCATTCATTGGTGGAAAGACCTTCCGGTTCCAAAAACAGCTGATGTCTGTTCTTTTCCGGAAATTTGACTACCTTATCTTCTATCGAAGGACAATATCTCGGACCGGTACCTTCTATCACACCGGAGAATAAAGGAGACCTGTCCAGATTATTCCTGATGATCTCATGAGTTTCTTCATTAGTATAGGTTAAATAACATAACACCTGATCTTTTTGTATGGAATCAGGATCGGTTGAAAATGAAAAAGGCGTTATGGTATCATCACCCGCCTGGGGCTCCATCTTGGAAAAATCAATGGATCTCTTATCAATACGTGCAGGTGTTCCGGTCTTAAACCTATGTAATTTAATTCCGTTTTTTTTGAGACTTTCCGTTAAATGATTAGCTGCCATCAAGCCGTTGGGGCCGGTATGCAAAACAGCTTCACCACAGAGACATCTGGCTCTCAGATAAGTACCGGTACATAAAATAACAGCCTTTGTATGATACTCGGTTCCATAAAATGATTTAACACCTGTTATTTTATTATTATCCACAAGGATCTCGGAAATCTCAGCCTGCTTAATGGTAAGCCTTTCCTGATTTTCAAGAGTCTGTCTCATGGATCTGGAATATTCCGCTTTATCTGCCTGAGCCCTGAGAGAATGAACAGCAGGTCCTTTTGATGAGTTCAGCATCTTTGACTGGATAAAAGTCTTATCAATGTTCTTACCCATCTCCCCGCCTAAAGCATCCAGCTCTCTCACCAGATGACCTTTTGAGCTGCCACCTACATTAGGATTACAGGGCATAAGTGCGATCGAATCCACACTTACGGTAAATATGATCGTTTCAAGACCAAGTCTGGCACAGGCCAGTGCTGCCTCACAACCGGCATGACCGGCTCCGACAATAGCTACATCATAATTCATTCTTATTTCCCCATACAAAATTTTTCAAATATCCTATCCGCAAGGTCATCACTGACCTGTTCACCTGTTATCTCTCCGAGAGCAGAATAAGCATCCATCAGATCGATGGTAATGAAATCCTCACTTATCCCCTCATCTATTGCATTTATCACATTACAAAGAGAAGAATATGCTCTTCTTAAACATTCAAGCTGTCTTTCATTTGTAAGATATATTTCCTCATCACAGGATATCTGTCCAAACAAAAACATATCATTTATCTTTTCCTTAAGCTCATCAAGACCAAAACCGGTTTTTGCGGAAATACTGATTATATCATCGCTTATGGATCTGATGAACGAATCGGTCTGTGAACTCAGATTATCACCGGATATATCAGTCTTATTAAGTAAAAGGATCACCTTTTTTCCTTTTATCGCATCGGCTAACCTTCTGTCATCATCATCGATCAGATCCGTAGGATCAAAAACATACAATATCAGATCAGACGACTCTATCAGGGATAATGCCTTATCAACACCCAATTTTTCTATCATATCATCGGATGATCTGACTCCGGCCGTATCGGTCAGATTCAAAATGATCCCGTTCAGATTAACGGTTTCCTCTATAACATCTCTGGTAGTTCCGGCGATATCCGTCACTATAGCTCTTTCATGTCCCGTCATTGCATTTAGCAAAGAAGATTTTCCGGCGTTAGGTTTACCCACTATCAGAGTTTTTATCCCATTCTTAAGAAGCATACAGTTTGCGGAATCATCTATGATCCTGGAAATCTCATTATATATCCTGTTACAATTTGTCCTCAGATCTTTTCTGTGTTCATCCACATCATAATGCTCAGGATCATCCAATGCGGATTCTATAAAGGCACATTCATCCAAAAGAGAATTTCTCAATACAGATATCTCATCATGAACTCTTCCGCTTAGATGTGTAAGAGAATTCTTAAGCGAAAAATCATTTTTTGCATTTATCACATCTATCACAGCTTCCGCTTTGGAAAGATCTATCCTGCCGTTCATGAATGCCCTTTTTGTAAACTCTCCCGGCTGTGCTGCTCTTGCACCGGCTTTAAGTACAGCGGAAAGTACTTTTTTTGTCACAAAATATCCCCCGTGACAGTTGATCTCTACGGTGTTTTCACCCGTAAATGACCTGGGGGACAGGAAAATACTCACCAAAACTTCATCTACAGGCTCTTTTTCATCAAAAATATGCCCATAATGAACAGTATGGGACACCGCATCCTTAAGATGAAAATTTCCAGATACGGATCTGTATACTTTATCGGCTATCAAAACAGCATCATCTCCGCTGATCCTTACTATCCCTATTCCACTGTTTCCGGGAGCAGTCGCTATCGCCGCTATGGTCTCACTCATTTTTTACACCTGATACCTTTTTATATTTTTTCTTTCGTAAACGAATAAAAAAATAAAGCGACTATATGATAACATATAATCGCTTTACTGACAAAGATTCTTCTCTTCATTCAGAATGTCATTCAGTGAAAGTATTCAGAATATCATTAATTATATCTCTTGGGCTTAACTACTACCTTCCTGTAAGGCTCTTCTCCTTCGCTGTGGGTGTATACATATTTATCACCCTGAAGCGCTGAGTGGATAACTCTTCTCTCATAAGGATTCATAGGCTCAAGTGAATGTGTCTTTCTTGTTCTCTTAACCTTTGCAGCTATATTCTTAGCCAGATTCTCAAGAGTTTCCTTTCTTCTGCGTCTGTAATCTTCGGTGTCAAGCTTTACCCTGATATATGCTGAAGTACTCTTATTTACCACAAGACTGGTAAGATACTGAAGAGAATCAAGTGTCTGTCCTCTCTTTCCGATCAGAACACCCATGTCAGATCCTGAAAGATCGATTGAAAGCTCACCCTCTTTCTCATCATATTCACTCTTAAGCTCAACATCCATATTCATGGCTTTAACCACATCTTTGATAAATTTCTCGGCATCTTCCTTTATCTTTGCACTGTCTATTCCGGAAAGATCCCTGTCTTTATCCTCTGAATGCTTACTTTCCTTTACTGCAGGCTTTTCGGCTTTTTCAGTCTTCTCTTCCTTCTTTTCTTTATTTTCTTTTTTAGGCTGAGGCTTTACACTATCATCAGCCTTCTTTTCAGGAGCTTTTTCAGCCTGAGAACTGTCCATGATCCTTGCCCTTATAACGGCTTCCTTTGCTCCAAGACCAAGAAATCCGGAACTGCCCTCTTCCACTACTTCATAATCCAGTCTGTCACTGGTGATCAAAAACTCTTCACAAGCAGCCGTAATGGCATCTTCTCTTGTTTTTCCGGTAAACTCTTTATATTCCATTTCAATTCTCCTTATTCATTCTCTTAACCATATTGGCTTTTTCAGCCAGGCTTCCCTTTTTATATTCCTTCTGAACATTCTCTGCAGTTTCTATATTCTTCGTTTTTAATGAAGCTGCATATTTCATCATGGACTTTGAAGCGCTTTCTTTAGAACTCTCTTTCTGGGCATTTTTCTTTGCCTTTTCCATATTCTTTTCGATTATCTTTTCCAGACCTACCTTATCAAAATACTTATTGATAGCTATCTGCTGTACACATCTGACACAGGCACTGGCTATCCAGTAAATTCCAAGTCCGGCAGGAAGTGAAAAACAAAATACCGCAGACATGATGGGCATCATCAGATTCATGGATTTCATGGACTGTGCCATGGGATTATCCTTATCATCGGTATTTTGCTGAGGCATGAACAAAATGCTGAGCCACTGTGATCCAGCTGCAAGAAGAGGGATCAGTAAAGCTCCTACCATCAGCATTATATCCTTTTCACCCCATCCTTTTGCAAGGGTATCTCCGGGAGTGGATGCTATATTGATCCATCCAAAGGTATAAAAGGAAATAAACTGTGAATGAGCTTTTTCATAAACTTCCGAAAGCTGGGGAAAATGCTCTGCTATCTGATTCCACTGATCCATAGAGCAGCGGTTCAGAATATCTATCATCGTAGATGCCTGGGTATAATCATATTTTGACTCCGGAAAATATGTAGCCATCTTTTCCAGGGAAAGCATGAAATCCGAGCCTCCCTCTGCAATTATACCCTCTGCAAGAGGCATCAGTGTGTTTTTTACACTCTCAATATAAGCAGGTATATTATATATTACTCTGTAGAGTGCAAAGAGAATAGGCATCTGAATGAGCAGCTGTAAGCAGCTTCCTGTAGGGGATACACCGTATTTTTTGTATACCGCCTGAAGTTCCTCATTCTGTTTCTGCATGGTCTCCGTATCATTTTTACCCTTATACTTATCCTGAACTGCCTTTATCTCAGGCTGCATGATAGCAGACATTTTTGCAAATTTCTGCTGCTTAAAGGTAAGGGGAGTCAAAAGCATATAGATGACTATCGTCAGGATAATGATCGAAAGACCTATATTAGGCATGCCCAATCTGTCCAGCACATTAAAAATAGCATTAAGTATAACACCTAATACTCTCGCTATAGGACCCAATATGCTGCCATTGTACTGTGTTAATAAAATTCCCATAAAAATTTGATCACCACCAATTAAGATAAGATGCTCCTTATTTCAAAGGATCGAAACCACCTTTTGAAAAAGGATTACATCTCAAAAGACGCCATGAAGCAAGGCATAATCCCTTTAATGCTCCGTATTTGGTAAATGCCTGGATAGCATAATCAGAGCATGAGGGATAATAGGGACATTTTGTAGATTTATATGGTGATATATATTTTTTATATAACCTGATCAGATATATAAATATATTTTTAATCACTTTGATAATCCTTATATAAAACCTTAAGCCTGTCGGCAAGGCTCATCATGGCAATTTCAATTTCATTGCATTTTTTAACGGTGTTTGCATACACCCTTGCTACAATAACTATGTCCAAACCACTATTGAACTTCTCTTCATTTAATCTGTAGCTCTCTCTTATCAATCTTGTCAGTCTGTGGCGGACTACCGAATTTCCCACCTTTTTACTGACCTGTATTCCGATCCTGTTATATCCTTCAGAGTTTTCTAATACATACATCACCAGATATTTATTTGATAAACATTTTCCTTTTTTGAAAACAGAACGGAATAAATCATTTTTTTTTAAAGAAATCATAAATATTATAAAAGACCACATAATTAAATGTGGTCTTTCCTTAACTTAGATCAAACTGTTAATTGTTTACGACCCTTTGCTCTTCTGGCAGCAAGTACCTTTCTGCCGCTCGGAGTACTCATTCTTGACCTGAATCCGTGAACCTTTGATCTCTGTCTCTTCTTAGGCTGAAAAGTCATCTTCATAACAAAATCACCTCCTGTCATTATCAGGTGTCTATGTCTATATTAAAAAACATCAAGGCATATTATATAAAAAAAAGCCTTTAAAAGTCAAGCATAATAAGGCTTTTTAGAAAAATAGTATCAGCAACGGCTGTTTACCACATCATATAGTGCTTTTATAAGTAAAAAAAGCATTATCAACATCGTAAAACGGCTTATATACGATATATCCGGGGAATTTTAAACTGTTAGTTTACGTAAAGTTATTCACAAATTGTTGATAACTTGTGGATAACTTTAAAAACCAAATATTACGGATTTATTTATTTCAACGTAATATTTTATGTATTTCAACATGTATAAATGCTTGAAATTGCCTTAAATAAACGGTTTTTCGAATATTATCAAACAAGATTACAAATGTAACCATATTACATCAACATAAGTCTGTTGATAAAAATAACATAAAAAGTTATCAACATTTTTACTTTGACTTGATATAAAACTACTTTTAATGTAAAATTATGTAGATTGCGTTTAGTATAAATTACGGGTTTTTTATAATGAAAGAGCTATTATCAAAATGGGAAGAAATAAAGGATTCTATCAAGCAGGATCTGGGAATATTTGACCTTCCCTACAATACCTGGGTCCGCCCTTTAAAGCTGTTGGATGTCAGTGATAATATATGTACCATAGGTATACCCGATACCATGGATGAAAACAGCTTAAGGTTTATCGAATCTAAATACGGCCAGCATTTCAAAGCATATATCCAGGCAATCACAGGCAAAAAATATGATATCAGATTTATCATAGAAAATAATGAAGCTGACGGAGTTTCTTCCTATTATAATAATGAAGAAAGTGAACTACTGTCAGCAAACAGTTTTCATATGGATAAATATGATAATTCCATAAGAAGCAATAAGGCTAATCTCAATCCAAAGTACACATTTGATAACTTCGTAGTAGGCGGAAACAATAATGTGGCAAGGTCTGCTGCTCTCGCAGTAACGGAAAATCCAGGTAATATTTATAATCCTCTTTTTATCTGGGGAGGATCAGGATACGGCAAGACTCATCTGATGCATGCTATCGGTCATGAGATCTTAAAAAGAAATCCGGAAATGAATATTATGTACGTCACATCAGAGATGTTTACGAATGAAGTCATTGAATCCATAAGATTCGGTGATCAGGCAGTTATTTCAAAATTCAGGGATAAATACAGAAATCTTGATCTTCTGCTCTTTGATGACGTTCAGTTTTTGGAAGGAAAAGAAAGTACACAGGAAGAATTTTTCCACACCTTTAATGAGCTTCATGCATCGGGAAAAGCTATAATAATATCTTCAGATAAACCACCGAAAAATCTTACTACACTTGCGGAAAGAATAAAGTCAAGGTTCAACTGGGGAATAACCGTGGATATAGGAGCACCCGATTATGAAACCCGTGTAGCCATTCTTCGTAAAAATGCAGAGCTTAATTACAAGAACATAAATATCAGCGATGAGATAATTCAGTACCTGGCAACAAAAGTCCATTCAAATGTCAGGGAGTTGGAAGGCGCATTGAATAATGTAGTACTTCATCACAGAATGAAAAAAGAAGATGTAATGACTACACAGACTGTGGATGAGGCCATAAAAGATATAATAAGTCCGGATGATAACAGGGAGATAACCATTCCTTTTATAATAGATGCTACCTGTAACTACTATAATATAGAAGAAAATAAGATCCTTTCATCCCAGAGAGACAAAAAAACAGCAGATGTAAGAATGATCATAATGTATCTGTGCTATGAAATGACTAATTCATCAAAAGCCGAGATTGGAAAGGCACTTAACAGAAATCATGCAACAGTTATATATGGAATAGATAAGATCAAAGAATCAATAGAACAGGATGAATCATTTTTTAATCAGATAAAAGAGATCAGGAAAATAATCAACAACGGGTAAATAAATCTCAGATGATAATATTTATAATATTGAAATATTTTTTTAACAGCAAAGATCCATTAAATGCTCTTAACCTTAAGTGATCATTTTTCAATCAGTTAACACATGATAAAAATGAGATGAATAAAGGGATAGGATCACATTTCAACTTTTAAACGTCTCTTATTACTATTAATAATTAATTATCATAATAATAAAGCAGGAGTAAAAACATGAAGATAGTATGTAAAAAGTATAACTTATTAAAAGGCCTTAATATAGTATCAAAAGCTGTACCGGCTAAAACAACGATGTCTATTCTTCAATGTATTCTTGTAGATTGTACTAAAGGAAATATAAGACTGATAGCCAATGATACAGAGATAGGGATTGAAACCATAGTAGAAGGTGAGATCCTGGAAAAGGGAGTAGTTGCTCTTGATGCTAAGATATTCTTTGAGATAATAAGAAAGCTTCCTGAGGATGATGTAGACATTACTACGGATGCAAGCTATAAGACAACTATCAAGTGTATGAATTCTAAATTCAATATACTTGGAAAATCAGGTGATGAATTTTCATATCTTCCTGAAATAGACAGAAGTGATTATATAACTATTTCGCAGCTTACATTAAGAGAAGTTATAAGACAGACTATCTTTTCCGTTTCAGCAAATGATACCAATAAAATAATGACGGGTATCTTTTTTGAGATAAAGAATGACAGATTAAGGATAATATCTCTGGACGGACACAGGATATCTATCAGAATGCTTACTATTAAAGAAGAAACAGATGAAAAGAAGGTTATCATTCCTTCAAAAACTTTAAATGAAATAAGCAAGATAGTTACAGGAGAAAGTGAAGATACGGTCAATATATATTTCACGGATAAATATGTTACCTTTGAGTTTGATGATACCATCGTTCTTTCAAGGATCATAGAAGGTGAATATTTTGATGTGGACAGGATGCTCATCAATGATTTCAGCACAAAGGTCAGGATAAATAAAAAAGACTTTATTGACTGTATAGAAAGATCTACACTTATGGTCAAGGAAGGAGATAAAAAACCTGTTATCTTCGTTGTAAATAATGACACCATTGAGTTAAAGATAAATTCTACTATAGGTTCAATGAATGAGTTTGTTGATATAGATCTTGAAGGAGATAATATTACAATAGGATTTAATCCCAGATTTCTTCTTGATGCCTTAAGGGTAATAGATGATGATGAGATAGATATTTATCTTAACGGTTCCAGATCTCCGGGAATTATAAAAGATATAAATGAAAGCTACATTTATCTTGTACTTCCCATAAATATCAATACGGTTGACTGATATGGAATATGAAATAAGAGACGAATTTATAAAGCTTGGACAGTTATTAAAAATTGCCGGTTTTGTAGAGAACGGTGCAATGGCAAAGACTGTTATCCAAAATGAAGAAGTAAGGGTTAACGGTGAGATATGTACCATGCGCGGTAAAAAAATGTATAAGGGAGATACTGCCGAATATAACGGTAATACTGTAAAGGTTATTTGATCAGATGTATATAAAAAGTGTTACCCTTGAAAATTTCAGGAATTATGATGATCTGAAAATTGATTTTGATCCCTTTGTAAATATTATTTACGGAGATAATGCCCAGGGCAAAACAAATATCCTGGAATCAGTATTTATAGCAGCTACCACAAAGTCACATAAACAAAGTAAAGATAAAGATATTATAAGGTTCGGATATGATGAAGCTCATATAAGGATCGAACTTATAAAAAATGAAGTGCAATATCGGATAGATATGCATCTTCGAAAAAATAAAACAAAGGTAATATCCATAAACGGTGTACCTATAAAAAAAGCAGCCCAGTTGATGGGAATACTTAATACAGTATTTTTTTCACCTGAAGATCTTTCAATAATAAAAGAAGGTCCTTCACAAAGACGCAGGTTTCTTGATCTGGAACTTTGTCAGCTGGATCCATATTATCTGCATAATCTGTCTGTTTACAATAAAACCGTTAATCAGAGAAATAAACTGCTCAAGGATAAAAGGATCGACAGTGATATAGATACTATCCTGGATGTATATGATGAACAGCTGGTACTATCCGGTATAGAGATAATAAACAGACGTGAAAGATTTATAAATGATCTTAATGAGATAATAAAGCAGATCCATTATAAACTTACCGGTGATAAGGAAGAATGTAATATAATTTATTCTCCCGATGTAAAGTCAGATGATTATAAAAAAAGATTAAAGACAGGCCGTATAAATGATATAAGATCAAAATCCACGACCACCGGTCCTCACAGAGATGATTTCATATTTTATATAAATAATGAGGATGTGAGAAAATTCGGATCTCAGGGACAGCAGAGGACAGCAGCTCTGTCATTGAAGCTTTCGGAGATAGAGATTATAAAAAGAATAACAAAGGATCATCCTGTTCTTCTTCTTGATGATGTACTGTCGGAGCTTGATTCAAACAGACAGAGATTTTTGCTTGAGAGTATAAACGATATACAGACGATCATTACCTGTACAGGTATGGATGATTTTGTGAATAAGAGATTTAATATTAATAAGGTTTATCATGTTGTGGAAGGTAAGATAAATCATTGTCATTCTGAAGAACAAAGTGACGAAGAATCTTGAATTATTCAATATAATAATAAACCTGATCATTTAAAGAAAGAAGTAAAAAATGAGTAAAAACAATTATGAAGTAGAACATGAATATGGGGCTGATGAGATACAGATACTTGAAGGTCTTGAGGCGGTAAGAAAAAGACCCGGTATGTATATAGGCAGCACTTCAGCAAGAGGACTTCATCATCTTGTTTATGAGATAGTGGATAATTCGGTGGATGAAGCTCTTGCCGGTTTTTGTTCTGTTATTGATGTTTCCATCAATGAAGATAATTCCATTACCGTAATAGATAACGGAAGAGGGATTCCTGTAGGTATAAATAAAAAGGCAGGCAAATCCGCAGTTGAAGTGGTATTTACCATTCTTCATGCAGGCGGTAAGTTCGGTGGTGGAGGATATAAGGTATCCGGTGGTCTTCACGGTGTT
>JAEEGL011439417.1_pt1 | contig 19129 bp, 12 predicted proteins | sample 9134231 | NCBI WGS metagenome assembly JAEEGL01 (sample SAMN16246548, study PRJNA631951) | gut metagenome | biome: gut microbiome; feature: rumen; material: fiber-attached | host: Bos | place: Iran: Karaj | collected 2018-10 | reverse complement strand
CATTAACAAAAGAAGACATAAATAATTTATTATTAAAACATATTAAAGGAGGAAATGATTTAACAAATAAAAAAAATTTAGAAATTAATAATTATACATATTCAAAAATAGTTGATGACATTATTTCATTTAAATATTTAGAATTATCAAATAATAAACTAAGGAAAAAAAAAGAGGAAGACTTTGAAGATAAAAAAATAATTAAATCATTTCTTGAAGGATTATTTCCTTTTATAAATTATAATAATAGTACAAATTGTTTAATATTTAAATTATTAATGTGTCCTTTTATATTAAAATCTACAATGTTATTTGATGAAAAATGTGAAATATTATATGAATATATTAAATGTGTTAATTTTAATGAAAAAGATGTAAATTTATTAAATGAAGATATTAATTATAATTCTTTTTGTGAAACATTTAAAAATTATTTAGAAATAATTTTAAGTGGATATACAAAAGTTTTAAGTGAAACTTTAGATTCTGATAATTATGAAAAATTAAAAGAACAATTTAATGAAAATTTAATAAATTTATTTAATCCTAAAAATATTATAGAATATTATAAAAAAATTATAGATAATTTAAATGATGTTAAAGATTCTAAAAAAGATGAAAAATCAGAAACTGAAAAAGTTAATTTATTTAGTTTTAAACAATTACGTGAAAAAAACCCTCAAATAATTGATTATTTTAATTTAAGAGATGATTTTATTAAATTTGCAATTAATAAGAGAAAATAAATAAATTTAAAATTTTTAATCTTATATTATATTTTGTTCAAAATATTAATTTAAGATTTAGTATAAGTATAAAAATATTTTTTAATTTCTAAATATTTTTTTGAAAAACACTGAAAAATTTATTGTGTATATAAAAAAATAATATCAAGATAAAAATAAATAAAGATGAATAATGACTTATTTGAATTTCTTAAAGAAGAAGATGAAAATTATAACAATGGATATTTTGATTTGGATAATAATAATATAAATCCAACAGATCCTTTCCAAAATATTTTTAATCCGATTCCTAATACAAAAGATTATGATATTTATTCTAATTTTCTTATTAATGAAAATATTAATTCTATAATAACTGAATTACAAAATGAATTTCATTCACTTTTTCTTTCTAATAATTACGATGAAATTATAAGATTAATAGAAAATCATTTTGGTAATTATTTTTTTCAAATAAATTCTGATTTTTTATATCTAATTATGAAAATCAAATTTTTTACATTATTACAATTTTCTCAAATTCAAGAAGCTATTAAATTTTATGATGAAAAATTCTTCCCTTTAATTAAGAAAGTTAAACCTAATAATTGGGTTAATAAAAATAAATTTTTTGAAAAATTAATTAGAAAACCTGAAAAACTTCAAAATAAAAATTTTTTTAATCTTTATTATGAACAATTTCAATTTCAATTTAACAAATCAATAAATAAATATTTATATAATGAAGATAAAGAAGATAATTTTATTATAGATGAACCAACAAAAGCAAATAAAAAAATATATAATAAAAAAAAAAAACAAAAAAAGAAAAAGAACCAACAATTAATTTATTAATTATGAATGAAGATAAGGAAAAAATACCTTTAGATAATCCAAGTATAAATTTAGAATATTTTAAAAATCAAATAGAAAATCCAACAATACATCAACCAACAATTAATTTAAATAATATAAACCAAAAAGAAAAAGATAATTCTGAATTAACTTTATATAAACAATTACCTTTTTTATCAAGTTTTAAACCACATTATGCAAAAAGAGAGACCATTGATAAAAAAATAATAAGAACATTTCGTCAATATTTAATAGAAGAAAATAAAAAAAAATTATTAGATCTAAACATAAATTCAATTGATTATTCATTTTATATTTCATTAATAAGAGGAAGCATTCTTCCTCCTTCAACTTATTATGATAATAATACTAATGAAAATTTATGTTTTAAATCTTTTAATTCACATTTTTTATTATGGTTTTTTAGTAAAGAAGGAATTAGAGATTTATATACTAAGTTTTTAAATTCTCAAGGTAGTAATTTCCTTAAAATAGCAACTGATTATTATAAATTAAATCAAAAGGAAAGTGAACAATTAAATTCTTATATGAATAATCTACCTTTTATTTTTGATTTATCTCTTGTCAAAAATATTACTAAAGGAAATAGTTATATGCATATGTATAGGAAAGAAAAAGGTAATAAGAATAAAAAAAAAAAATTTATTTAATATTACAAAAGAAAAAAAAAAAAAAAAAGAAAGATCAAGAAGTAAAAAAAATGAGGATTTAAATAAATCTTTAAGTAGTGTAGAAGAGTGATTTATTATCTATAAATGTTACAGAGTAAATATATAAAAAGAGTTATTTAATATAAAAAGAGTTATTTAATATAAAAAGAGAATTGTATTAGTTACATATTTTTAATAATTGGAAAATAAATTTGTAAATGAATTCAAACGTATATAAAAAATTATTAACAAATAAATTGCCTTTTAAAAATAAATTAAAATAATATTTATAAATAATAAATTTAAAACAAAATTTCATTCCCTAAAAAATAAATAAATAATAACATAATCAATAAATAAAAAAAACAAAACACCTATTTTATTAATAACTAGTTTGATTATTTAATTTATGAATAATTTGATATTCCATAGGAACTCTATATTGATACATTATTTTCTTAATTTTACTATGTGGATTAATAACAGGATGTCTTTTAATATAAATATCTCTACAATTTCTTTCAAAATATTTATAATTAGGTTTATACATTCCAAGAGGAGGATTAGGATCTTTAATTTTATCAGGATCAGGAATAAATTTAGTATTTTCAATATCTGAACTCATTCTATTAAATTCAATTAATCCTTTAATATATCTTGGAGAACAAGAAGAAGGTAAATCTAAAGTTGAAACTATATCTTTTGTTATACTTTCTACTATTAATGGTTTTCTTGAAGTATAACAATCAAATTTCATTACATTATTTCTTCCAAAAAATTTATTTGATTTTTCAGGGGAAGTTTCCAATGTTTTTGATACAGTTATTTCTGTTTCATCATTTGAATCTGATAATAATTTTGATGTAGATTTCATTAATTTAATTGGCTCATTTTCTTTTTTTATTGGAAATATATCTCTTCCTTCTATTGGATATTTTTTATTTGGATCAAATTCATGTCTACTTAAATATATATTTGGTAAATTTTTTCTTATTGCTTTATAATTCGGACGATATTTTCCCATATCTGGATATTTAAAAAATACTCTACTTTTTATTATTTTCTTTCTTTTTTCATCTTTTTCTTTTTTTATGTTTTTATCTTCATCTTTTACTATTTTAAATTGGTTTCTATATGTTCTTATTTTTTCTTTTTCTTTTTCTTCTTCTAGATCCAGTTCTTTTATAAATTTCCTAAATTTTTTTATATTAAATTTCCTTGCTTCAGTATAAGTATAAAATCTCTTATTTTCATCTTCTCCATAATATCTTGATAAATCATCACTTTTATGATGTCTGTTTGCTACTAAATCTCCATAAAATTTATTAAATGATCTATCTTTAAATACTCTATCTAATTCACCTGAATATTTTGATAATATTTCATGAGAACCTATACTTTCAAATATTTTTACATTTTCTTCATTGTCTTTATTCATTTTAAAGTTTATATTTTTTAATTATTTGATTTAGATTTTTTCAGTTACTTATAATAATTTAATATTTTATTCTATTATTATTATTTAAATTAAGTTTAAATTTTATAAACTTTTTAACCATTTTTTTTCCTTCTTAAATAAAATGAATTAATAGTTTTTTTAAATAAATTTTATCATAATTATTAAAAAATTAATTCATAATTGAGTTATTTCCCTATAATAATGATAAGAATTATTATCTTTTTTTTAAAAAAAGAATATTCTCTTTATAAACTGAATATAATTTGGAATAATTATCATCAATTGTTTAAATAAAAATATCCCATTAACAAATATGGCAATTTAACTATAAATTTAAAGGTATTTGGATAATTTTTCCAATTAAATTAAATTTTTTTTTCCAAAGAAATGATTAAAGAAAGTTATATTATTTCATTTTTTTCATCTATATTTATTTTTATAATTTCAATTTTAACAGGAATTTAAAAATAAGATTTGGCACTTAATATAATTTATATTTTTTTATATTTTCTTAATTATTATTTTTTAACAATATCTATCAATGTTATAAATGGTTAATTGATAAATCGCTTTTATATCTATATTTTCAAAAATTAAATAAATATTTGATCCCTTAATTTTAGATTATTTGCTTAAATTTATATTTTATATTAATTTCAATATCATAATCTTTTTCTTTAATTTAAAAGAGAATATTATTGAATCCTTTATTATTATTTAAAATTTTTTTTTATCATTTTATTTCATTTTTACAAAACTTTTTTTAAGAGAATTATTTATAATATTTAAAAGTTCACTAATAAATAATACTTTTTGATTAAGTGAATAAAGAAATTATTTTCTTCTTTTTGAATATATAATTCTTTCAATAGGATTGATTCTGTTTTTTTATATTGTTTTTAATCTTGTTTAATTACTATAATTATCGAAATTTTCTTCTTTTTTGATTTTTTTATCATTTATCACTCTACTTTTTTGTTTTTATTGGATTTAAATGGAAATGAATTAAATGTTTGTCATTCATTTAATTTTTTTTCAAAAAATAATTGTTTAAAATTAATTATTTAACTATGAAAAAATTTATTTTTTATTTTAATTAATAAATATATATTGACATAAATATATTTAACTATTATTTCACATATTGATTTTACCTTTATTAATAAAAATGATTATTATTTACAAGTATCATAATATTTTAAAAAATAAACATTTTAATGACTGAATTCCGTTTCTTTTGAAACACTTAAATTTTTTGCAAGTTCACAAAATAAAGAAGGAAAATCAGTAGATTCAAAGTAATAATTGCTATTAATATTATTATTATTATTATTAATATTTATATCAAAATCACTTTTACAGTCTCTTTCATTTTCTTCTGTTTCTTCTTCTTCATTTTCTTTTTCATCTTTATTATTATTTTCCTTTTTACCTTCTAAGATATTTTTATATAATTGTAATATATATTTCTTTTTTCTTTCTGCATATTTAATTTCAGCAAAAGTAACATTTTCATTAAATATATGTGTAATTGATAAAAAAGTTTGATTTTCTGGTAAAGAAATTAACTCAAATATTATTTCCTGACTTGGAAAATCAATATCAATTGGATAAATATGTAATTCATATTTGTTTTTATTTTTATCATATTTAACTTTATCAATTTTTATATAAATTTTTTTTTGAAGTTGAATTACATTTATTTCATAAATTTTTTCCCCTTTACAATTAATCTTATCACTACAATCATTAATAGTTATTTTATGAAGTTTTTGAACGATATCTATATTAGTTATAATTTCCCAAACTTTATCTTTAGATGAATTTATAATAATTGATTCATATTGATATAAAAATTCATTATTTTTCTTTAAATAATTTTCAAGTAATTGTATGTATTCAACACATAAATTTTTACATCCTTTAATAATTTTGTTAAAATCATTATTTTTTTGAAATCTTAAGTTTTTTAAATTTAGAATAATTGTAAATAAAGTTGTATTATCAATAGTATTGGTTTTAAATAACAAATTAACTAATATATCAAAAGGTAATTCAAAATTTAAAATTGATATAGAAATTTCATTTGAATAAACTAAAGAAATAAATTTATTCAAGATAAATATTAAAGGTGATTGAATAGGTTGATTTGTAAAAGATTTTGTTATTGAAGTTTGATGAGTGATATCTTCAAAAACTTTAGAAGACATTATATTAGTAATTCTCTCAATATTATCTGAAATAATATAAGATGCTTCATATTTTTTAGGAATTTTAACTTCTCTTATCTTTTTTTTTGATGATTCTATCATTATTATTTAATAATTAATATCCTTTATATATAATTAAAAATAATATTTAAAATAAATATAATATTATTTTTTAATGATTTTATTTATTTAATCATCAAAATAAACTTGTCTTTCAGAATTAATATTATTAACTATTTTAGAATTATATCAGAATTATATTAAATTTTACTTTTTCAGATTCAGTTGTATTGAATTCTTCATATTATTTTTCTTTTAAAAGTTTTTTAAATGAATTTATTTTGTCAAATAAATCAGTACAATACTTTTTTTCTCTGACTTTTATATTTGTTTGATTTATAAATTACTATACTATTTAATTGTACTTGTATTTTTTTACTGTGTATATATTCTTTTATTTGTGAATCAAGATATCTTATTTGATTTACTTTATTACTTTCATATATCTTTATATATTTAATTATTCACTAATTTCATGAATTTTTTTCTTACTATTTTTTCTATTTTTACACAATTATTTTTTATAATAAAATTCAGTTAATATCACTTTTTTTTAATTTTAAATTTCTTTTTTATGATTTTCTTTATTTATTTTTAAATAGTTTTTTATTTGTAAATCATATTTATTAATAATTGTATTAAATATAACAAATTAAATAAGTAAAAGGAATTCAAATTAATAATATAATTATTTATTATTCATTTAAAATATTGAAAAAAATGTTTGAAAATGATGAAAAAAGATAAAAATTTAATCTAATCGATTAAATAAAAGATATGTTATAAAAATTAAAATTAAAGTTAGAAAAGAAGATAAAAATTATATATTTCAATGTTATATGATTTTTTAAATTGAATTTTTTCAAATTTAATCATAAAATATAATAAAGTATATAAAATAAATGATTTAATAAAATTATTGTTTTAAATGATTAAAATTGAAGATAATTGAAGATTAAAATTTAGAAAATTTTAAATATGAATCAAGAATTACCGTTTACATAAGATAAAAGAATTATTTAATTTAAATACAAAATCCTTTATAAATTTAATTTTATTATAAAGATTCTATATATAATAGATATTTTTTATTTATATTAAATACATGAAAAAATATCTATTTTAGCATTTTATGCAACATAAAATAATCTTTTTCTTTTCTTTTCCAAAAATATAATTTTCTTTATTCGTTAAATTAATACTATTTTCATAGTTCGGTTTATTTTTTTCATTTAAATTTTTATTAAACATTTTATTTTCTTCATTTTTTATTATTTTATTAACAGGTTCAACATATTTACATATATTATCTGTTAACATCAAAGATTCATTTTTTGAACCAGTTTCATTTATATTTGAAAACCTACTTTTTTTATTATTTTTATCGAAATATTTTCTTAAATGATTTTTAAATAATATTGAATTTATAAAACTTCTTCTTTCTTTTTTATATTTATTTATATAATTTCGATTTGGAGAAATTTTACCTGTGGTCTTTAAAATTGGAGGAGAAACACATAATGATTTATTTAAATGTTCTTCATTTCCAAATAAATTATTCATAAAATTATTATAATATTCATTAAAATCTCTTGTACAAGTTTTAATTATTGAAGAATTATCTTTATATGAATAATATATTATATCTTCTTTTAAAATATCTATAAATTTCGGATTTATTATATTTAAATCTTTTGAAAATTTTTTATTATAATCGAAATCACTATTTACGTTATTTTCCATTATATTTTTTAAAACATTAATTTTAAAATTACAAAATTAAATTTTATTTATCTATATTAAAAAAACAAGATTAAACTTAAAAATATAATTAAATCAATTTTTTATTTATAAAACTTAATCTATCATTTTATGACTTTTATAATAATCACCAAGCATACTAAAAGGTCTTTGGAATATCATAGGATTTTTTTTTATAATATCAAGAGTTTTAATTTGTTGTTTTTTTAAAAAATAATTTTGATTTCTTAATTTTTTAACAATCAAAGAATTTTCATTTAAACTTTCATCCAAATATGAACTAATTTTAGTATGCAAACTTGGGAAAATATTTTTACTTTTATTTATATTTCCTGTGGTATTTGATGTTGAATTATATTCTTTTGATTCAAATATTTCATCTGGCTTTTTAAATTGACTTTTTTTCTTTTTAGTCATTTTACTAATAAATAATTTTTTTTCACGAGGATCATTTTTTATATTATAATTAAAATTTGGAGTACTATTTAAATAATTATGATATAAATTTTTTTTTTCATTTTCAACGGCTTCATTTAAAGCACTTAATGAATTATCTTCTTTATTTTTACGATGAGTAATTTTTCTTTCCATTTTCCTATTATCTGGATTATATTCATTTAAATTTTGAATATATAATTTTTCATGTTCATGAATTGTATTATAAAGTTTTCCTTTTCTGACTATTTTTTTTGGTTTAATTCTAAAAAAAGGAATATTCTTTTTTGATATAATTAATTTTTTTCTTTTTTTTAAATAATCTAAACTATTATCATCTAATAATTCAACTAATTCATCAATATATTTTTTATCATATATTTTTAATTTTTCATTAAAAAAAAGTTCATATTGTTTAATTACATCAAATAACCTCATTTTTTTTTCCATGTTATCTAATATTATTTCTTTTCCTAATTTAACATCTAAAACATCTTTTCGATATCCTTCCACATCTTTAAATACTATATCTCCATTTTCATAACCTATTACTCTTTTTTTTATGAAATCTCTGTCTTTTTGACTCATATATATATTTTGCATTGCCATATTTTAAGTTTATTTAATAAATTATTATATTTTGTATAAATTTAATTTTCTTTTTTTTAAAGATTTTTATTTCAGTTTTTTATAATATTATTTTTTATAATTTTAAAAATATATTACTCTTGAAAATATGAACCAAAATTATTATTTATTCTTTTTGTCATATGAATTCTATATTATATTTGATTGAGATTTTAATAATGTTATTTCAGGGTATAAATATAATATTCTTTTTGAAATTAGATAGTCAATTTCAATATCTTTTGAAATATTTTTTTAATAGTTTTTTTTAAAATTTATTATTTTATTTAAACAACATTTTACAATGTCATATAAAAAATATATATAATTAAAAAAAAAAAATTGTATATTATTTTTTAAACATATATTAATAGAATATTTTTTATACATTAAAAATATGAAATAATAACTTTTAAACTATAAAACATGTTTTTCATATTAAAAAAGCTCAAAAAAAAAGAAACAAACAAACATAATTTAAAAATAACTTAATCCAATTATATCTTATAAAAAAAACAAATAATAAATAATCAATATTTAATATAAAGATTAAAAAATTTTAACATTAATTACACAATATCATTACTATTATTATCCTTTAACCAAAATATAGATATTATTTAAAAAATTAATATATATTATTTATCATCAACTTGAAGATTTGTGGTTATTTTAGTGAAAATTTCATTTTTCAATTTCTTAAGTTCATTCCTTACATCATTATTTTCATTATTTGCAACAATTTTTAAAATAGGAATTAAATCTAAAAGTGCAGAATCATTTTTATCTTCTCCATAAAAGTTTTTAATAAAAATTCCATTTTCTTTTTGTAATTTAAAATTTTGAGGAGTATTTTCAATAATAATGACTTTAGATAAATCCCTTCCTAATTTACTTAAATCTTTAACAAAAACATTATCTAAAATAATACAATGTTGTCTATATAATCTTTTATCAAAAAATTTTTTTTTATCAATAATATTTAAAATAGGATCTGCATATTCTTGAGTTCCTGCAGTAAAAACAATTAATTCAAATATTTTATTCATTTCTGTTAAAAACTTTAATAAATGAGGTCTTGGAATTAATATTCCTTTTCCCTGTTCATTAATATGAAAACTAATTAAAGTTTCATCTAAATCTAAAACTAAAGTAAATTTTTTTCCTCTGTTTATTCTTTTAGATAAATAAGGAACTGATATTGAATTATTATTATTATAATCTACATTTGTTGCAAATGTTACAAAACTTGATCCTGTTTTAACACAATCTTGATTTATTTTTTTTCTGAAATATTCATTTAATGTATTTATTCTTATTCTAGATTCGTTTTTAAAATAATAATTTAATGTTGAAAAATTTATTTTATTATTATAAGAATAATTTTTTAATATTCCTTTTATTATATTTGATATTGAATTATTTCCTTTTTTTAATTGATTTATATGCTCATTTTTAATTATATTATGATTTATTTTTGATTTAATTATATTTTGTAATTTATTTATCCAAATATTTCCACTTAAAGAATCTGCATTTATAGTAGATAAAACATAATCACATGTTATTAAATAATTTTGATGTACTTCTCTAATTAAATTTGTTAATGAGTTTAAAGTAGTTTGTCCAATTTTATTATCTTTAATAATTTCGTAAACAATTATAATAGATAATAATTCTAATATTGATGTTTCATGAGCAATTTGATGAGGAATTGAAATAGCTTTTGGAAAAAAAATTTCAAATTTTCCTCCAAAAGTTGTATAAGTATAAAAATTCCACCATTCAATACATAATTTTGAAAGAGAAGTTATATTTGAAAAATTATCTAATATATGATATAATTTTTCTTCTAAAACTATTAAATCTTCTAATTGAATTACTGTACTATTTTTAAAATTATTATTATTGCTGTTGTTATTATTATTATTATTGTTTTTATTTATATCACCTGATGATGATGATGAATTTAGTGTTTTAGAATTATTTAAAATTTCATTTTTTAATATATTATTTTGACTTGAACTTTGCTTTAATAATTTTTTTTCCATCATATTACCTTCAGTATAAGAAGAATAAGTATTTGAAATATTTTTATTGTTTAAAGTAGATTTTGATAATGATGAAGAAGTTGGAATATTATTATAAAATTTATGTTTAGGAAAATATTTTTTTGAATTTTCATTTTCAGGTAAATTAGAAATATTATTAATATTATTTCTAATAATATTATTTGAAGATTTTACAGTATTATTAAAAAGAGGTCTTCTGGAACACCTAAATGTATTAATTGAAGGATTATTAATATTATTATTATTATTATTATTATTTAATTCACTATTTGAAACAAAAGAAGCTTTATTACTATGTGAATAAAGTTTAGAATAATAATCATCAAATTTATTATTTTCAGTACTATTTACATTATAATTAGTATTATTTGAATAATTAACACTTGAAGTAGTATTACTATTATAAGAAGTTTTAGAAGAATTAGGTCGAGTGGTTTCATTGCTTTTATTATTAAATTTATTATTTGACTTATCAAAATTTTCATAAAGTCTTTTAGAATAATGAGAAGAAGAAAATGAAATAACAGATTTTTTATCACTCATACTATCATTTGAACAATTAGAATTTCTTCTTGTAAAAGGATAATTATTATTAGATGATTCATCAGATATATCAGAATAAAATGATGTTTCCACTCTTTTTCTACTATCATATATTTGAATGTTTGAATTATCATGTTCAACATTTGAAAGTAAATCAGATAAATTTTTGTCTTTATTTTGTTTAAAAACATTTGACATCATTGCATTTAATGAACGACTTCTTTCTTTTGATGGTAATATATTTGTGTATATTAAATTTGAACTTGAGTTTGAATTTTTTGTTTGGTTTTTTTGAAAATTTTCAGTTTTTTGTATAAAACTATTTGATAATTTATTTTTTGATAATTTTTGGGCAAATGATAGAAATTGACTTTTATCAAGAGCTCGAATACCTGAATTCATTTTTTTTCAGTTTATAAAAAATTATTGTTTTTTTATTAAATAAAAAAGTATAAATAATATATAATTTTTTTAATTTTTTTTAAAAGAATTATTCAATAATTTAACCTAGACTAAATTGACTATAATTTCTATAATGAGTTCTTATTCCATTATTATAAGAATACATATCACTTGAATTTCTACATTCATCATTATTCTGTTTAAATTTATTAAATTTTTTTCCTGTAGAATTATTAAAATAATTATAATTATGATTTATATTCTTCCTTAAAAAAATATCATTATTAGCATATCTTTTAGGATTTGGAGGTTTACTTTTTTTAGGAATTTCATAATATTTTGTCATTGTATTAGGTAAACAAGAAACATTAGATTTAAAATCTTCTTTAATTTTAAGAGAAAAACTAGGATTATTTAATTTTGTTTTTGGTTTAATATCCATCATTGATTTATCATCATTTATTTCTTTTTGATTTCTTTTTACTCCTCCTGGTAAATTTATTATTTGAGTTGTGGTTTTATAATAAGTAAATAATGAATTTTTAATTTGTCTTTTTTTTGAATATGGATCTTCATAAAAATCATTGTTATTATTATTATTCATATATTTACTTATTTCATCATTGTTATCAATTGAAAAATTATTTTTATATAAATTTGTATTTCTCTTCTTTGAAGGAAATAATTTATTATTTAAAAAAGATGAATGAAGGAAATTATTATTATTTTGATATTTATATTCATTAATATTAAGAGATGATTTACTTTTTGGAATTATTTTTTCTTTAGGAGCATAAAAAGGATTTATTGTTCTTTTTGTATTAGGTTGAGGAAAAATATGTTTATTTCTAAAATTATTGATTTCTCCACTTATAGGAGTATTAATATATTTTTTACCTTTTCCATTTATTTCATAAGGTAATATTTCACTTGGTGGTTTTTGAAAATCCCAAAAATTTCTTTCTTTATTAGATTGAGTATAACTAATTAATCTAGGTACACTTCCACTTCTATTAATTGAATTTAGTCGTGACATATTATTTAAATTTAATTTTAAAAATAATAAATTAAAAGTATTATATTGAAATTAAATATTATTAAAAAAAAACTTTATTAATAAATAAGAACAAAAATTAAAAAAATCTTTACTCACAAGTAACATTAACTCATTCACAATGAATTAATTATTTTATTTTAAAGTGTTTTAAATCTTTTTTTCCTAGTAATATCAACAATAATAAACTAAATATAAGTTTAATATTATTTGAAATTTAAAAATGACTTTTCAACCAAAAAAAAACAAAAGTTAAAAAAATCCTAAAAAAAAAAAAATTCAAAATTTAATTTTAAATAAAAATCTCTATCTCCAAAAAAAGCTATGAATAAAAAGCCTTAATAAACCACAAACAAATCTTAATATCACAATTATATTAAAATATTTTAAATAAAAAGAAAGAAAGAAAAAAAAAATAATTTTTATTTCTTGGCCTTAACATTACTTAACCATTTCAAAACATTATCAATATTATTTAAATTTTTACAAGAGATAGAATAACAAGCAACAACTCTATCTTTAATTTTATCTAATTCCATAGCATGAATGATTCCATTTTCATCTAAAGCATTAGGAAGATCATTTTTATTTCCAAGAACAAGAAGAGGAACACCTTCAACAGAAGGCCATTGGAAAATTTGTTGAAGTTGAATTTTAGCAACATCAAAATTTCCAGAATCAGCACTATCAATAACAAAAACAATAGCAGATGAAGTTCTACAATATTTTTCCCAACTATCTCTAAAACGAGGTTGACCTCCTAAATCCCACATTTTAAATTCTACTTTCCCTTTCTTTAATTTACGAAAATTAAATCCTATTGTTGGTATTTGATCATCGTCAAATTTACCTGTGGCTAATACATTTACAAATGTACTCTTTCCTGCATTTTGTAGTCCTAATATTGTTAATTCTAACTCTTTGTTAAAAAATAAACTTCTAATCCAATCAAGTAGTTTGTCCCAAAAACTTCTGGGTTGCTCCATGGAAAATTATATATTTTTTTTTTTTATTTTTGATTAATAAAATATTTATTTTTTATTTTATTTATTATTATTATTTATTTTTTTTTTGGAATTTTTTCATCAAGGTTTTTATTGATTTTTTTCTTTGAGGTTAAAGAAGTTTTGTTTATTGTTTTTTTTTTATAATTTTTTTATTTATAATTAGAATTATTTGGTTTTAAATTTTTAAACTTTTTTATTATAATGTTTAGAAAAGTTAAATTGTTGATATTTTAGTAAATGGAATTAATTATTTTAATAACTTAATGAATTTGGAAAAATTAAATTAAAATGTTATATTTTATTTTAGTCTAAAATTATGTCATTTAACTTTATATTTTTAATAGAAATTACTATTCAAATTTAATCAGGAAATTATTAACAATAATAATATATTTTTGACTAAGAATAAATAACATAAAGTTTAAATTTAATTTAATTCACTGAATGAAACTTTGACTGAATATTATTCAAATATAAAAAGAGAAAATTATTATGTTATTTATTCATTATGTGTAAATGATCTAAAAAAACATAAAAAGAAAAGAAATAGTAGAAATTATAGAGATTATATTTTAATAATTATTTTCTATTATCAAATCATTTAATCAAATAAAAACACACTTATAATTAATATTAATCACCATAAAATTGAATAAAAATATCAATTAAAAAAAATTAAAAAAATGATTATAATTAATGATATATTTTATTATTTATTTTTATAATTATGAACACAGATGATATTAATCAAGATCTTATAAATGATACAAAGGAAGTTTTAAATTTGTTTTTTGAATATGATAGAATGAAAAATATAAATGAAAATAGCTATTTCTTTAAATATTTAAATCATATACAATTAATATGCTTTATATTGCCATATTTAAATTTAAAGGATATTATAAATTTAAGAGGTACATGTTCTGAAATCAATAAATCAATAAATTCTTCAATTTCAGTAATTTTATATTATAAAAAAACAATAGAATATAAAGAGAAAAAAATAAAAAAAAAATCTCATTCTGAATTAATGCCAATAGATAATTTAAAAACAAATGAAGAAGTTAAAGAACAAGTTTCAATATTACAAAATATAAAAAAATATATTGAATCAAAGGAGTTTTCTTTAGATAATTTAATAAAAATATATAGAGTAGAATCTGATTATTTAAAATATGAAGATAAACATATGAAAAGATTTATTAATAGTCTAAATGACATTTTAATAAAAACTAAACAAGAATTAAAAGAAACAAAAATAGAAAATGAAAAAATTAAAAAAAAAAATAACATCATCATAAAAAAAGATAATTCAAATATTAGTGAAGAAGATTCTAAAATTAATAAAATGAGTATTGATGAATTAAAAAAAAAAATTGAAGAAATGAAATTAGAGATTGGAAAAATTCAAATTGATTATGATATTTTATTTAAAGAAAATGAAGATATATATAATAAGAATAAAAAAAGAAGAGAACAATTCTCAAAAATTCAAAATTATTTTGATCAAAATTTTCCTGATGAATTTAATACATGATATATTAATGTAAATTTGATAAATTGATTTTTTAGTTTTTAAATATTATTTATTTAAATTGAGAATACTTATTTAATATATTATATTAGTTATAGAGAAAAAAGATTTTAATTAAAAATATTTTAATTTATAAAATGAGAAATTCATTAAGAATATAAAGAAAGAAAAAATTTAAAAAAAATAATTTATAAAAATATTATTTATTAATGTTTTTTTCTAATAAAAAATACAATTATACTTGTATTTTTAAAATCTTTAATATTTTTTTAAATAAAAAATGATGAATAATATTTAATAATAAACACATTATAAACATTAATAAAATAAATATATTTAAAATTTTTTAAAATAATTAGGACGATAAAGTTCAATTTTCTTTTTTTTTATTATATTATTCATTTTAACTTCATAAGGATAAAATTGATTAGAAATAATTTGCATTAATTTACTTCTTTTATATGGTTTTGGTTTTGGTAATAAATGTTTATATTCCCAAATATTGTTTTGAACTTTTTCAACATGATTTTTATTTTGATTTATTATCTTTATCATTTTAGGAGTATAAGGAACTTTATATGGTTCTACTTTTCTTGGATTAAGTATTATATCATTCATATATCTTTCTAAATTATTTCTTAAATAAGAATTTTTACTATAGTTATAAGGATACATATATTGAGGATTTTGAAAATCAAAAATTCTTTTTTGTTTTGGAAAAGAACTTAATGGTCTTTCTGTATTTGATGTATTATCACTTGTTGTTAAATTAGGTTTTTTATAATTTTTCAAAGGTATTATTTTTATATTTGGACTTTCAGTTATTAAAAGATTTGTATTGGGATTTTCCATTTTTTTCAATTTATATAATTTTTATTTGACAATTTAAAAAAAATTTTAATCAAGTATTTTAAAATTATTATAAGCAATACATATCATTTTATCAAAATATTTGATTTATCATTTATATCGAAGTATTTGAAAATTTAAATAAAATCATTTTTTTGTAATATTTAATAGTAATTTTATAGTGAAGATAATTATTTAGAAAGTAAAAAATAATAAATCAAACAAATATTATATATGTGATCTTAGTTTTTTGATATTTAGAAATTGATATAATTATAAAAGAAATTGCAAAATATATTTTAATTGATAATAATTTATAAAAAATTTATTTGAATAAATAACAATGGAAATAATATTATGAATGAATTATTTTAAATAATTAAAATTAAATTATATTTAAATTATATTTTACTTAAAAAAATGTTTAATTCTCCATCAAATTTTCAATTTACTTCTCTTCCTAATACTTCAAATAAATATAATCAAACATCAAGATATAAAAATAATAATTATCGAAATTTTCAATTTGGAACAAATTCTAATTATACAAATTCATTCAGAAATAATTTGATAAAAGAATATTATATTCTTTTAACTGGTATAAATGAAAGAAAAGATTTAATGATTTATAATTTTTTTGCTAAATTCGGAGAAATTCAATATTTTTATAAAAATTATCAAGATAAAATTGCAATAATAAAATATAAATCTGATGAAATAATAAGAATTGCTACAGCTTCTTGGGAAAAAGAAGGAAATAATTTTAATGGAATTTTATTAAAATTAATTAATGAAGATGAAGTTCAAAATTATGTTGGAAATAATAATCAAAGAAATTATCATAATTATTATTCAAATAACAATGATTATTATAATAATACCGTTATTGAAAACAAAAGCAATTTTTATAAATTTTTAGATGTTTTATTCAATACATAAAATAAAATTTTTTTATATTTTAAATTTGAATTAAAAACTAAAAATAATATATTAGATAAAATAAAGTCATCAGCTCAAAAAGTATCATAATACCCATTAAAAAGTAATTAATAATAAAATATTGAATAAACTTTTGAAATTAAAGTAATATAACTATAATATTATAATTAAATAATCTTCATCAACCATTAAAGTTTTTCATCAAATGATTATTATATGAAGAAAATAAAGAAAAAGCAAAATAATTATATAATATTGGATTTAATCATGAAATATTTTCATTTAGATATCTAAATAATAATATAAATATTATTCCATTTCCTCATTTATATCATTTAAATTAATTTTGGAAGAAAATTTGAATTTTTATTCTGATTGTTCTTCTTTTTCAAATTTTTTAATGATATATATATTTTGTATATTAATGAAATAAATAGTATTAAATCTAAAAATAATAAAACCTTAATTGTTTCTATTTCAGAATTACTTTTTGTGTTTGATTATAATTTTTTCAGTATTTGGAAATATATTATTATTGTTTTAATTGTAAAATTTTTAAGGAAAGTCTATTTTTTTAATTTTTAAAAAGAAAAAATAATATTTTAGAAAATAAAAAAGTATAATTTAAATTTATAATAAAAAAATCTGAAATATTAAAAAAATATATAAAAAAAAGAAAGAGAAAATTCTTATTTCCCTTTACTTAAATTTTGCATATTATCTTGAACAGGATTAATTAAACTTTTTAAATGATAAAATTTACAATTAGGTCCATCAGGGCAAAATCCAAGTAAATAATTAATACAAATTGTTTTAAAAATATGTTCGTTCTTACAAAGTTTACCATCTTTACAATAACCATTAGTATAAAGAATACACTCTTTTTTAATTTTAGGAGTATGTTTAAAAGGACATCCTTGTCCTTGTTTTTTACAATTTATTCCATGAGGACATTCTGGTAATTTTTCTGGAATATTTTTATGTAAAAATTCACATGATTCTCCTTTACTACAACGATTTTCTAACCAATATTTACATACTGTGTCTTTTTTTTTCTTTCCATAATTCACTTTTAATACATTTGAATTATTTGTATTTATTACATTTTCTTCTAAATTACGAAGATTATTATGAAAGAACATTTTTTTTTTCTTTTTTTATATATTATTTTTTAATTATTAATCTTTTTATTTTTGGGATAAATTAAAAATTTTTAAGGTTAATTAATATTTTTGAAATATAGATTGTTTTCTTTTTAAGAATTTATAAGTTATTTTGATTTTTTTTTTAAAAAATTAAGAAAAGTTAAAACTAACTTTATATTAATATAAATAATAATTAATAATATATTAAATTGAAATAAATATTTAAGTGAATATATATATAATAATAGTCAATATTCGGTTTTCTTATGATATTAATTTATTAATTCTATTTTTTACTTTCTAGAATAATTATACAAAAAATTTTTAAAACTTTTAAAATTTGTTACCTATTTTATTTGTATATTCTAAATTTAAAAAATAAAGTTTATTTAACATAATTATTGTTTCATTTTTTGTTCTTTGACATCTATTACAATAATACCTAAAAGCAAAATTAAAATTTTGACAAAAAAAACAAGTCCAATCTCCTTTTCTTTCAATTTGAGTTTTTTGATTTTTTTGATTTTTTAATTTTAAAAACTCATTATCAAAATTTATTTTATTATTTAAATTTATATTTTTTGTTAACTTATTATTTTCTTTATTATTAGTATCTTTATTTAATTGAACTTCTTCTTCGTCTTTTTTATTGAAAAATCTTGATTTTGAATATCTTTTAAAAATATAAAAATGATCATTTAATTCAATGAAATTTTTTTCATTAGAAAGAAGCTGAAAATTTGAGTTTTTAACATTTGAATTTTTAAAATTTGTTAAATCT
>JAEEGL010981535.1_pt1 | contig 19129 bp, 20 predicted proteins | sample 9134231 | NCBI WGS metagenome assembly JAEEGL01 (sample SAMN16246548, study PRJNA631951) | gut metagenome | biome: gut microbiome; feature: rumen; material: fiber-attached | host: Bos | place: Iran: Karaj | collected 2018-10 | reverse complement strand
TATTACTGCACCAACAGGTGCGGCGATTAGGGATATTTTATCTACTATTAAAAGACGTTGGCCAATTGCCAAAACAATACTTTTTCCATCTTTAGTTCAAGGAATGGAGGCAGCAACAGATATAGTCAGAAACATTGAACTTACTAAAAATTATGATTTAGATGTTTTAATAGTAGGTCGTGGTGGTGGATCAATTGAAGATATGTGGTGCTTTAATGAAGAAATAGTGGCACGTGCTATATATGAATTGGATACGCCTGTTATATCGGCCGTTGGTCATGAGATAGATTTTACTATTAGCGATTTTGTGGCTGATCTTAGAGCACCTACACCAACAGGTGCAGCAGAGATGGCTGTTCCTAATATGGTTGATGTTATAAATTATATTGAACAAGTAAAGATTAGAAGCGTTACATCGCTTAATAAGCAAATAGAATTAAAAAGAGAAATACTTAATCAAATTACTGATAGTTATGTTTTGAAAAAGCCTATTACAATTTATGATATAAAAGAAGAAAGATTTGATTATTTATTTGAGAAACTTATAATAACATTTAAGAATCATTTAGACAAAAATAAGAATAGGTTAATTTTAGATATAAGATAATTTAATAATAGTATTAAAAATAATTTGAAAAATCAAAATTATAAGTATGATACTTTAATAAATAAATTAGATGCATTAAATCCGTTACTTACTTTAAAAAGAGGTTATTCTATTGTTAAAGTTGATAATAAAGTGATTAGTAGTATTAAAAAAGTAAAAAAAGACGAAATATTAAATATTGAATTGGAAGATGGAATGATGGACGCTAAAATAATAAATGTAAAGGAGAAAGATTGATATGCAAATGGGACAAACTAATATGGGTAGTCGCATAATGAATAATAATATGGGTTCTGGTATGCCTAGTATGCCAGATAGAGTAACTAGAAATTTAAATAATATGACTCCTCCACCTAAAGGGCCAACAGCTAATTTTAATGCTAGTATGGTTAATCAACAAAAAGGTATTGCAGGTATTTCTAAAACACCTATGATGGAAGATAGATTTAAGAAAGCCCAAAGCGAGGATAGATTTAAAAATGTAAAAATGGATAAAGATCCTGCAAAACAAATAATGAATAGTGCTGGTCAAAATGTTATTCAAAATAAGATTCGTGGTGTTGGAGATATAAGCGCTAGATAGGAGGCAATATGAAAAAGGATAAAAGTGAATTAACTTTTGAAGAATCAATAAAAAAGTTAGAAACAATTGTTAAGGATTTAGAAAATGGTAATGTTCCATTAGATGATGCAATCAATAAGTTTAGTGAAGCTATGAAATTAGCTAAATTATGTAATGAAAAGTTAAAAAATGCTGAAGAAAGCGTTAATAAGATTTTAAAAGAGAATGGATCATTAGAAGATTTTACGATAGAATAATTTACCAAGTTTAAAATGTAATGATTGGAAAATAATAATAATGTAGTTTAATTTTAAGGAGTTGAAATTATGAGATTTAAAAATAAACTACTAAGTTTTCTTTTCTTTACATTTTTTATTATACCTATCAGTGTTAGTGCTTATTCAGATAAAATAGTTCTTGGGGGAAATAACGTTGGTATAGAAGTTCAAACTAATGGAATAATGATTGTAGGTTTTTATAAGGTTAATAATTCTTATATAGGTCGTGATGCTGGTTTAGAATTAGGTGATAAGATAATTAAAGTTAATAATCAGGAAATTAATTCAATAAATGATATGATCAATAAGATAAACGATGGTATAGGAGATAATAAAGTTAAGCTATCTGTACTACGTGGTAATAAAAGTTTTGATACTGATTTAAAATTGTTTAAAGACGATAATAATATTTATAAAACTGGTTTATATGTTAAAGATCAGATATCAGGTATCGGGACTCTTACTTATATTGATCCTGAAACGAATATATTTGGTGCTTTAGGGCATGAAATTGTCGAATCTAGTTCTAATATTAAAGTAGAAGTAAAAAGTGGTAAAATATTTAAATCAAGTGTTACTGGTGCTACTAAAAGTACTAAGAGTTCAACAGGAGAAAAAAATGCAATTTTTTATGAAGATGAAGTTTATGGTAAAATATTTAGTAATACTATTAATGGTATTTTTGGTAGATATACATATCATTATGATAAAGATGATTTAATTAGTGTTGGAACAAAAAATGATGTTAGACTTGGTGAAGCTAGTATTAGAACTGTATTGGAAGGTTCTAAAGTAGAATCTTTTGAAATTAATATTTTAAAAGTAAATGAAAAAAGTGATACTAAAAATATTTTATTTGAAATAGTAGATAAAGATTTACTCAATAAGACTAATGGTGTTATTAAAGGTATGAGTGGTAGTCCAATAGTTCAAAATGGTAAAATAATTGGTGCAGTAACCCATGCTATAGTCAATGATAATGCTAAAGGATATGGTATATTTATTACAACAATGTTAGAAAGAGGAGAAAATGAAAAAGACGAATAAAAATGTTCGTCTTTTATTATTGTTTAAAACTTATTTCATGGTTTCTAGCGTATGTAGATACTTTTTTGAAATTAATGTCATAATTATATTTTTTAATATTAGATTCTAACCATATTTCGCTCCAACTCATATTACTATTTAAAAGAAGATTTACTTGTTTACCATTGATAGTTAGATTGTTTTTTTGATAAGTCATATCAATTTTACCGTTTTTATCGTATCTCATTTTACCTTCTTCATCATATAACTTTGCTTGTAAGTCACATTCTAATTTATCACATTGAAAGGCAAAAATTGCTTCTTTAGTTTTTCTTTCATCAAATTCATTTATTAAGTTTTCTATTTCTTTACCATTTAAAATATTTTTGAAGAAGTCATGAACTGCTTTTTGACCTAGTCGACTTTTTTCTTCATTTGTTATTTCAAATTCTGTTAAATCTCCTATAAATATTTCTTCTGTTTCGTGAAGTGCCAACATTAAAATTACTTTTTCTAAATCTATATCATATTCGTATGTTTTGGCCATTAATATTGCTAGTTGTTGAGTACCATATATATGTTCAGCAACACTTTCTAATCGTTCGCTATTTAAATTCCAATTTTTCCATCCAGTTCTTATTAAATTTTTAAGTCTATGAGCTAATACATAATGTTCGATTACAAGTTTTTCTTTATTTATATCTATTTTATCCATAAAATCCTCCAATAATTATTATATATGTATTTTGATATTATTTGAAGTTTTACTTTTTTTATTAATATAATCTGTTATAATTAGGATAGAGTGGTGATTATATGGCTTCTGTTATGGTCCATTTAGCAATTGTTAAAAAAGTAAATAAACATTTAAAGGCGCAAGAAAATTTACTTTATTTAGGAACAATTGCCCCTGATTTGAGTAAAGAATTAGGCAATTCCAAGGATAAATCTCATTTTTTAGATAATCATGGTAATATTAATTTAGATAAATTTATTGAGAAATATAAATATAAGATGTGGTATCCATACATCATGGGCTATTTTATTCATTTATATGTTGATAAATTATGGGAAGAAAAATTTTTACCTAGATTTGTAAATAAAAGTAATATTAAATTAAAATCAGGGGGGATGAGTATTCCTGATCATAATATTTTAGATAAATTAATTTATGACGATTGTACTAATTTGACTTTAACTTTAATTGATAAATATAATATCAATTTATCTATATTTTTTAATGAGGTTATTTATCCTAAGATTGAGGTTGATGAAGTTGATACTAAAAAGATAGATATTTTAATTAATAAGATGTCGGTTATTTTATCAAATACACAGAAAAAAAATACATTAATATTTGATTGGAAAGAAGTAATTAAATTTGTAAATGAAGCTTCTAATGAAATTATTAAGTATTTAAAATCGTTAGATTTTTAATAAATTAAGTACTCGTTTTTTGAGTATTTTTCTTTTGAAAAAATTAAATTAAAAAAATTAGCACTCATATATTGACAAGTGCTAATCATAGTATTACAATGTATTTAGCACTTAGGTAAAAGAAGTGCTAGGAGGTATTAAAATGCTAACAGAAAGGCAAAAAGAAATTCTTAAGATAATTGTCTTAGAATATATTAAATTAGCAAAACCGGTTAGTTCTAATTTAATATGTGATACCTTAAATTGCTCGAGTGCTACAGTACGAAGTGAAATGGCTACTTTAGAACAGTATGGATTACTTGAAAAAACACATACTTCATCTGGAAGAATTCCTAGTGAACAAGGTTATAGATATTATGTAGATCATTTAATGGAACTTAAAAAGATGAGTGCTGAAGATATGGTTAAGCTACAAATTATTTTTAATAATAATCAATTAGAAGTTTCTGATTGTATTAAAAAAAGTTTAGAAATAATATCTGATATGACTAATTATACTTCTATTAAATTAGGTGGTGCGTCTCATGATAATTATTTAAAAGAGATACAAGTTGTGCCGCTTAATCAAAATACAATGATAGTGTTAGTTATTACTGATAAGGGGTATGTTGAACATAAACAATTAAGGCTTGATGGAGTTAGTACTGATGATATTAAGAAGACTGTTAATTTGATTAATAATATGATTATAGGTACACCAATAGATGAGGTTGGAGCAAAACTTGAATTTGAAATAAAACCTATTATTGGTAATTATGTTAAGGAACATGAAAGATTATATAATGCATTTTATAATGTTTTCCAGGGATTTAGTAAAAAAGATGTTGATATAGTTGGTAGTAGAAATATCTTAAAGCAACCTGAATTTAAGAATATTGATAAGATTAGTACAATCTTAGATAAATTTGATGATTTAGGTGATGGTAAGATAATAGATTTTGAGGAAGATGGATCTAATATTAAGATTCATATAGGTAAAGAGAATCATCTGGATGATGATATGGCAGTAATAACAACTAGTTACAAAACTCCTTTAGAAGAGGGGACTATTGCGGTTGTTGGACCTAAGAGAATGGATTATGATCGTGTAGTTAGTATGTTAGAGTTTATTAAAGAAAATATTGAAAAGTAAAGGAGTTAGTATGAAGAAAGATAAAAAGAAAGAAAATTTAGAGCAAGAAGAAAATCTAAAAAAAGAAGAATGTAAATGTGGAGAGAATTGTTGCTGCGGTGATGATTGCAATTGTGATAATGATTGTGATTGTGATTGCGGTAGTGATTGTAGACCTGAGGAAATTGAAATATTAGAACATAAAGTTGCTGATTTAGAGGAGAAACTTAGATATTCTAAAGCAGAACTTATAAATTATCGTAAAAGAAAAGATGAAGAAGTTTCTAATATGTTAAAATTTGCTAATCAGGATTTAATATTAGAGTTACTTCCAGTAGTGGATAATTTTGAAAGAGCAATTAAGTTAGCAGATAAATCTAATACAGAAATTACTAAGTTTTTAGATGGTTTTAATATGTTATATGTGGCTATTAAGGATATATTTAAAAAGTTTGGAGTTGAAGAAATTAGTGATGTAGATGTAGTATTTGATCCTAATTATCATCAAGCTGTATTAGTGGAAGAAAATAAGGAAAAAGAAAACGATACCGTCCTAGAAATTTTATTAAAGGGATATATCTTAAAGGGTAGAGTAATTCGCCCTGCGTCAGTAAAAGTAAATAAAATTAATTAATATAAAGGAGAGATAAATTATGAGTAAAATTATTGGTATTGATTTAGGTACAACAAATAGTTGTGTATCTGTTTTAGAGGGTGGAGAAGCACATGTTATTCCAAATCCGGAAGGTAATAGAACAACTCCATCAGTAGTGGCAATTAATAAGAATGGTGAAAGAATTGTTGGTGATGCAGCTAAGCGTCAAGCAATTACTAATCCAAATACAGCATCTAGTGTTAAGAGATTGATGGGAACAAGTAAGAAAGTTACTTTGGATGGTAAAAAGTATACACCAGAAGAAGTATCAGCCATGATTTTAGGATATTTAAAAGATTATGCTGAAAAATATTTGGGAGAAAAAGTAGATAAAGCAGTTATTACGGTTCCGGCATATTTTAATGATGCTGAACGTCAAGCTACTAAAAACGCAGGTAAAATTGCAGGTTTAGATGTAGAAAGAATCATTAATGAACCAACTGCAGCAGCTCTTGCATATGGTCTTGATAAGCAAGAAGATGCACATACTATCTTAGTTTATGACTTAGGTGGGGGTACATTCGATGTATCCGTTATGGAACTTGGTGATGGTGTATTTGAAGTTAAATCAACAGCAGGAAATAATAAGCTTGGTGGAGATGATTTTGATAATAAGATTATGGATTACTTAGTTAGTGAATTCAAGAAAGAAAACGGAGTTGACTTAACTAAAGATCAAATGGCAATGCAAAGATTAAAAGAAGTTTCAGAAAAAGCTAAAAAAGATTTGTCTTCAATGACAACTACACAAATTTCAGCTCCATTTATTTCTCAAGGAGAAGATGGACCACTTCATTTAGATTTGACATTAACTCGTGCTAAATTTGAAGATTTAGTAAGGGATTTGATTGAATCAACTTTAGGGCCTGTTAAACAAGCTATTAAAGATGCTAAAATTAAGAAAAGTGATATAGATAAAGTTATTTTAGTTGGTGGATCTACTCGTATTCCAATGGTTCAAGAATTAATTAAAAAGGAATTAGGTAAAGAACCGTCTCATGAAGTTAACCCAGATGAAGTTGTTGCAATGGGTGCATCTATTCAAGGTGGAGTTCTTACTGGTGAAGTTAATGATATTGTATTGTTAGATGTTACACCACTTTCACTTGGTCTTGAAACACTAGGTGGAGTGATGACTGTATTAATTGAAAGAAATACAACTATACCAACTAGTAAAAAGCAAGTGTTCTCAACTGCTGCTGATAATCAACCTGCTGTTGATATTCATGTATTACAAGGTGAAAGAAGTATGGCAGCTGATAATAAAACACTTGGTCGTTTCCAATTAACTGGAATTCCTGCTGCTCCTCGTGGTGTACCACAAATTGAAGTAACGTTTGATATTGATGCTAATGGTATTGTTAATGTTAAAGCAAAAGATCTTGGTACAAATAAAGAACAAGCAATTACTATTACAGCTTCTACTAATTTAAGTGATGATGAAATAGAAAAAATGAGAAAAGAAGCAGAAGAACATGCTGAAGAAGATAAAAAGAAAAAAGAAGCAGCAGATCTTAGAAATGATGCAGAACAAATGATTTTCCAAACTGAAAAAGCTATCAAAGATCTTGGTGATAAAGTAGATAAAAAAGAAAAAGAAGAAGCAGAAGAATTAATTAAAGAATTAAAAGATGCTTTAGAAAAGAATGACACAGACGAAATTAAAGAAAAACATGAAAAATTAAGTGAAAAAGCTATGGCGCTTGCTACTAAAGTTTATGAAAATATTCAAAAAGAACAAGCTGCAAAAGCAGATGAAGAAAAATCAGATGATGATCAAAAAGATGATGATGTAAAAGAAGCTGAATATGAAGAAAAATAATTAAAAAAGTATAAATAAACAGAAGTTCTAGGAAACTAGAACTTCTCACAGTAATTGGAGATAATATGAATAAATTAGATATAGAAAAAATATTAAAAAAGGCAGTATCTACTGGTGCAAGTTTTGCGGATGTATTTTATGAAGATTCTATAAGTAAAGATATGCTTTATACTGAAGATAGGGTCGATCAGGTAACGACAAAGTTTTCTAAAGGTATTGGTATTAGAATATCTCAAGATGAAAATACTGTTTATGCTTATACTAATGATTTAGATAATAAAAATATTGATAATTTATTAGATAGGTTAATTGTTAGATTTTCTGAAGAAGAAAAGGTGGAAAAATTCACTTTAAAAGAAATAAATAAAAAATCGTGGGATAAATCATTTGATGATTTTTCTAATCAAGATAAGAAGGAACTTTGTAAAAATATATATGATTATATAAAGAAATTAGATGATAGAATAGTAAATATTAATGTGATGCTTATGCAAGATTATAGAAAAACCAAAGTAGGTAATACATTTAATAAATTAGTGTATGATAATCATTTATATAATAGATTATTTATTACTGTTATCGCACGAGATGAAGAAAAGACTGGAAGACATTCTGTTTCTTATGCTAATTCAGATAATTTAGATATATTTGATTTTGATAAGATAAAAAATGATTTGAAAGATCTAGTAGATGTAGCAATTAAAAAATTAGATGCTGTAGATTGTCCAAGTGGAGAATTACCTGTTGTTATAGAAAATGGTTTTGGGGCAGTAATTTTTCATGAATCTTGTGGGCATGCATTAGAAGCAACTGATGTTGTAAAAAATACTTCAGTTTTATCTAATATGATTGGTAAAAAAATCGCAAGTGATAAAGTAACACTTATAGATGATGGTACTATACCTAATTTATTTGGTACATCTAATTATGATGATGAAGGAAATGAAACTAGAAAAAATGTTTTGATTAAAGATGGTATTCTTCAAAGTTATTTAGTAGATTATTTAAATAGTATAAAGATGAATCATCCGTTTACTGGTTCAGCTAGAAGAGAAAATTATAAATATGCTCCTATGTCTAGGATGAATAATACGTATTTAGAAAAAGGTCATGATAAAGTAGAAGATATGATTAAAAGCATTAAATTTGGACTTTATGCTAAAAAAATAGGTGGAGGTCAAGTCGATACGTATACTGGGGATTTTAATTTTGGAGTTAATGAGGCTTATATAATTAGAGATGGTAAAATATGTGAAATAGTAAAAGGAGCATCTCTTATTGGAAATACACTTGATATATTAAAAAAAGTTGAAATGGTTAGTGATAACTTAGAATATGGTGAAGGGCTTTGTGGACATTTGAGCGGTATGGTAAGAGTAACAGCTGGACAACCAACTATTAAAGTATCTAGTATATTGGTAGGAGGTTCTAAATAATGATAGAAAAATTGTTACAAAAGGCAAGAGAAAAAAATATTGATTTAGAAATATATCAATCTCAAAATGCTGGATCACATATTATTGCTTCGAATGATAAACTTAGTAAATTCGAAGTATTTAATAATACTAACTATAAAATAAAAGCTTTAATAAATGGTAAAATGGTTTCTATATATACTGGTAGTATTGATAATCCCGATATGATTATTGAAGAGTTAAAAAATAGTGCAATTGTATTAGATAATGATGATAAAGATGAATTTGCGCAACAATTTGAATTTGAACAAGTAGATGTTATTGATAATGAAGACGATGACAAGAATGCGAATGATCTGTTGAATTTAGTAAAGTTTAAAGATAAATATCCTAATATCATTACTATAGATTCATATTATGATAAAAAAATATCTAAAACAACTATTTATAATACTAATAATGTTAAATTAGAAGATATTAATAAGATGGTTGATGTTTATGTTGAGATTGTTATTAAAGAAAATGGTATAAATCAAAGCGTTTCTATGTCTTTTTATGATAAAGATTTTGATATAAATAAGATTAATAAACAGATGGATGATAAAATAGAAAAAACTATCAAAAAAGCATATGCTAAGTCATGTCAAAGTAAAAAATATAATATTATATTAAAGAATGAAGTGGTGGCAGATATATTAAATACTTTTAATAATATGTTTTTTGCTGAAGCGATTAGAAAAAAGTATTCTGTCTTAACTGATAAGTTAAATAAAAAGGTTTTTTCTGATAAAATTACAATCGTTGAAGATCCATTAGATATTGATTTTCCTGAAAGAAAAACTTTTGATTCTGAGGGTGTTAAAACATCATTTAAAGAAATTGTTAAAGATGGAGTTTTTGTAAGAAAACTTTATGATAATAAAACTGCATTTAGAGAAAATACAAAGTCTACGGGCAATAGTTTAGGTGTTATTAATAGATATATTAAACCGGGTAGTGTATCATTTAAGAAATTAGTTAATGAGCTTAATAATGGTATAATAATCGATTATGCATTAGGACTTCATTCTGGTATAAATACAGCAACTGGTGATATTTCTATTCAAGCTGAAGGTTTTGCTGTAGAAAATGGTACTATAACTACGGCGTTAAATCAAATAGTATTATCGACAAATATTTTCGAACTTCTTACCAATGTAGAAGCAGTTGGTAGTGACTTAAAAAAGACAGGATCTAATGGTGGTGCACCATCATTATTAATAAACGATGTATTTATCGCAGGTAAAGAATAGTTGGGAGGTAATTTATGAATAAACGTGATTATTATGAGGTGCTTGGTGTTGACAAAAGTGCATCTCAAGCAGAAATAAAAAGTGCATTTAGAAAATTAGCTAAGAAATATCACCCAGATGTTTCTAAGGAACCAGATGCCGCTGAAAAATTTAAAGAGGCTCAAGAAGCTTATGCCGTTTTATCAGATGAAGATAGAAGAAAACAGTATGATCAATTCGGGCATGCAGCATTTGACGGGAATGGTGGTGCCGGTGGATTTGGCGGATTTGATGCATCAGGTTTTGACTTTTCAGATATTTTTGAAAGTATTTTTGGAAGTGGTTTTGGTTTTGGATCTACTGGCAGAAGTACTAATTCAAGACATCGTGGTTCGGATAAGTTAATGCGTATTAGACTTTCTTTTGAAGAAGCTATATATGGTTGTGAAAAGGAAATCAATGTAGATGTTGACGAAGAATGTGATCATTGTCATGGTAAAGGTGGTATGGGTGAAGATACATGTAGCCATTGCCATGGTAGTGGGACTGTAACTACTGAACAAAGAACTTTATTTGGTGCATTTATGACTAAAACTACTTGTCCAGAATGTGGCGGTAAAGGGAGAACTTATAAAGAAAAATGTAGTAACTGTCGTGGTAAAGGTATTATTAGGAAAAATAAAAACATATCAGTAACAATTCCAAGTGGTATTGATTCTGGGAATAGACTTCGTCTTAGTGGTAAAGGTGATGCTGGAAGTAATGGTGGTGAAAATGGTGACTTGTATCTAGAATTTATAGTAGAAGATCATAAATATTTCCAAAGAGATGGAGAAGATATTTATTTAGAAGTACCAATTACTATTACTGAAGCTATACTTGGATGCAAAAAAGAAGTGCCAACGGTACATGGTGTTATAAAATTAACTATTCCAGCTGGATCTAATACAGGTGATAAACATAGAATTAGGGGTAAGGGAATTAACAGTGAAGCTACACACCGTAAAGGTGATATGTATGTTATTTTAAATGTTAGAACACCAAAAAAGCTATCTAGAGAACAAAAAGGACTATTAGATAAGTTAAGTAAAACAGACTTAAGTGATATAAAGATTAATGATTATAATAAATTTGTAGATAGATATTAATATGTAAAGTGCAGGGAAATCTGCACTTTTTTGTAGATTGAAATAGTTTTTATTTGTTATATATTTGTGTTATACTATGCTAGGTGAAGATATGAAACGTATTGTTTTAGGCATATTATTATCAGTTGTATCTCTATCTTTTTTTGTAATTGGTATATTTATTTCTATTGATAAAAATAACGATAATAATTATAATACAAATGATTTTAAATTAGAGAAAAAAGATAATTTGTTAGATATAAAAAATAATTATAATACTACGGTATTGGTTGTTAAAGATACAAATATTTATAAGAAGACAGATAATCAATATATTAAAGATGGAACTATTTATAAAGATTCTATTATTGATTTAGAAGAGATTGACGTCCTTACTAAGGATAATGAATATTTTAATATTGTTGGAACTGATTATTATATTAATTATTTAGATATTACGCCTCATAAGAGAGTTGATTATGGTGATTATTATGATAATTATGTATCTATCAATAAAATTAATACAAATGATAATATAGATTTATATTATGATAATATACCTATTATGCATATAAATGATGGTATGAATTTTGATGTAGTTATTAATGATATAGATATGTATTATGTTAAGTATCTTAATAGATTAGTTGGAATTAGAAAAGTTGATGTTAAATTTGTTACTAGCAACAATATTAATACTGCTGATTTAGCTCAATCAATACCAGTTTTAAATTATCATTTCTTTTATGATCCTAATGAAGGGGAAGAGTGTGGACAATCTATTTGTTTAAAGAAAGATATATTTGAAGAACATTTAAATTATTTAAAAGAAAATGGTTATTATACATTAAGTGTTAAAGATTTAGATCTTTGGTTAGATAGAAAAATAGAATTACCTGCTAAAAGTGTTTTAATTACTGTAGATGATGGAGCGATGGGTACTGATACGCATTTGATAGAACTATTAGAAAAATATGATTTAAGAGCTACTTTATTTTTAATTACATCTTGGTGGGATAAAGATAAGTATAAGTCTCACAATTTAGATATACAATCACATGGTGATAATATTCATGTAGAAAGATATTGTAATGGTGTTAGTAGAGGTGCTAAGGGGTTATGTTTATCTAAGGAAGAACTGGTAAAAGATTTTAAAAAATCTATAAATAAATTAGATGGAGAAAATACGGCTTTTTGTTATCCTTTTTATCTTTATAACAAAAATATGTTAGATGCTATGAAAGAGGTTGGATTTAAATTAGGATTTGCTGGAGGAGATAGAAAAGTTAAAAGAACAGATGATAAAAATATGTTACCTAGATATATAATATATAATTATGATGATGTTAATATGTTAAAAAATATATTAAAGTAGTATAATAATATAGAGGTTGATTTTATGGATTATGAAAGAATAAATGCTTGTATGGATGAATTTTTAAATGAAACTAGTAATGGAGTTTATATTGATGTTTTTGAAGGGATTAAGAATCTATGTAGGGATATTTTACATAAGAATCCTTTACCTATAAATAATAGTAACTATTCTAGAACTTTTAGTATTAATGAATCGATAAATATTATTGTAAGTTTTTTAGATACTCTTGATCCGATGTTAACAGAACAATTTTTAAATATTATTAATAGAGTTGATGAAAATGGTGAACCTACAGTTAGGTTTATAAATGCTAATAAAGATTATTATGATAAACATCCTGAAGAATTAACTGATGCTTTGAAAGAAGAATTAAAAACTGATAGTAGAGTTTCTAATGGTCATATTTATATGCATGTTACTGGTACAATGGATGATATTTTTGTTTTAACTCATGAAATGTTTCATTATATGAATCGACATCGTATTATTGAAGTTACAGAAAATGGTGAAATAGGAGCTAAGCAACAAAATTTTTCTAGATATTTTTATACTGAAGCAGTATCTATAATAGCAGAAAAATTATTAGGACAATATTTACTAGAGAATGGTTTTATTAATCAAAATGATTATAATTTAAGAATGAATAATAGGTTTGAATCAGTTAAAAAAAGTGCTTTAATAGTGTTGACTGAGACTAATATGTTTGATTTAAGGCATCAGGGAAAAGATTTTAATGATGATGTAGTTAATAATTTTACTTCTTATATAAATGAAGATGAAATTATATCCAACGATATGAAAAATACTAGAGTTGCGTCTATGATAGCTTACAATATATCTAAAAATGGTCGTTTTTTGTTTCCTTCTTCTCAAAGATATGTAGTGGCGATGGGTCTTTCTGATAAGTTTGATTATACTCCAGAAAAAATAGAAAAGTTCGTTGAATTTAATAGAGAAGTGGGAAATCCTGAAGCTACTTTTTCTAATATTTCTAAGAGCATTTAAAAAAGTTCGATTTTTCTTCGAACTTTTTTGTTATGTTCATGGTTAGGAACATGCAAATTTAAAATATAATTATGGGAATAAGCATCTTGAGTCAATGTCAATTTCATTTTGTGCATCCTTAGATGCATTATTGTAAATTTCTATTTTTTCGGGCATTGATGGTATGTAAAATAATATAATAGCTATATTAATGCCTATTGTAATGTAATAAAATATATTAGTTATGTTTGTTTTATCATTTTTTTTTAGATAATTGTAACATGAATATATAAGTGCTATAATTATTGGAATGAATGATAAAAAATACATTCTTATTTGGCTAACTGTAGTTGATGGGCATGATGTTTCAAATAAACCGCCTATAAAAAGCATACATTGTTGCATGATTATTGCGATAATGGTAATCCAAATAGCTTTGATACTTTTATTTTTTTTAATATTTTTATCACTTTTTGTTGTTTGTTGCATATTATCTACTTCTTCTAATGTTAATATATCATTATATTTGTGTTGGTTTAAATTTTATTTATAAATTTTTTTAAATTATCGTAAACTTGTTTTAGACTTTCTTCGTATTTTGAACTGTTTTTTGGAATGTAATATTCTTTATTTTTTAAATTATCTGGTAGATATTGTTGTACTACATAGTTGTTTGGATAATCGTGAGGGTATTTATAACCAATATAAGGCGATTTTAGATGCTTTGGTATAGTTCCACATCTTCCTGTTCTAACGTCTTCTAAAGCGCTATCTATGGCGTTAATAGCACTATTTGATTTAGGGGATAATGCAAGCTCTATTACTACTTCAGAAAGAGGAATTCTAGCTTCTGGTAGCCCAACTAATTCACTAGCATGTATAGCGGCCATAACTTTTGGCCCCATTGAAGGATTAGCAAGACCTATATCTTCGTAACATATAACGCTCATTCGTCTATATATACTATCTAAATCTCCAGCTTCTATTAGTCTTGCTAAGTAGTGTAGGGCAGCATTAACATCGCTTCCTCTAATTGATTTTTGAAATCCACTTAATACATCATAGTGTCCATCTTCATCTTTATCATGGAAAAATACTGGTTTATTATTAATTTGTTTTATTAAATCTATATTTATTTTTTTATCAGTACTAGAAAAGTATGCTACTTCTAATAAATTATAAGCATATCTTAGGTCATTATTTGCAAGTTTTGCGATATAAGTAAGTGTTTCTTTATTTGTTTTAATTCCTTCTAAATATTCACTTTTAGTAGCATTTTTAAGTCCTTTTATTATATCTTCTTCTTCTAATGGTTTAAGTTCAAATATTTGACATCTACTTCTAATAGCTGGATTTATTTTATGATATGGATTTGATGTGGTCATACCAATTAGAGTTATTAAACCACTTTCTAACTGAGGAAGTAATATATCTTGTTTATCTTTATTTAATCTATGTATTTCATCCATTACAAGTATGATTCCATCATATATTTTAGCTTCTTCTATAACTACATCTATATCATGTTTATTATTTATGGTAGCATTTAAAAACCTAACTCTCATGTCTAGATCATTACTAATGGCATTAGCAATGGTTGTTTTACCAATGCCTGGTCTCCCATATAAAATCATTGAAAATAGTCTTTTATTTTTAACCATATTAGAAAGTATTTTACCCTCACCAATTAGATGAGTTTGCCCTAAAACATCTTCTAAATGTTTGGGTCTTAATTTGATTGCTAGGGGTTTATCCATATATTTATCACCATTTTCATTATAGCAAATTAATAGAAAAAATGATATGTTTGGTTACATGTTAATCTATAACAATTTAAATTATCTTATATTTTTGATATAATTGTCTTGAGGTGTATTAATGTGGATTTTGGTAAATTAAATCAAATTATTTCTAATTTTATAAATGATCCAAATAATGGTGGGTATTTGTTTTTTTTACCACAAATTGTGGATGTAGCTATAGATATTATAAAAAAAGATAAATTACCAACTATAAGTGATGAATATTCAAGAAACTTTGATATTAATGATTCTTTTAATATTATATCTGACTTTTTAGAGGTATTAGATCCTCAGTTAAATAATCAGTTTTTTAATATTATAAATGAAGTTGATGAAAACAATATTCCTAAATTAAAATTTATTAATGTTAATGCAAGTTATTATGAAAAGTACCCGGAGGAGTTTAATGATTCAATTAAAGAAGAAATGTTAAATAAAGGAAGCAGAGTTGAGTGGGATGGTAATATTTTTGTTCATTTAACTGGATCAATGGATGATATATTTACTATTTTGCATGAAATTTTGCATTATATGAATTTGAGCCCTATTGTTAGACTAGATGATAATAACAATTTATTGGGAGTAACGGAAAACTTTACTAGAGCTTTTTATACTGAAACAGTGTCAATAGTAGCTGAAAAGTTATTAGGTCGTTATTTGTTGAGTAAAGGTTTAATATCAGAAAATGATTATAATATAAGAATGAATAAAAGACTTAGTTCTACTAAGCAGGATGCTATGGTTGTATTAATAGAAAATGAATATATAAGCATTAAACAAAGTAACGAAGAAATATCTTCTAAAATACTATCAAAGAGACTTGAAGAAATAAAAGCTGATAATTCTTTATCCCAAGTGCTTACTGAAATTAATAATCAATCTATGATAGAAAAAGCAACTAATGATATTTTGACTAGAAAAAAAATACAATTTCCAATAAGGCAACGATATGTTATTGCTGAAAAAGCGTTGGATAGTTTTGAATATAATTCGACTGGTATAGAAAAGTTTAGAAATTTACATCGTGATGTTGGTGATATTAATTCGATTTTTTCTGAAGTTACAAAAAGTATATAATTTTGGGGAGATGAAATTTATATGAATGTTTTTGTGATACATAGTTATAATGGGGATACCTTAGATTCTTTTGCCCCTAGTATTGAAAAATTATGTAAGGAAAATGATACTGACTATTATTGTCCAAAATTTCCTATTAGAAGTGAAGCAACTTATGATAGTTGGGAAAATGTATTAAATGATTATAAAGAAAAAGGTATTTTAAATAGCGATTCAATAGTAGTAGCACATAGTTTGGGAACACAATTTATTCCAAAATATTTAGTAAACAATAATGTTAAAATTAATACTTATATTAGTGTTGCTGGGTTTGTAGGATATACTGGTAGAGAAGATTTAGAAAAAATACTTCAAAGATTTCAACCTACTGATGAGGAATATAATAAGTGTAGGACATTAGTTGACAATATATATTCTATATATAGTGATAATGATGAGTTAAATTCTACTTTCAAATTAGAAAAATATGCAGAAAAATTATCAGCAAATAAAATATTTATTAAGGGTGCAGGCCATTTTAATCCTAAATCTAATGTAAAAGAAATAAAGGAAATAAATAATATTATATTAGAAAATATAGATTTGATAAAATAATTAGGTGATTGATAATGACTAATGAAGATTATATTGATAATTATATAAACTATGTATTGTTTGAAAGAAGATTATCTAAAAATACTGCTAGTTCTTATAAAAATGATATGGATAAGTTTATGATTTATTTAAAGGATCATGGCGTTTTGGATTTGAAAAAAGCATCTAAAAAGGATATTACTAATTATCTAGAATATTTGAATAATAATAATTTATCTACTACCAGTATTGCTAGAAAGTTAACTACTATAAAAAATTTTTATATTTATTTGACTAAAACAGAAGTAATTACTAATAATATTGCCGAGGGTATTGAAAGGCCAAAACTTAGAAAAAAATTACCAGAAGTATTAACTATTGAAGAAGTTGATAAGTTATTGGGCATTAGTTTAAATACACCATTTGACTATCGAAACAAGGCTATGTTAGAATTATTATATGGTACTGGTCTTAGAATATCAGAACTTTTAGATTTGAAGCTTAATGATATTGATTTTGAGAATTGTATTGTTAGGTGTTTGGGTAAAGGTTCTAAAGAAAGAATTGTACCAATTGGTGAATATGTTATTTATTATTTAAATGTTTATTTAGATTATAGACCTTTGTTATTAAAAAGAAAAAAAAGCGATTATTTATTTTTAAATAGTAGGGGTGAACGTCTTAGTAGATTTAGTTTTTTTAAAATGTTAAAGTCTTTACTTATGACTAAGGGTATTACAAAGCATATATCTCCTCATAGCTTAAGACATTCTTTTGCCACTCATATATTGGAAGGTGGGGGAGATTTAAGAAGTATTCAGGAGTTACTTGGTCATAGTGACATTTCTACTACTAAAATATATACACATATTTCTAATAAACAAGTAAAAGATGATTATGAAAAATATCATCCTAGGAATTAGTTTGGAGTGATTTTATGAATTTTAAGAGAGTATTTGTTGTAATACTTGATTCTTTGGGAGTAGGGGAAGCTCCTGATGCGGTAAAATATGGAGATAATGGTGCGAATACTTTAGGACATATTATGGAGAGGTATGATTTATTTGTTCCTAATCTTAAAAAATTGGGCTTTTTAGATACTGTTAATATGAGTTCTAACGATAATGTAGATGCTTATTATACAATCGCTTCTCCTATTAATGTTGGAAAAGATAGCCTTACTGGTCATTATGAACTTATGGGTATATATAATGATAGACCTTTTGTTACTTTTAGTGATAAGGCATTCCCAAGAGAATTAATTGATCAAATTGAACATGTTACTAAGCGCATGGTTATTGGTAATAAAGTAATAAACGGAGATACAATAATTAATGAATTAGGTGAAAGGCAAATGAATTATGGTTCTTTGATTTTATATACTTCTACAGATTCTACATTACAACTAGCGGCTCATGAAGACGTAATTCCTGTTTCTACTTTATATCGTTATTGTGAAAGTATTAGAAGCATTACCATGAAAGACGAGTGGAGAGTTGCTCGCGTTATTGCTAGACCGTTTACTGGTAAAGTAGGTAAATTTAAGTTTACTAGTGATAGAAAAGATTACTCAGTTAGGCCACCTCAAAGAAGTGTGTTAAATGAATTAAAAGATAATAATTATAGTGTTATTTCTATTGGAAAAGTTAATGATGTTTTTTCTGGTGAAGGAATTACTAAGATCGTTAAAACGGCAAATAATAATATTTCTACTATAAATAAATTGACTGATATAATGGATAAAAAATTCACTGGATTATGTATAGCTAATTTGAATGATTTTGACAGTTTATATGGTCATAATAGAGACTTAGAAGGATATGCTAAGTCTATTGAAGAATTTGATGTAGAAATACCTATGATATTAAATAAACTTAATAATGATGATTTACTTATAATTACCGCAGATCATGGTAGTGATCCAACTTTTAGTGGTAATGCACATACAAGAGAAAATGTACCTGTAATAATATATGGTCGTAATTTTAAAGAACCTAAAAAATT
>JAEEGL012725373.1_pt1 | contig 19130 bp, 8 predicted proteins | sample 9134231 | NCBI WGS metagenome assembly JAEEGL01 (sample SAMN16246548, study PRJNA631951) | gut metagenome | biome: gut microbiome; feature: rumen; material: fiber-attached | host: Bos | place: Iran: Karaj | collected 2018-10 | reverse complement strand
CCAGAATGACGGAGTTATAAACGGCCGTAAAGATGTAGGCGGCATAGTCGGTCAGATGGAGCCGCACCTTACACTCTCCGATCTGGAGACCCTGCCTGATGCGGTAGACAGACTGCACGATCTTGTAGACGTATCCATAGAGGATATGGACTCCTCCGTCGGAATCATATCCGATGATGTCAAGCTGCTCTCCTCTTATGCTGACAATGCCGTGACTGCCGGAGATGCACTTGGAACCTCTACCAAAAACTATCTGAACTCTGTATCCTACACAGCCAACTCGCTGAAGTCCCGGGTGGACTATCTGACCGAAAAGATGCCAAAGATGATGGAATACCTGGAAAAGGCCAACGATCATCTCTCGGACACTACCGACAGCGTTACAAAGCTTATAGAGGACGCCGACGTATATAAGCGCGTATCCGCCTCCGCCAACAAATCGACGTCTGTAAATCAGGCCATAGATGTGATAACAAACAGCGGAAATACCATCGACAAGAGGATAAAGGCCGGTCAGGAAATTGTAGCCCTTGTCACCCCCGATGCAATAGATGCAATGAAGACAATATCCGGTAACACGAAAGATGTAGATAAAAATTTCGATAAAGTAACAAATGATATCGACGAGGGTGTCAGCTATACAAAAGACGTCATAAAGCATATCAATAATATGGACAATCCCGGCATGCCCTATCTCGGATCCGACTTTGATCTTTCCAGAGAGCTTTTAAAACAGAACCTCAAGGGTATGACGGATACTCTCTCCGTCCTTGCCGACCACAGCGATGCCTCATCTGAAAAAGTGAGCGCCGATCTCTCCGATGTCAACGATCAGGTCAATGTGGTCTTCCACATCATATCAGATGAGCTGGATCGGATAGGCAACTTTACCAAGGGTGCAAAAACCGATGAACTCATAACCGACGTCTCCGATGAAGAGATAGAAAAGATCGAGGAAGGACGCGTGGATCATGCGAATAATACAGGCAGGGTAACAGGCGATATCAATATAGGCGGTATCGCAGGAGCAATGTCCATAGACAGTGACGATCCTGAGGAAAATGCAGCCGGAAGTCTGGACGGTGGTTTCAGTGCCAAGTATCTGCTCCGCAATGTGATACTGAAATGCACCAGTGATTCCATCGTAGAGAGCAAGAAGGACGGCGCAGGCGGTATCGTAGGCTATATGGAACAGGGAATAGTATCCGACAGTGAAAGCTACGGCTACATCAGATCCACTGAGGGCGGCTATGTAGGCGGCATCGCAGGTCAGTCTGAATCGATGATAAAGAATTGCTACTCCATGACAAATCTGTCAGGAAGCCACTATATCGGAGGCATCACCGGGTACGGTACTACCATAACAGACTGCGGAGCCATCCCCTCCTTTGATGACAACCGCGACAGATGCGGTTCGATAGCAGGACATATAAATACAGACAAGGACACCTATACACAGAATCTTGATGCCGTTTCAGGCAACGTGTTTGTAAATAAAGATGTAGCAGGCATAGATAACGCAAGTTTTGCCGGCCATGCAGAGCCTGTAACATACGAGGAGCTGATGTCAAAAAGCAACGTCCCCGGTGAATTCAGGAATGTCCGGGTAACTTTCATGGTGGACGACAGTGCAGTAAAACAGTCATCCCTGCCCTACGGCTCTCCCATATCAGCTGCCGATCCGCCGGATATCCTCACCTATGATGATAAATATGTGAGATGGGAATACAATCCCCTGGAGAAAGTGACTGCCCCTCTCATCATAGAGGGAAATGTAAAGATGATAGAAAAGACTCTCTTCAGCACGTCTTATTATCCCGGACTTGATATCCCGGCAGGCATGATATCCGGCAATTTCATAGATACCGATAGACTGACCGTATCTGTATCTTCTGATACGATGTCAGCCTCTTACGATGTGTCATACGAATCCACTCATGATGATCCCATACAGGCTCTGCGCCTCTATGCACCCTACAGCAAATCGGCCCTCTACGGTATAAGTGACTCCGGCGAAGAAGTGCTGATCAGCGAGAAAAAACGCGGTAATTATCTTGAGGATCCCCAGGGTATTACATACGACAGCTATGTAATAAAAAACAGGAGCCTTATTGACCGGCTCCTGCACTTCTTACATATAAATCCCTGACCCTATGAATTAACGTACAGTCCCATATGCAGATGTTCATATGCTTTGTCCGTAACTACCCTGCCTTTGGGTGTGCGGTTGATGAAGCCGTTCTTCAGAAGATATGGCTCGTAAACATCCTCTATGGTACCGGAGTCCTCTCCTATGGTGGCAGCCAGCGTATCAAGTCCCACCGGACCTCCGTCAAATTTCTCTATCATTGTCACCAGCATATTCCTGTCGGTATTGTCCAGACCGTATCTGTCCACCTCCATGATATCCAGTGCCTCTTTAGCAATATCTTCTGTTATTTCTCCATCGTATCGCACTTCTGCATAGTCTCTGACACGCTTTAAGAGCCTGTTGGCTATCCTCGGCGTGCCTCTGGAGCGCATACCCATCTCCTTCGCTCCCTGATCGTCTATATACACTCCGAGCCTCTTTGCAGAGTTTTTCACGATAAGCGCCAGCTCATCCACTGTATAAAACTCCAGCCTCTGTATCACGCCGAAACGGTCTCTTAACGGTGCGGAAAGAAGCCCTGCTCTCGTTGTAGCACCGACCAGTGTAAAATGCGGAAGCTCCAGTCTCAGAGATCTGGCCGTGGGCCCTTTGCCTATCATGATATCTATGGCATAGTCCTCCATGGCCGGGTAGAGCACCTCTTCCACCTGCCTGTTGAGCCTGTGTATCTCGTCAATGAAGAGCAGATCATTCTCCTGCAGATTGTTGAGTATGGCCGCCATATCTCCCGGCTTCTCTATGGCAGGTCCCGAAGTGATCTTGATATGCACTCCCATTTCATTTGCTATGATCTCGGAGAGCGTGGTTTTGCCAAGTCCCGGAGGGCCGTAAAGCAGGACATGATCCAGAGCATCTCCTCTGCTTTTTGCAGCCTCGATATAGATCTGCATCTGCTCCTTTATCTTCTCCTGCCCGATATACTCCGCAAGTCTCCTTGGCCTTAATGAAGTCTCTATATGCTCATCCTCTGTGGTGAGATTTGTCTCAAGTACTCTTCTTTCCATATCGCGTGTTACCTATAGATATTTCAGTGCTGCCTTAAGCACTGCATTTGCATCTGCTCCCTCAGGCACCTCGGCCGATTTCACGGCTCTGTACGCCTCTGTCTGGCTGTATCCCAAAGCAATGAGAGCTTCGGCAGCTTCCGTCCTCTCATCCGTACTCACTGTAGCTGAGGCGGTTCCTGATCCTGCGTATGTCTCAGGCTCTCCCACCGTATCCGATATCTTGTCCTTAAGCTCCAGTATCAGTTTCTGTGCTGTCTTGCCTCCTATACCCGGAGCGCGTGATATAGCCTTTGCATCTCCTGTAAGTATGGCAAATCTCAGATCAGGCACACTCATCACCGAAAGTATTGCCTGCGCTCCCTTCGGCCCTATGCCGTTCACCTTTATCAGCATCTTAAAAAGCTCAAGCTCATCCTTATGCAGGAAGCCGAAAAGAGACATATCATCCTCCTTAACGGCCATGTAGGTATGGAGCCTGACCTCCTCTCCCACAGGCGGCATCTCGGAAGCCGTGCCTGTCCCTATATTCACGGTATACCCTACACCGTTAACATCTATCACGGCGGTATTTTCACTTATGCTGTCTACTTTTCCTCTGACAAATCCTATCATTACCGTATATTGTCCTGTCTGTATTTCGACACAAAAAAATGTCCTGATGTATTATAACATCAGGACACCTGATTGGCTATCAAGTACTTATCAATACTTACGCTTGCGAGCTGCCTCAGACTTCTTCTTACGTCTTACGCTGGGCTTCTCGTAATGCTCCCTCTTACGAATCTCCTGCTGTATGCCGGCCTTCGCACAGTTCCTCTTGAACCTGCGGAGTGCGCTGTCCAGAGACTCGTTCTCTTTTACGATAACATTTGACATTCTTTATCCCTCCCTTCAGACCACATTTCCTCTGAATGGGTTATTTGGTGCAACACACCGCTGAACATTATACCTAATCTCAAACCACATAGTCAAGGATAATTTCACTCTTTTCCGCCCCGTAGCCATACGAAGCCTTAAAAGACCACAGCTGCCGCTTTTGCAAGTAATCCTGCATTATGCACGGTAACTCATTATGTTACCCTTATGATTTCGCCGTATTTCCTGCATTCCGGATCCCTTATCTGGTCATTCATCCTGTGGTCTGTAGAGCAGTCCGAACGTGCCTATGCCCACATTTATCGATATGGAAGCCGAGGCCTGCGTGATATAGACCTTATCAAAGGATACCCTGCTAAGGACTTCTTCCCTGATCCACTCCAGTTCTCTCCGGTCAAGTCCCACATGAGTGATATACAGCGTACTGTGATCGGCTTTTTTCATCTTTCTCACGATAGTCCGGATATATCTCTTTCTGGCATGCTCTCTTGTGCCGAAACTGATCCCTTCCAGTCTCATCCTGCCTCGTTTCATCACAAGGACCGGTCGTATCATAAACGCTCCGGTGATCCCTGCAAGCAGTCTGTTTTTAATCTGTCTTGACCTGACGAGAGCATCCATGCTGTCCACGATGAAGCTGGTGCGTACCGTATTCTTGAGCTTATTCAGTCTCTGCAGTATCTCCTCCGGACTGCTGCCCTTCTCTGCCATACGTGCAGCCTCTACAGCCATTATGCCAAGCCCTGTGGATATATGCTCCGTATCAAATATCGTGACATTTTCAAAGGTCCTCGCCGCTTCATCCGCGTCCGAGTAGCTGGCATCCGTCACTCTGGTAGATGCGGTCAGATGTATGATGTTATTTGCCTGCTGCAGTTTATCTGCAAAGAATCTTACATACTCGTCACGATCTATACCTCTTATCCTTGCATTTTTTCCCTTATCTCCGACATATGAAAGTATGGCTCCCGCATCTATATCCACTCCGTCCCTGAAGCTTCCGTTTTCAGTCTCTATCTTCATGGGTATGATGCCTATGCGGTATCTTTCGATAAGTTCCTTCGGCAGATCGACCACACTTGGGACTGTTATTATCACGTTCGCCTTCTTACTGTCTTTTCTTATCCAGGAGGTACTCTCTTCAAGTATCTTCTCCTCTGTGGTGTCTACAGAGACGAGCTCATCCGGCAGGAGCCTCTGCAGCTCATCCTCCAGTGCCTTACCGCTCACGGGTTTCACCACATATCCGTCAAAGCCCTCACTCTGATACAGCTCCTTCAGTTCACCTCCGGCATTAGCAGTGAGTACAGATATCCTGGCATCCCTGCTCAGACCTCCTATCTGTGATCTGATCTGATGCATGCATTCTATGCCGTCCATTTCAGGCATCACGTGGTCCATAAATATCACATGGTATTCATTATTCTGTGTCTTTCTGAGAGCCTCCTCACCGCTGGAAGCCGTATCTATCATTACCCTGGTATCCCGCAGGAGCTTCGTCGCCACCATAAGATTGGCCGCCGTGTCATCCACGATGAGTACCCTGGCCTTTGGAGCCTCGAAGGAATGAACATAGACTCTGGATCTCTCTCCGCCGTGCCTTAAGAATATATCCGGACTGCCTATCGGAGAAGCATCCACTATCTCCTGCGGTATCTCGATGATGAAGGTGGACCCCTGAGTGTACACGCTGTTGACAGTCACCTTTCCTCCCATGACGTCCAAAAGCTGTTTCACTATGGAAAGCCCGAGTCCGGTTCCCTCTATATATCTGTTCTTTGTCTCGTCTACCCTTTTGAAGGCGGTGAAAAGATAAGGAATGTTCTCCCTCTTTATTCCCATGCCGGAGTCGGTAACGGAATACACTATCGTAGCCTTGTCATTTGAGATCTTCTCACACTGCACCGAAAGCATCACATAGCCCTCTCCTGTATACTTTACGGCATTGTTCAGTACGTTGATGAGTATCTGTTTTATCCTGATCTCATCACCCATGAGCTCTGACGGTATATCCCTTGCTATGTTCACCCGAAACTCCAGTCCCTTCTCCTGCGCACGGAGTCTCATCATGGTCACCACATCCGATATCATGTCCACTGTATTGTACTTCACCGGAGTGATCTGCATCTGACCGGACTGTAGCTTTGACATATCCAGGATATCGTTTATAAGGCTTAAGAGCATCTTACTTGCAGCCTGTATATTCTCCGCATCCTCAGCCACCTCATCCGACACCTCCTCGCGGAGTATCATTTCATTAAGACCTATGATCGTATTTATGGGTGTCCGTATCTCATGACTCATACTGGAGAAGAATCTGTTCTGCGCCTTGTTCAGGTTATCGATCTCTTCCTTCTGCTTCAGTGCGATCTCGTTTTCTCTCTTGAAGATATAGATCTGAAATCCCATCAGAAGTGACATGACGATACCGACTATTATCAGTGATCCCAGAGAATCATAGAAAAACTCCTCATCATTATGAGGCAGTATGTATTCCGGATGGGTGTACTCCAGGAAATAACAGCCTGAAGCTATGAAAAGATCCGAAATGAGAAGAATGACCCTGAGTTTTCCGCTGATTATCATTCCTACATACAATATGTCAAAGACAAACCATATCGGAGAGCCTCCGTGTATGCCTCCGCTTGTGATATATACCATAGGGAAAAGAATAAAGGCCAGCATTATCGCAAGGAAATTTGCAGTCTCTCTTACCTTGTTCCTGCTCACTCCCATAACGATGATACCGCTTATCACTACAAAGGCTACTGCAGTTGACACCGTCCCCTCGATATTCTCTCCGAGAAGTATCCCCATGACAAGTGCCACAACCATACCGCTCATTGCTATACCCGTAAGCAGGATGAACAGCCTGTCCTGTATGTTTATGCTGCTGTCCAGAAGATAATCCCTGATCCTGCGTATCATCCCTGGCCTCCATCTGAAGCAAGTATGGCTTCCACATCGTACAGATCCCGTACAGTATCCGCTGTAAGCTGATATCTGGGCAGGAATTTCGGAAACATATCTTTTACAAATACGAGATCCATCTCCTGCGCTGCTTCTTCTATAGCCCTTGCAGCTCTGGCAAGTTCTTCCGCACCTATCATCCTGGACGAGCTCTTTATGGAGTGTATACGGACTATGAAGTTTTCCCAGTCCTCCGTATCAAAGTATTCCTGCATCTCACGTATCTTGTCATCACTGTCATTGGCATATTCTGCAAGTACCGATACATAAAGCTTCTTATCATTCATGCAGAATTCCATGCCTTTGCCCGGCACTATACCGGCTTTTGCAAGAAGCGTGAAATCATCCTCCCTGCTCTCCGCTCTGTCTGAAGCATCCTTTGTCTTTACGGTCTTCTTTTCTTCGTAAGTGATCATGGATTCAGGCAGTACATTCTTCAGCACTCTCTCCAGCTCCATGGTATCCACTGGTTTGCTCACAAACCCGTCAAAGCCCTCAGCCATGAACATCTCTCTTGCCGAGCTCACGGCGTTTGCTGTCAGTGCTATCATCAGCATCCTGCTGCGACCCGATACCCTGCTCCTTATCTGTCTTGCTGCTTCCACACCATCCATCTCAGGCATCATATGATCCATAAAGACTATGTCATAGTTATTTTTCTCACAAAGAGCAACGGCTTCATTACCCGATGAGGCGCACGTCACCGTCATGCCGTAGCTTTCAAAGAGACTTTCTGCCACCATAAGGTTTAACGGCTCATCGTCCACCACAAGAGCGCGTATGCCCACACACTGCATCCTGCCCGTCTGCTCACCCGTCTCATCATCATTGAGTGCCATCACAAGAGGGAAGCCGTAGAACGGTTTTCTTATCAGGCTGAAGCTACTGTCGTCCATAGGTTTGAAGCTGTCATTACATACGATGATGACCTTTATGCTTTCCGCAATGGAAGCGATGTATTCAGGATCATCCATATACTCCTGCTCTCCGATAAAGAGATGGGAAAGCTGCACGTTCTCGTTCAGTATCTTCAGGCTCTCTATGCTGTCTACCCTTCGCAAAGGCACTTTGACGCCTTTGACTATGTTCCTCACCATCTGGTCATAGAATTCCCTTACATTGGGATTGGCATATTTCTCAAAGCGCAGGAAGGCGCCTACCATGACATCCCCTCTGTTCTTTACCGACATGCAGGGAGCCTCGTTGATTATCGTCTGCGGTATACAGATATGTACGGTAGTGCCTGCGTCAGGCTTGCTGTCCACCGTCATGAAACCGTTCAGTGCCTCTGCAAATCCGTAGGCTATGGGCATACCGAGTCCCAGACCTCCGCTCACTCTGGCCCTGCCCGAGTCACTCTGATAGAAGCGCTCAAACACTCTTTCAAGCTCCTCCGGTGTCATGCCGACTCCCGTATCCGTCACGTCGATACAAAGATTGATGCCGTATTCCTGATCCGTCGAAGTCACACGCACATATATGCCGCCTTCTCTGGTGTACTTGAGTCCGTTCATTATGACGTGCCAGAGTATCCTTTTCAGCTTGAGCATATCTGTTCTAAGCACGGCAGGGAGCATGGGATCCACATCTATCACAAGCTCAATATCATCATTCTTATATGGCTTCAGTTCCGTGATCAGATCACTGATCAGTGAGGACAGTCTGTAGTCCTCCATATTGACCGCTATGTTATCTCTTTCTGTCTCCGAATAATCAAGGATATCGCTGATCTGCTCAGCCACACGTCTGCCGGCCTCGGATACATGGCGCAGATCCTCTGCTATGTCTTCATCTGTTTCCTTTTCAAGGCATACGCCCGTCAGTCCTATGACTGCATTGATCGGGGTTCGGATCTCATGCGATACATTTGCCAGAAAGTCGTCCGCACTCTTATTGTCCAGTTCCAGCTTGGATATATGATCCTGATATTCTGACGCAGCCCTGTCAGAGGTTCTGATCATTACTGATGCTATCGCGCCTTCCATAACGATCAAAGTGATATGCCATATCACCCTTCCTGCTTCAGTAGGATCCGATATACGCATCACAAGACCCAGAGCTCCTGTGACTATACACGCCCAGATCAGCCTCCTGTCCCTTGTCAATGCCATGACAGTCACAAGCAGCATTATGACAGGAGTTCCGTTATATAGTATGTCAGTGTTGGTATTGTAATAAAAAAGATAGATGATGAGGATGACACTGTATGCATAGATACGTATCTTTCCGGGAAGGAGTCCCGTAATATGCATGAGAAGACATGATACATCTATCGCGATGATGACCGGAATGATCCATTTTTCCCATCCGCCTCGGAGATTGAGGGCTATCAGAACAACAGAGAACACAGATATCGCTATGATAAGCGATACATGGGCCATGTTCCTTGATTCATCCCTCCTGATATCGTTCATAAGTACTCCGGATTCAACCCCCAGGATCCTGTGCACATATCTTTTTTATTTTACCATAAATACCTAAGGAAGTCCTGTAAAAAGGCACCGATGCTTCTTCGCACCGGTGCCTCATATACACATTCTCACTCTCTTCTTTCAGTTAAGAAAGCCCCTATTTCTGGTCCTTTCCGTCCTTCTTTTTATCTTCCTTAGCCTTCTCTTCCCTCTTTTCCGGCTTCTTTTCTGACTCTTTATCATCAGCAGCTTTCTTATCAACTTGCTTCTCGTCAGCCGCCTTACTGTCAGGGTTCTTGTCGGCCTTCTTCTCCGGCTCTTTCGTTACGGGTGTCTTCTTCGCCGGAGACTTCTTCTTCGGAGCCTCTTCCTCAATGTAATCCTCACCCTCAAGTTCCATCTGCTCTCTGCGCTTTCTGAGGATTATCTCAGCCTTCCTGTACTCCTCCGGTGTTCCGAATGAAAGGAATGTATCTGTATCGAATACACGTACTCTACGTCCTGCCTTGATCATATCGTTGTAAACGCCGCTGAGATAGAACTCGTCGTAAGGACAGTTCTGTATATACTTCTCCGCTGCTCTTATAAATACAGCAGCATTGATGAAGCCGTATGCACCCGTTATGGCTCTCTCGCTTATGACTTCCTTCTCTGCAGTCCTTACAGCCACGTTCACGTTCCGGCCGTCTGCATCGGTCCAGTCTCCTACCTCGACATAGCTGTAGCAGTCCTTGTCGGACTCGAAGGTGAGCAGCGTACCTGCTGCATCATAATCATCTGAATTATAATATGCGTACATATCAGATGACGTGAACATCATATCACAGTCTGCGAATATGACAGGATACTCGTTATGTATGGCTTTCGCACCCTCTATGGCCGTCATCACAGCCCCCGGCAGCACCTCGGGAAGCTGCACTATCTTCGCATTCGGATAATAGCTGTGTATCTTCTCATCTATCTCAAACTTCTCCACATGCTCCTTCAGCACCACGAAGACCATCCTCTCACACTTCACATGACCCACAAGAGAATCTGCGGCTCTCTTGAAGAAAGGCAGACCGTCTATATCTATGAGAGGCTTCGGACAGTCAAAGTTATCGCCGAGGAATCTCGTGCCCGCTCCTGCCATGGGGAATATCAGGTTGACCCTTGCATCCTCTCTCTGCTTCTCCTTGAGCAACGACTCCTGCTCCACGACCTTCTGCTCCAGCTTCACTCTGCGTCTCTCACGCCTCTCCGCACTCCTGACTCTCACTCTATCAAGTATAAGATAGAAAGTGGGCAGCAGGACAAGTGTCAGCACCGTAGAAGCTATAAGACCTCCGACAATAACTGCTGCCATACCCTGCATCTGCATGGCATCCTTGGACAGTCCAAGCGCTACAGGTACCATGGCTATAATAGTGGTCAGCGTAGTCATCAGTATCGGACGCAGACGGCCGCTTCCGGCATCCACCAGTGCCTCCACCGTGTCCATACCTGCATGCTGATTCTGCATAGCCATGTCTATGAGGATGATACCGTTATTGACCACGATGCCTGCCAGCATCAATATTCCCATGGATGATACCATGTCCACCTTGATGCCCGCGACGAGCATGAAGAGGATGGAGCCTATACCTGCGAAAGGTACGCACAACATAATCAGCAGAGAAACGATCACCGATTCGAACTGTACAGCCATTACAAAGAACACAAGGAAGATGGCTATCGCAATGGCAACAGCGGCTGCGGTGAGCTCTTCCTTCATCATTCTGTCCTCCTGGCTGTCCATAGGAGTCACCCTGTCGTCTGAAGCTATAAAGTCATCCACAATGCCATTCAGTACTTCCACCACATCATCCTTTGTAGCGGCAGTCATGGTGACTTTGATATTGTCTATGAACCTTCCGTCCTGCCTGTTGACAGTAATGGGTGCAGCCTCAAAAGTGATCTTTGCCATCTCCGTCAGAGGCACACTCACTCCCTTGGAGTTAACGAAGCTCATGTTCTCCACGTCTCCGACAGTATCAAAGTATCCGTCAGGATATTTGACCCTGACATCGTATTTCTTATTGTCTATGGTGATATCAGTTGCCTTTGCTCCAGACATATTCTTATAGACCAGATCTGCCAGCTCCTTTGCGGAAAATCCCTTTGCCGAAGCCAGGACCGGATCTATCTCAACATTTGCCTTGGTGCCTGCGTCCTTAAAGGTCGAGGTGACATACAATACTCCCTCCGTCGCCTCCAGCTTCTCCACCAGCTCGTTTGATGCATCCTTCAGCTCATCCAGACTGTTCGCTGTGATGTCATATTCCTGCATTGCATCATTTGACCCCATGCCTGATGACGCTGCCGATACATGCACCTCACATATGGGCGATATATTTCTCAGTTCCACATTCCATTTATCCACTACCTCCTGAGTAGTGATATCAAGCTCCTTTATCTTATGGGCCGTGATACTGCCCGTAGAGTCCTCTCTCGAAACACTCGAGTTGTAGCTCTTGACGTATCCGCTGTCTGCCACAAACTTCTCTATCTCCCGTACAGTGCCGTCCATAGCCTCGATATCCAGATTGGGTCTGAAAGTCAGCTCGATACTTATATTTCCCTCATCATTCGCCGGATACAGTGAAGTCTTCAGGAATGTAGCAAGGAACACCGTGACTATCAGCAGCAGGACAGAAGCAAGCAGCACCATCTTCTTCCACTTCAGCGCAAATCTCAGAACTCTTCTGTATCTCCTGGATACCTTTTTGAGTATCCTGTTGGTGATGATATCCCTGTGCTCTACAGGCTTATATGTAGCGAAGCATATGGGAATCAGGAGTATGGCCGATATCAGCGATGCAGTCAGAGAGAAAATGATGGTGAGCGCCAGCGGCCTGAACATCTGTGCCAGCATACCCTGCATCATGGTAAGAGGGAAATAGACCACCAGAGTGGTGATGGTAGAGCCGATGACTGCGTTCATCACTATCACGGTTCCCTCATATGCCGCGTCTTTGAACGACAATCCGGCCTGATGTCTTCTGAAGCACATTTCTATGACCACCACAGCATTATCAGTCATCATACCTATGGCAATGATCAAGGCAGCCATTGTGACGATATTCAGTGAGATCCCTGCCATTTGCATACAGATGATCGACGCCATTATGGATATAGGCATGGTGCTTCCCACTATTAGAGAGCCCTTCAGGTCACCAAAGAAAACGAATATGATGAGCATGGCGAGCAATATTGCCTGAATCATGGTCTTCGCCACACCTTTCAGTGTGTCTATGATCGTATCGGCAGCATCATCTTCGATCACTATGTTCAGGTTGGGGTTCTTTTCCCTGATGCTGTCCAGCATAGGCTTGATCTCTCTGGAAAGTGACACGGGTGAAGCAGACTGTTTCCTTTTGAGGGTTACGCTGACATCCTCGCTCCCCATGTATCTCGACAGGGATGTTTTGTCGGATACTCCGTATTTAACGGTAGCGATATCACTCAGATATATGGTCTGTCCCTTCGCCGTGGTGATCGGGACCTTTTCGAGCTTGGCCATGGTGTCGTATTTCACTTCAGCGGACAGGTTCATGGCCTGGTCTCCATAGGAAGCTGTACCCGCAGGCATGGAAAAGTTCGTTGCGCCTATGGCAGATGCTATGCCCGACAGGCTCAGTCCGTACTGCTGCAGATACTCCGGCACCACCTGTATCCTGATATATCTCTCATCTCCTCCGCTCACATCGACCTTGGCGAGATTTGCCGCCTTTTTGAGCTCGGGGACCACATTGTTCTCCACCTCTGAACGCACATCCACCATATCTGTCTTGCCGGTGACGGACAGCGTCATATCGCTCGTGAAATTTTCCAGATCGGCCTCAATGAGGGTAGATGCCTTGGCATCCTGCGGCAGTTCGGACTTCACTCCGTCAACTGCCTCTCTCAGATCGTTGTAGGCCTTGTCCATGTTCTGGCCGTAATTATACTCGATCTCTACCTCCGAAATGCCCTCATTTGAATAGGTCAGGATATTCTTGACGCCGCTCAGAGATTCGCAGGCATTGCTGATCCTGGCCGATACCAGCTCATCCACTTCTTCAGGCGAAGCTCCGGGATAGGGCGTGATCACCACAATTATCGGCATCGTAATGTCCGGATTCAGCTTCAGTGAGATCTTTGTCATAGATGTGATAAAGAACACCACCAGAGCGATGATGCACATCAGTACGCTGACCGGTCTGTTTATTGATCCTTTTACCAGTCCCTTCATTCGATCTCTCCTGCACCTGCTGCTTGTTCTACATCACCTGTATCTTTATTATCCGAGGGAGCCTCGGTCACCTTCAGCGCCGTGCCGTCTCTCAGCTTTCCGTTGTATGTGATGATAACCCTGTCTGAGGCAGTGATCCCGTCTGTTATCTCCAGAGCTGTATCATCCGACAGGCCCGTGACCACATATACCTTTCTCGCTGTATCTCCGTCTGCCACATACAGGAACGGCTTGTCACCGTCATAATACACAGAATCAATAGGTACCGCGAGTGCATTGTCGGATCTCCTGGTTATCGTCCTGATGGACACGCTGGAGCCTGCTATGAGGTCCGATGCCCCCTGTCCGGTCACGCCGGCCTCCACCTTGAAGAGTCCCGTATCCGGATCTATGGTGTCATATACGTTGGTTATCCTCGCCGTATAATCCCTGCCGTTCTTGGTGACCACTGCATCCGTACCGGGCGTTATGCTCTTCACGGTCTCCTCTGCCACATAGAACACCACCTTACACGGTGCATCACTCTGTATGGTATAAGCAGGATTCTGTGTCGATGCCATGTTGTGAAGGGTGACATTGATCGCTGTGATGGTTCCGCTGACAGGAGCTGTGACATTGGCATGCTCAAGGTTCAGCTTCGCCGACTCCAGCCCTGCCTGTGCTGTCTGGACGCTGGCCCTGGATGTCGTCACCGATGCATCTGCACCTACATCCGAAGCATTGGCTCCCACTGCCTGTGCATAAGCTCCGAACATTGTCGTTGTTCTGTCGTAGAGATAATAGTTATCGCGTTTCTGTGTTGCGAGACCATAGTCCTCTTCGCTCAGATAATAATCCAGCTCGGCCTTGTGTGCATCTCTCTTTTTTGCATCAACCGTATCCTCTGCCTGCTCCACGCTTCTCTTTGCAGCCCTGTATGTCTCCTCGGCGTCCTCGTAGGCCTTCTTTTTGGCCTCGGTCGGATCAGCCTTATATGCGGCCTCTTTTTCGTTGCGGTTTTTTTCTGCAACATCTCTCGCCTTTTTGTAATCATCCAGAGTCGTCTTCGCAAGATCAACTGCATCACCCGCATCCTTGCGTGAATTATTTGAGCCGACCTTACTCACATAGGCGGAGTCCACGGATCTGTCCATCTGTTTGTCGGAATAGGGCATCTCTCCCACCGTCGCCGTGGCCTGTGCCCTGTCAACGTTTGCCTTCGCTTTGGTAGCTTCTGCTGTGGCCGTGGACGACTTCAGACTCGCCTGTGCCGTTGTCACCTGCGCCTGTGCCTGCTTCAGTGCTATCTGCAGCGCCTCGTCATCCATCCTGAACAGAAGATCTCCTTCATTAACGTGATCACCCACCTCGAAGTTCTTTTCCACAACCTCCGCGCTTATGAGCGGTATCACCTTCACTTCGCTTTCAGCCGTAACCGTAGCCGAGAAATTGGAACTGAGGGTGATGTTTTTCTGTTCGGGAGTCTGTACCATGACCTCGACGCTCTCATCCTCCGCCTCTGTAGCCGCCTCATCGTCTGAGACGCTCTTCCCCGGTAAAGGAGCCTCGCATCCATACAATACACCGGTCGCCAGTATACCGGCGATACCTATAGCCATGATCTTTTTGATTCTAAGATTATCCACGTTCTGCTCCTTTAATTATGCTTGATGTACTCGTTGACATAATCAGTGCCAATAATGAATAATAACATTCATATTCAAATGCTGTCAATACTCATCGAGCATTGAAACCGACTTAGTTAAGTTTTTTCGGGGTAATGTTAGCAGAAACTTACGAGAAGATCGATCCCGCACGAATTTTGATGCTTTTTACACTGTTTTGAACACACAGAGGTCCTCCAGTGTCTCTTTTTATCTATATGATATCCTCTGCTGTGAGCAGCAGACCTGCCAGAAAGACCGCCGCGGTCTGCGGGTTCTTCTCTAGCTTGTAGGGCATGAGACGCAGCCAGTTGACCATTTCGTGATATCTGATACTCCTCATGGCTTTCTCGTCGTATCTGCTCTCCAGATATGCCCTGTATCCGCGATAGAGATCCCTGTAGGCTTTCGACATGCCGGACATGAACTGTATCTCGTTTCCCGACACCCTGCATCTTTCGGTACGCATCAGGAACTCATAGCCCCCGTGCAGAGACTGCAGTATCTTGGCGATATCTATGTATCTGGAGTCAAGGATATTGCCGGTATTCGGATCTATCAGATAGTAGCCATCGGGATACCGGTCGGATACAGGTACCGTGACTATATTCTCCACTGTCACATCCCCGTGTATAGGAGATTCTACATCCGAGGCGAAAACTTCCTTTAAGCTCTCGCGGCTCATCTGCCTTTTAAGCTCGGGAAACCCCTTTACTCTTCTGCCGTTTATCACCACTTCTTCGTACTTCAGAAGCTCTGACAGCCTGTGGTTCTCCTCTATGAGCTTTATATTCTTCAGCACCTTTTCTTCTATATATATGTCGACCGCTGTAATGCCTGCCCCTGCACTGTCGCTCCTGCTGCTCCTGCCGCTCTCAGTGTCTCCTGTCTTCTCCGCACTGTCTTCAACGGACACGCCATTCTCCGCCTCCTGCATCCCTGATACACCGTACAGTCCCTGCTCCAGCTTCTCACAGACTTTCTTCAGTATCCCTAAGGACTGATCCACCGGATTGGTATGTATGTATTCAAAGAAACCCATGCCGCCCGTAACAGCCGGCATATCATAGAGTGTCATCCCCTCTTCCTTCTTCTCTTCAAGTATCTCCGGCAGAGGCAGCTGCTCTCCGTAGCGACGTATCCACTCCACCTGATCATGCAGCTTGTCCGCATCACTTCCCACCACATACTTGCGGAATATGGTCCTGCCGTCTTTTATCGCGAGCAGCGTAGTCGCGTTTGATCCCGCCGAATAATCACTTATTATCTGTATGTCGTTATTGGCCTCCAGATAGCCTCTTACATAGGATGTCCTGTCAGCTTCGAAATAGTTCTCAAGGAAAGTCCTTCTGTCAGCCTCATGCACCTGCGGCAGCAGCATCAGTGTCTTCTCCGTGACCTCATCGCCGCTATTTTCACACGTATCCGCCACGGCATCGTCTCCTGCAGCCGTCCCGCGCTTCTTTCTTACAGCGATATCAAATACGATGCTTATCACCAGCAACAGCCCGGCGGATATAGCAAGATACGCCACCATTACCGTATCTATATATCCGCCCGTGAGCGTTCCCTTGTCTATGCTGGAGCTCGAGAAAAGATACGAGAAGACATACATCAGTGAAGCATCTCCGCCCATACCGCGCAGTACCAGTGATATCACATAATAAGATGCAATATAGAGTCCCCACATGATGAGGGTATAGAGTGCAAGTCTCCTCTTTGCCATCTTAACAGCCATGTCCCTGAAAGCCGTGATGATCGACCAGAAGAAAAACATCAGCGTAAGCTCTATCTTCTCATTGAATATTCCGGTGAAAAACCTTATGACCTTCTTCACGCCGCGTCTTGCAAAGGTCACCGCAGCTATGAGTATCAGCGCCACAAGCGACAGCAGCATGTAGAAGAAGGCTGATCTGCCGGTATCAAAGCCCACTGAAGGACTGACTATATACAAAGCCAGATAAATAAAGCCAACGACTACGACATCAAGTATCCTGTCCACGACTACGGTTGCAAACGCAAAAGAAAAGCCGTTCCTCATCCTGCGCCCCACTATGAAGGCACGGAGCAGATCTCCCAGCCTGAAGGGCACCACAAGGTTCACCAGATACCCTGCAGCAAGCCCCTCGTTAAAGACTACCGGTTTCACATCCTCATAGAAATCCGCGAAAAGCTTCTGTCTCCCCGCCTTCACCATATGACCCGCGATGAGCAGAATTATTGCCGTAACAAATAGAAAAAGACTCATGCAGCTATGATAGCACAACATGAGTCTTTTTTTAACTTTAGTTAGGGCTTATATATCAGCCGCCGGACTGATCTATGTGTTTGTTTAGATCTAAGCCCCGGCCCCAGCCGCGCTCGGCGCGTCTAATCGGGGCTCAAAATGAGCCAAAGGGCTCATTTTGCATCTTTGATGGAGAAGCTCATGCGGCCCATGCGGTCCTTACCAAGGCACTTCACCCTGACATGATCTCCGAGCGTGAGCACATCCTCCACCCTGTCGATCCTGCGATCAGCGATCTTGGAGATGTGTACCATTCCCTCCTTGCCGGGAGCGAACTCTACGAACGCACCGAACTCCTTGATGGATACGACGGTTCCCTCATAGAACTGTCCCTCCTCGTAGTCGGAAGCTATCATCTGCACCATCTCTATAGCCTTGTCCATCATCTCCTGCTCCGTGCCGCATACAGATACAGCACCGTCGTCAGTGATATCGATCTTAACGCCTGTACGTGCGATGATCTCATTGATGGTCTTGCCCCTCTGTCCGACCACATCACCGATCTTCTCGGGATCGATGGTGATCTGTATGATCTTGGGAGCATACTTGCTGACCTGCTTCCTGGGCTCTGCAATAGCAGGAGTCATGATCTCATTCATGATATAGTCTCTTGCCTCGTGGCACTGGCGGATAGCCTGCTCCACTATAGGACGTGTGAGACCGTGGATCTTGATATCCATCTGTATAGCCGTGATACCCTCGTGAGTACCTGCCACCTTGAAGTCCATATCGCCGAAGAAATCCTCCAGACCCTGGATATCGGTGAGCACGATGAAATCATCATCTGTATCACCTGTCACAAGTCCGCATGAGATACCTGCCACCTGCTTCTTAAGAGGTACGCCTGCAGCCATGAGTGCCATACATGAAGCACAGACAGATGCCTGTGATGTAGAACCGTTTGACTCGAAAGTCTCGGATACGGCACGGATCGCATAAGGGAACTCCTCCTCTGAAGGAAGCATGGGCACGAGAGCCTTCTCAGCCAGAGCTCCGTGACCTATCTCACGACGTCCCGGTCCTCTCGATACCTTCGTCTCACCAACGGAATATGAAGGGAAATTGTACTGATGTATGTATCTCTTCTCGGTGATGTTCACATCGAGACCGTCCACCTTCTGCTTCTCTGAAAGAGGAGCAAGAGTGATGATATCGCAGATCTGAGTCTGTCCTCTTGTGAACATTGCTGAGCCGTGTGTCCTGGGGATGATATCCACCTCTGCTGCAAGAGGTCTGATCTGCTTGATATCTCTGCCGTCAGGTCTCTTGTGATCCTTGAGGATCATCTTACGTACGGTCTTCTTCTGATACTGATATACTGCATCGGGAACAAGAGCCGACCACTCTTCGTTATCTGCAAGAGCCTCCTGGATCTTCTCCTGGACCTTGGCTACAGCCTCCTCACGAGCCTGCTTGTCATCATTGAAGACTGCCTTCTCCATCTCCTCGGGAGGCACGATCTTCTTGATCTCCTCGAAGAGAGCATCGGGTATTGCGCATGATACATACTCATGCTTTGCCTTACCTTCTTT
>JAEEGL010833974.1_pt1 | contig 19130 bp, 13 predicted proteins | sample 9134231 | NCBI WGS metagenome assembly JAEEGL01 (sample SAMN16246548, study PRJNA631951) | gut metagenome | biome: gut microbiome; feature: rumen; material: fiber-attached | host: Bos | place: Iran: Karaj | collected 2018-10 | reverse complement strand
GGGATTGGGGATTGGGGATTGGGCCCAATCCCCAATCCCCAATCCCCAATCCCCAATCCCCAACATCAAATTATATTATTTTTTAAATAGATTTAAAATAATAATAAAATTTTAAAAATAAATTAATTAATAATTATTAATTAATTAATTTTATCATAAATAAATATTTAAATTTTGATAATGTCCAACGAAGAAGAACAAAAACCAACAGAAGAAGAACAAAAACAAACAGAAGAAGAACAAAAACAAGCAGAAGAAGAAGAAAAACAAGTAGATCCTTTAACATTACCTTTAGATGATATTAATCGTTATTATTCAATAAAAGGAGATCTTGAAAAATTAAGAGGAATAGTCATATCACATTACCCTATTGCTTTATTTGATGAAGATAAAGAAAAACTTAAAAAAAAATACATTCCAAAAGAAATGTTTAAAGAATTTGAAAAAAAATATATGAAAGATTTTAAATTTCCCACAGATTTAACAGATGAATTTAGACCTCCCTATGCAAATTCATATTATGGTGGTGTGGATTTTACAGATGCCGGTACAACAAGTTTATTAAGAGGAATGGGATGGGAATTAGTTAAAGAAATAGGTAAAAAAATATTACAAGGAGATTTTAATTTTACAACAGTAACTATTCCAATAAAAGTAATGACTCCAATCAGTGTTCTTCAACATATTTGTAATGGACATTTCAATTATCCTTTATATTTAAATTTAGCTGCAAAAGAAAAAGATCCAGTAATTCAAATGAAATATGTTATTATAGCTATGATTTCATGTTGGCATAGATCAAATGTATTTTTAAAACCTTTAAATCCTATTTTAGGAGAAACGTATGAAATGATTTGGGAAGATGGTTCTATAGAATATGTAGAACAAACAAGTCATCACCCTCCTAGATCACATTTTCTTTTAAATGGTGTTAATGGAGATTGGAGATATTATGGTTATTATGATTTTACTAGTAATGCATGGCTTAATTCATTTAAATTAACAAATTCAGGAAAAAGAACAATCGAATTTAAAAACACAAATGCAAAAATTAATTTTAACTATCCAATTGATCAATATGGTAATACATTTTGGGGAAGTTTTAGACAAGAATGTATAGGTGAACTTGAATTACACGATGAAAATAATGATATAACAGCAAAGTTTGGAATGGGAAATATTTATGGAAAAACAAGTGATTGGTTTGAAGGTACTATATGTAAAGGAGAAGAAGAAGTTAGCAAATTTACTGGAAGTTATTTAGAATATATTGAATTCGATGGTGAAAGATGTTGGGATATTAGAAAAAATATTGATATTGAAGAATATCCAATTGTTCCTCAAATTAAAAGTAGTTCAATTTATAGAGAAGATTCTAAATTTTTATATCAATCGAAATTAGAAGAAGCTCAAAAAGCAAAAGATGATCAAGAAAATTTACAAAGACATGATAGAAAATTAAGAAAAGAATATGAAGAAAATAATAAAAAAGAAGAAGAAGAAGAAAGTTAAATTATTAGAATTTATAATTATGACATTATTATTATTTATTTTATAAAATTTAGATATATAATATATTTTTTAGAATAATATAATAAAAAATAAATTAAATTATTTTATATAAATGTATTTAATATTTATATTAAAAAATTATTAATTAATAATTTAAAATTAAATAAATAATAATAAATAATATGTTAACTGATGAAGAAAAATTAGAAATTGTAAAAAAAAGAGAAGAAGAAGATAAAAGAATATTAAAAATGTTGGAAGTTAAAAAAATGGATGAATTATCTTTAGATGAAATAAGAATATTAAGAAGATTATTGTTTAGAAAAAATTTAAAATTAGATAGTTTAAAAGACCATGTTAAAGAAATTTTTAGTGCTTTACAATTTCCAGCTCCTAATTCTTCATATACAGATGATTATCAATATACTGAAGATAAATCTTATAATACTTTACATCCTGATGATGTTTATCATTATAAAAAGAGTTTCATGAAAACATTTGAACAAGAAAAAATGAAACATAAAATTGTTATAAGAAAATAAATTATTTTTATATTATATATAATAAACATTAAATAATAAGTAAATAATATTATAATTTTTTAAAAATTTAATGATTTTTTGATTAATTAAATTATTTTTATAAAAATAAATATATTATTTAGTATTTAAAATGAGTTCTTTATTAAATTCAACTAAATCAAATACTATTGAAACTGCAAAAGAAATAGAAGGAGATAATTTAAAAATTTATTATTTTTTATATTTTTTAGGTTTAATAATAATGATAAGCGCATATATTGGACCAATATTATATTATAAAATAATTAAAAAAAAGAATTTTTTACCTCAAAATAGAATAGGTATTAAACATGCAATATAATATAATTAAATATATAAATATATAAATATAAAACAAAATTAATATATTTTTCTGTTTTATTTAATATATATTATATTCATTATAAAAATTAAAAAATTTTTTATTGAAATTTTTGTGTAAAAAATATCTTTTTATATAATAAATTTGAATATATTAATTTCAAATAATAATATTATAAAATAATTATAAAATATTATAATATTAATGGGTTGTTCATCATCAGAACAATTAACAATAAATGACACTGAATTTCTTCCTGGTTCATATGAAGGAATGAGAATTTTACCAATTTCTTTATCAAAAGAAAAATATTTTAAAAATTCAATGAATTTTTCAAAATTACAATTAAATCCTGAAATTGAAAGTTTTTTATTAGATATTAATATTTCTAATGAAGAAAATTTAAATATTTTAATAGATAATATTTATTCAAAATTTTTTTCTGAATTTCAGAAATTAGATATGACAAGAGAAGATTTGAAAGAAATAATATTAATTAAAGTATTTGAAAAATCAATTCCTGATGTTATGAATTATAAAACTTTTATATTTAAAAATTTATTAAGTTGTTTAATAGATTTAAATGAAAATGAAAATAATATCAAAATAAATGAAAATATTCCTAATAATTTTTTATTAGCTTCTCAAAGATATTTTCCAAATTTACAAAAATATGTTGAAATTAAAATTGTAAATGAAATTAATTCAGATTTAAAATTAATGAAATATTATTTTGAAAATTTAAAATTCAATCCAAAATTTGAAATTAATTTAATGAAAGTTAATATTGATGATGATTTTAATAAAGATGAAATGAATTTAATTAATGTAAGTCAATTAATTTTTATAAAAAAACATTTAAATGGACTTGCTTTATGTTTTGATGCAAAGAGAAATGATTTTATAATAAAAAATTCAATGAAATTTATTTTTAATGCTATTAATTTAAATGAAAATTTAAATGCTTTTTGTTTTATAGGAAAATATTATAATGAAAAATACACTTTAAATAATGAATTAAAAAATAGTCTTTTTAATGTTATTAAAAGTGATAAATTTTTTTCTTTAGTTATTAGTAAAATTGTTTTTAATGAAGATGAAATTAAAGATTTAATTTCGTTATTAAATAATTTAAAAAAATTAAAATTTTTAATTGTTGATTTTCAAAATTTAAATAATTCACTTTTAGAATCATTTATAAATTTATGTAAAGTTAATAATAAATTAATGTACTGTTTTATTTCTGGAGGTGAATTAAATGATATAAATAATTTAGGTCTTGAAAAAGAAATCAAAGTTAAAAATTCTAATTTTAAAAATTTTATCTATATTAAAAAATTATCTTTATTTTATGATTAAAATTATATAAAATTTAATTTTCAAAAATTTATTTTAAATATAATAATTAATATATTTTATATATAAATAATATATTAAATATTATTTCATATTATTTATAAAATTATTTATTTCATTTATTTTGTTATTTAAATTTTCATATTCTTTTGCTTTTTTTCTTAGAATATAATCATTTATTGAAGGTGTTTTTGAAATATATTTATTTTTATTATTAGTTTGATTTCTTGATGGAGTATTAAATAGAGATTCATCTGTTTTTGTTCTTAAAAAAGTTTTATTAGAGGAAGAAGTTGTAATAATTTTTTTATTTTCATAATTTGAATTTGGAATATATTTATGAAAATCAAATTCTAATTTATTATCATTATTATTATTTTTATTTATAATTTTATTTAATGAATTATTTTTATTAGTATTTTTATTTAAATTTGAAATTCTTGCTGAATTTAAATTATTATTTTCATTTTTTTTAAGATTATTATTTTTATTATTATTTATATAATTATTATTATTATTTGGAATTGAAATATGATAATTATAATTAATATTTTGAATAGTTTCATTATTATTATTAATAGTATTAATATTTAATTTTGGATTGAAAATTTTATTTTTTTTATTTTGTATATTTTCATATAAATTTGTTTTTTCTAAATTATTTTCTAAATTATTAATTACATTTACTCTTTTTAAAACAGTTTTTAATTCTCCTTTTTTATTTATTTCTTTTTCTAAACCCAAAAAAAATTCTTTTAATTCTTCCAAACTAATTCTTTCTTTTCTATTATATTTCAAACATTTTTTAATTATATCTAAAATTTTTGATTTAATTTCATCATTTTCTTCATATGTTTTTTTATTTTGATTTTTATATAATCTTTTTAAAGAATAATATTCATTTTTATTTAAAAAATCATTTACATCATTTTCTTTTGGAACACCCAAAATATTTATTATTTTTTCTAAATTATTATATTCATTATTACTATTAAATAAAGGTGTGATACATAAAAACATTTCTGCTATAATACAACCTAAACTCCAAATTTCATTTAAATAACCAGAATTTTCATCATTTATTAAAATTTTGTTTATATAATTAAATTCTAAACTATTATTATAATTATAAAATGAATAAGGATTTAAACATGGTGTAAAATAAATATCTAATTTTTCATTGTTATTAAAATAAATATTATTTGTATTTATGTTAAATAAACAAAATTTTTTTTCTTTTTGAATGTAGATTATTTTATCTATTATATTTAAAATTATTTTTAAATTTTTCATAATTTCAACATTTTTTCTTTCATTTAAATAATAATTTAAACAATGAATATTATATTCATTTTTATATGTATTTTTTGTATATTCACTTATATAAACTATGTAATTTTTATTTAAACTAACAATCCAAATGTTTTCTATTAAAAAAATATTTTCTTCTATTAAATTTACTATTTTATTTATTCTATTTTCAATAAAGTTATCAAAATTATTTATTAATATTTTTTTAATACAACAACATTTTTTTTCATATTTTGAAAATGCATATAAAATTGAATAATTATTATAAACAATTTCATTTTGAATTAAATATAATGAATTTAAATAATTATCATCTTTAAATAATTTTGGATTTATATTTAATTTTTTTTCTATCAAATTTGAAGAAATTATTTCCATTATTTAAATTTAATATTATTTCATAAAAAAATTTAATATATTTAAGATTTATATTTAAAATTTCTAATATTATAATTTAATTATTGTTCATTTTAATATCAAATATTAAAAAATATTTTCAAATATTTTAAAAAAAATTTAGCTAAATCATTCAAATAAATTCAATAAATTAATAATTTTCAAATAATATTAATTAAAAATAATAATTATATTAAAAAAAATTTATGTTTTTATTAAATAAATTTACTTAATTAAATAATTATTTATTTAATTATTATAAGTCTTTAACTCTATTGGCATAATAGACTAATAATTCAGGTAATAATTGAATTTCTTTAACTTCTTCTTCAACATTTCCCATATCAAAAGTATGATAAATATCTTCTTTATCAAAAGTTCCCTAAAAAATAAATAAATATATTAAAACAATTCTTACTGCTTGTTCCTGTATTAAATCTACATTTTTAAAAAATATATTATCTCTAAAATCTTTACAATAATTTTGAACTTTTGCATATAATTCTTTTAATTCTTCTGTTAATATATTATCTGCATAATAATTTTCTAAATCACTAATTTTGTCACTAATAAGAAAATTTTTTTCTTCTTCAAAATTTTCTTCATTCATTTTTTTATTGTAAATAATTATAAATATTAATAATATACAAATATTTATATTAATTAAAAATAAATTTAATTATTTTTTATTAATTATTTATATTTATAAAAACAATGAATAATATTGAAGATAAATTTTTTTCAACGGATGAAGAAAAATTTATTTTTGATGAAATAGAAAATAAAGGTTGTGAACTAACAAAAAAAATAAAAAATAAATTAAATAAACATTATATTAAAAATATAGAAGAAAACATAAATAATTTTTTATTAGAAATAAAAGATATGTACAGTGAATATAAAATAAAATTAGTGAAAAATTTAGAACAAGAATTAAATGATAATAATTTAGAATTTAATGAATTAAAAGAAAAAAATAAATTTTTTTTTGAAAAAATTTTAGAAATAAAAAATTATGTTTCTGATTTAATAAATTACATAAAAGATGAAAATAATAATAATAATAATTCTTTTATTATAAATAAAATAAATAATATTGATAATGCATTAAATAATATAGAAAGTAATTTTAATTTAAATAAATTAACAAATAATAATGAAAATAAAATTAAAAAAAATAATCAACAAAATAGTGTTTTATTAAGTAATAAAAAACATATAAATAATAGAATAAAAAATGAAAAAGAAAAAAGTCCAATTCGATTAAATAAATCATTAACTAATAATAATATTAATATTTATAAACATAAAAATAAAATTTTATCTAATAATAATTCATTAAAAAATTTAAATGAATCTCCTTTAAAAAAATATAATAAAAAAGAAATAAATAAATTAATTGAAAATAACAAAATTTTAGAAATTGAAAATGAACGTTTAAATAAAGAATTAGAAAAAAAAACAAAAGATTTAAATGAAAATAATGAAATTTTAACTAATTTAATAATAGAATCAAATAAAATTTCAGAATATAAAAAAGATAATTATTCTATAATAAAATTAGCAAAAGAAAGAAGTGAAGAAATAGCAATATTAAAACAAAATTTATTAGAAAAAGAAAATGATATTATTCAATTAAAAAAATTATATTTAGAATTAAATGGAAAATTTCTTAATTTTTTAAATCTAAATAATAATAATAATAATATAAATGATTTTATGAAAGATAATTATATTCAATTTAATGAAAAAACATATGAATTAAATAAATATAAAGAATTAAATAATAGTAATATTAAAAAAATTAAAGAATTAAATGAAAAAAATTATAATTTAGAAAATGAAATTTCGAGAATTAATAATATTAAAAAGAAAAATAAAGTTAATGAAAATTTATTATTATTTAAAAATACTCAAATTGAAACATTAATGAATGAAAATAAAATTTTAAATGAAGCTTTAATAAATGTTCAAAATCAAATTAAAGATAATTCAAATTCAAAAAAAATTATTTTTGCGACTGAAACAATTTTTTTAGAACCTGAAAAAAATATTAATTTTGAGTTTTTATCAAAAAATAATAAAAAAAATTTAATAAATAATAATAATAATAATAATGAATTTATAAATAAAATTATAAAATTAGAAAATGAAATAGAAAATAATAAAGAATTATTCAAACAACAAAATGATAAAAATAATTTAATTATTTCAAATTTAAATGAAAAAATTAAATCATTAAATAATAAATTAAAAAAAAACATTGAATCAAATAATTTAAATCAAATTAATGAAAATAATAATAATAAAATTTTTGAAAATTTATTAATATCAAAAAATTTTAAATATGAAATTTTAAATTCAAATAAAAAAAATAATAATAATTTTTTTGAAAATAATAATAATGAATCTTTAATAGAAAATTTGAATGAAAAAATAAAAGAACTAGAAAATAACGAAAAAAATAATTTAGATTTAATAAATTCTTTAAATTTAAACAAACAACATAAAAATAAATTATTAAAAGAATCTTATGAAAAAATTCAAAATTTAGAAGAGCAAAATTCAAATAATTTAAATACAATAGAAAAATTAATGATAATTAAAAATGAATTATCAAAATTTATTTTAAATTTAAATATAAAATATAAAAATGATTTAAATTCATTAGATGAAACAAATGTAAATAATTTTTTAACTAAAATTAATGAATATATTAATGATTTAGAAAAACAAAATTTAAATTATAAAAATGAAAATTCAAAATTAGTTGATATTCAAAATAATTTATTAAAAAAACAAGAAAATAAAGATTTAGAATTTGAAAAATATAAAAATAATGTAAATGAAACAATAAAAAAAAATGAAAATTTAATTCCTTTCGAAAAATATGAAAAAATATTAAAATTGTATTCAAATGAAGAAATAAAACATAAAAAAGATATTGAAAAATTAAAAGAAGAAAATGAAAATATTAAAAGAAAATTAAATGAAACTAATTTATCAATGGCGAATTTAGAAGGAGAAAATATTTTAAAACAATTGAATATTTCAAATAATACGAAAATAAAAGAAAAAAAAAATAATTCTCAAATTAATTTAAATATTATTCACAAAAATAATAATAATAATAATGATTATAATAAAAGTTTTTCATCGAATAATATTGATATAATAGAAAATAATGAAAATTTATTTAAAACTCAATTATTAATATTAAATAATGAAATAAAAAATTTACGAAATGAATTAAATAATATTAAAAATACATTAGAAACAATAAAATATTATTTTTTAATATTCATAGATAAATTAAATTTAAATCAAGAAAAAAAACAATATTTAGGAATTTTATTAAAAGAATTTAATTTATCTGACAAAGAAATCAAAAATCAATTAATGAAATTTTAATAAAAAAAATTAAACAATAATTATAAATATTTATTAATATTAATATTAATATAAATTAATATAAGTTTTTTTTCAATAAAAATAAAAACAAATTAAAATTATAATTTTTAATAATAATAATAAAAAAATATTGATTAAAAAAAATATTTAAAAAATGAAAACACAAAATAAATACACTAAAACAACAAAATTAGGAGAAGGAACTTATGGAGTAGTATATAAAGCAAAAGATCAAAAAGGACAAGAGATATATGCATTAAAAAAAATTCGATTACAAGCAGAAGAAGAAGGAATTCCATCAACGGCTATTAGAGAGATCTCATTATTAAAAGAATTAAATCACATAAATATAGTTAAACTTTATGATGTACAACACACTCCAAAAAAATTAACATTAGTTTTTGAATATTGTGAGCAAGAATTAAAAAAAGTTATTGATGCCACAAACGGAAAAGGATTAGATAAAAAATTAGTCAAATCATATCTCTATCAATTATTAAAAGGTATTGAATTTATACATAAACATAAGGTTTTACATAGAGATTTAAAACCACAAAATTTATTAATGAATAATGGCATATTAAAAATAGCTGATTTTGGACTTGCAAGAGGGTATGGAATTCCAGTAAAAAATTATACTCATGAAGTTGTAACATTATGGTATAGACCTCCTGATGTTTTATTAGGTAGTAAAACTTATGGAACAACAGTTGATATATGGAGCATAGGATGTATATTTGCTGAAATGGTCACAGGAAAACCTTTGTTTATGGGAAAAAATGAAAGTGATCAATTAAAAAAAATATTCAAAATTAGGGGTACCCCCTCTGATACCTATGCACCTTCTTTAAAAGAGTTATCTGAATGGGGAGTTGGTGAAAATGTTTTTGATCCTTGGCCTGAAGATGATATTAAAAAATATGTACCTAATTTAGATTCAGAAGGGGTTGATTTGTTACTTAAATTTTTACAAATTGAACCTGATAAAAGAATAAGTGCTGAAGAAGCGTTGAAACATCCATTTTTTGATGATATAAAAGCTGAAATGAATAAAATTTATCAACAATAACGAATTTTTTATATTTTATATAGATGTATTGTTTTAATTTATATTAAATATATAATAAAATATGAAGAATTTTATATATTATTAATTTATATAAAATAAATTGAATTATTTTTATTTTTTTCTATTATTTATTATAATTATATTTTTATTTTTTAAAATATTATTTTTTAATATATTAATTAAATAAATATAAAAATATTTAATAAATAACAATAAAATTAAAATTATTAAAATATTTTTATATTTAAATTAATAAATAGATAGTAATAAATAAAATAAATAAAAATATATTTATTATAATTTCTTAAACGAATTTAATTGAAATTATTTTTCAAAATCAAACACAAATTTAATAAGATTAAAATAATAATAATAATATTTATAAATGATGAAAATAATAATAAATTTCAAAAAAATAAATTTAATTAATTTAAATAAATTTATTGACTAATTAATTATTAATAAAAATTTTATATAAAATTCACAAAAAAAATATAAAATATTATGTATTAAAAAAATAAAAATTATTTTTTTTATAAAAAAAGAATTTAAATAAAAATAAAAATTTTATATTTTTTCAATTAATATATATACATTTAAAAAATATTTAAAGTTTAATTAAAAGGTTCATAAATATAAACATCATGAGATAAAAATGAATTTATATTAAACAAATGTATTCTATTATTTATATCAAAACAAATATTATTAATATTATTGTTTTTATCTTTAAATTCATAAACAGAATTATTAAATAAATAACAATTATATTTTTTAATATCTTTTAATTTTCTATCAACACATTCAATAAAACATTTATCTAAATTAAATTTTTCATCAAAAATAATTTGAATAAAATTTTGAATTCCTTTATTTATACATCCATTATAACCACCAAATAAAATAATTTTTTCATCATTAAAATTAATTGAATTTAAATTTTTCATATTTAAATTTAACTCATTTTCATTAATTAAATTTAAAATATTCCAATTATTATTATTTTTTTTTAAATCTAAATATTCAATATTATTAATATATTCTTTTCTAGGAAAATTATAACCAAATATTACAAATAAATATTGTTTTTTTAATATAACAGAAGTGCTTTCAGATCTTTCAAAATTTAATTCAGGAAGTTCATTCCAAATATTTTTTTGAATGTCATAAATTTCAACTTTTTTATTAAATAATCCACTTATGCAAATTATATTATTATTATTATTATTTTCAAATTTTTCTTTAAATATTAATAAATTTCCTTTTGAATGATTATTTTTTAAATTACTTAATTTTTCTATACTTTTTTTATTATAATTAAAATAATATAATTGATCTATGTTTTTTCCTGTGATTATATAAAAAATATTATTATTGTAATTTATACATAAATTTCCTTCACTATTAAAATTATTTGAAAAATTATTATAATCAGAAAATGTAATAAATTCGAATATTTTATTTTCGTAATCAAAACATAAAATTTTATTTTTACTAAATAAAGTAAAAATTAAATTTTTACTTAATTTTGGTTTTTTTAATGATAAAATATTTAAATCAGTTTCTATTTTAAGTTTATTAAAGAATTTTTGTTGAGAAAAACTCATGTTTAATTTTTTAGGTAAAGTAATTCGTTTTGTATAAATTTTATTAATTAATGAAAAAGAATTTTTATCGGAATTTATTTGAAAAAAATTATCATCAAAAAATTTAGATTTATTAAATGTTGTATTAATTTCTTCTTCTTTTTGATAATTATTTAATTTTTCATTTAAATATTTTATATTTTCATTTGATTTTTTAAGTTTTAAATTTAATTGTTCTATTTTATTTTGTTGATTTTGAATAATTTTTTTTGCTTCATTTAAATTAATATTATTATTATCATTTAAAATTTCGAAATTTAAATTTTTTGTAATTTGAAAATTATTAAAATTTGAAATTTGTTTTTTTAATAATAAAATTGTATTTTCTAATTCTTTTATTAAATTTTCTTTTGATTTTATGTCATAATTAAAATTATTTATTATTTGAAATGAAAATGTTGTATTTTTAATATTTTCATCATTATTTTTTTTATTTAAAAATATCTTTTTTTTATATGAAAAATTTAATTTTTTATCAATATCTTTCATAAAATCATTTTCAATATTATTAAAATTAATTTGATTTTCTTTATTAATAAAATTAAAATTATTTTTATTTTCTTTTTTTATAATAATATTATTATTATTATTTATATTTAAATCATCATTTTTATTAGAATTATTTGAATATTGTAAAATTTCATTATTTTTATTTTCATTTTTTTCTGTGTTGTTAATAGGATATTGATTTAAATATTCTTCATTAAAACTAAATTTTTCTATTGTTTTTTCTTCATTATTTTGAATTTCTGTTTGAAAATTATTATATAATAAATCATGAGTTTTTTGTGAAATTCTATCAGTGTAAAATTTATTTGAATAATTTATTGATTCTGTTTTTATATAATTTTCATATCGATTTTTTGTTAAATTATTTTTATAATTATTTTTTTCTGAATTGCTAAATATGTTTTTATTATCAGAATTTTTTAAAGTTAATTCATTATTATTTAATTTTTCATAATTAAAAATATTATTTGTTTTATTATTAATATTTGTTAAATTTTTATTATTTTCATTTAAATTTTTATTTATTAAATTATTATTATTATATTTATTATTTGGAGTCAAAAATTTATTATTTTCTTCATCTATTTTTTTATTACTATCATTATTATTATTATTATTTTTTTTTTCTTTTGAATTAGAAATTTTTTTATTTTTTTCATTAAATTTATCTAATTCAGTAAAAATATAATTAGTTCTTAAATTTCCTTTTAAAAATTTTTTTCTTTTTTCTAAAGAATTTTTTTTATTATTATTATAATCACAATTAATTGAAATAAACTTATTATTTTTCGCATTATATTTATTATAATTATAATATAAATTATTTGTTGAATTTAAATAAGATAAATTATCTAAATATTTTAATTCTTTTTTCTTTTTATTAATAGGAAAAACCATTGAATTATTATGAATAATTTTTTTTTCAAAATCAAAATATTTATTATTATCAAAATAATTATAATTATATTTTTGATAATTATTTTCCGGTTTATAATAAAAACTATTATTTTCATTTATATTTAATTTAAGTTTCAAATTATTATTTTTCTGTCTACTTAAATTAGATTTTGTTTTTGAATTAGAAGATGAATTTTTTTTCTTTTTTTTATTATTATTATTATTATAATTTGTTTTTAAATTAATCGATTTTTTCTCATTTAAATTACTAAAAATATTTGATGTACTTTTTGATATATTTTTCTTTTTATTTGAAATATAATTTTCATATTTCATATTATTATTAACTTTTTTAATTTCTTTTTCTAAATTATTTTCTTCAATTTTCAATTTTTTTAATATTAACGAATTAATTTTTTGTTCATGACATCTACATTTACAATACAAAGAACATGAAGTACAATTGCAATTAAAATCATTATTATCATTTTTTAATGTCATACTAATTTCTTTTTCAAAATTATTAATATTATTATTCCTTAATTGATAATTATTATTATAATTATTCATTTTATTTATTTTCAATTTAATTAAAAGAAATTAAATAAAAAATAATAAAATTCAAATTAATTTTATCAATCTTAAATTTTATTATAAAAAAAAAAAATAAATGTCTCAACAAGCAAATATTATTCCAAGTCAAATGGCTTTATTACAAAGCAAAGGAAAATTACGATCAGCTCAAAAGGGGCATGATTTATTAAAAAGAAAAGCGGATGCTCTTAAAGTTCAATTTTTGCATACAACAAAGGCATTAATAGAACAAAAAAAAGATTTAGGAAATAAATTTAATCAATCTCTTATATTTTTAGGAAAAGCAAACTTTTCCACACAAAGTGGAGATGTCTCTCGTATAGTAGATGAAAATGTAAAATCTAGATCAGAAGTAAGACTTACATTAAAAACTAAACCTGTCGCGGGGGTTACCTTACCTGTTTTTGGGTTAAGAAATATGGAAGAAGAAAAAACTGAAAAAGATGCTCAAATATTAGGTATCACCGGGGGAGGTCAAACTTTAAATATAACTAAGAAACATTTTTATGAATTTTTAAAAAAAATTGTGGAAATTGCTACTTTACAAACTAGTTATTTAGCTATAGATGAATGTTTAAAAATTACTAATAGAAGAGTCAATGCGCTTGAATATATTGTTGTTCCTAGAATACAATATACTATTAAGTATATTATTACTGAATTAGATGAAAGAGCTAAAGAAGAAAAATTTAAAATAAAAAAGGTATTAAAAAATAAAAAAAAACATCAAGAAAATGAAGAAATGCAAAGAATGAATGAAAAGAAATTATTAGGTGAAGCGGGTAGTAATTTTAATCCTGAAGAATTTTCTATTAAAACAAATGGAAACTTCTTTAAAGATGATGAAAATGTTAATGAAGAAGAAGAAGAAGTTGGAGAAGATGAAATTTTATTTTAAATTTATTATAATTAATTTATATTTTATATATTAAAATATTATTTTATTTTTATTATTAAAACATGTTTAATTTTAATATTATTGAAAAATTTAGTTGGAATGATATTAAAAATATATTTAATAATCAAGTAAATATTATAAATACAGGAAATGAAAAAGAAGATTTTATAAATAATTCATACAACAAATTTAATGAAATTTACACTAAAAATAATGAAACATTAAAAAACATATGTTCATTAATAACTAAAGAAAAATTAATTCCTGAATATCGTTTATTTATTTGGCAAATTTTTTTAGATATTTTGCCTTATAATGAACCAGATAAATGGAAAAATATAATAGATGAATATAGAAGTGATTATAGTATTTTAAAAGAAAAATATTTAAATGAAGATATAAAAAATTTTATTAAAAATCCTTTAATAAAAGGTTCAAAAGAATATGAAAAATATAAATCAATAATAGATAAAAAAACTTTTGAAACAATTACATTAATAAAATTAGATGTAGAAAGAACATTTAAAGAATTAGATTTATTTAAAAAGAAAAAAATAAATATAAATTTAATAAATGTGTTATATATATATTCTAATGAATTTCCTGTTCCAGGTTATATGCAAGGAATGAATGAAATATGTGGAGTATTAATTTATGTTTTATATAGAAAATTTAAATTGGATTCAGGTTTTTTAGAAAATGACAAAGTTAAATTTTGTTATTTTAATTTATATAAAGATAATTTTTTTATTGAAGATGATTTATATGTATTATTTAAAAGTTTAATGAATAAAGACATTAGAGAATTTTATAGATATAATTTACCAATGTATAAAAATTCGAGTTTTTCAAAATTATCATTAAAAGAAAAAATTATGTTAACAAAAGATGATATAGATAAAAGTGATGAATCAGAAATAAAAAAAAGATTTTATTTATTATTTTATAAATATTTAATTCAATATAATTTAGATTATGGAACATTATTAGTTAATTTAATCGAGCCTGATATTTTTTTATTAAGATGGTATTTATGTTTATTTTCTAGAGAATTTAATATTGATAATTTATTAAAAATTTGGGACATTATTTTATGTTATGAATGGATTGAAAATACAAAAAATAAAAAGAAATTAGATAAACATTTAAATTTTATAGAATTTATATGTATTTCAATGTTAAAAGAAGTTAAAAATAAAATTAAAGAAAATGAAAATGATAGTAATGCAGCTTTAATTACTATTATGCATTATCCAGAAGAAATTAATATTAATAATATTATTTTAAATTCAATAAAAATTTGTAAAAAAATCACAAACGAAAATATTTTTGAATATTAATTTAATAATAATAATAATAATAAAACTATTATTTAATTTAATATTGTTCTTTTATTAATTATTAATATTTTATAAATAAAAAAAAAAACATTAAATTTAAAATTCTAATTTTATATAAAAAAAATTATGGAAGAAATAAATAATAATAATAATAATAATAATATAAATTCAAATAATAAAATTGATAATAATAATAATAATAATTTTAAAGATTTAATAGAAAATGAAGAAGATCTTAAAAAAATAAATGAATTATTCAGTCCATTATCAACACCTTCAGAAGAGTTTATTAACGCTGAGGTTGAAAAATACATAAAATTAGAAGAAAAAAAACAAAATAATGAAGATAATAATAATAATAAAAACAACAAAAAGAAAAACAATAAAATTATAGACCATAATTTAATAGATGGTTTAGATGATTTAGATGAAATAATAGAATTAAATTATAAAGGAAAAGAAATAGATAATAATTCAATTAAAAACGATAATGAAATAAAAAGATTATTTCAAATTCAAGAACTTCAATTAGAAAAAGAAATAGAAAAAGAAATGTTAGAAACATATAAACCCGAATTAGATCCAATTGATGTAAAAAGAGCAGATAATTTATTAAAAGAAGATGCTTTAATTAGATTAGCAGTAGAACAAAAAATAATCACAAGAGAAGAAGTAATTTTATTTATAGATTATTATGAAATAAATGCTAAAATAAACAAAGCAAAAAGAATTACAATAGAAAGACTTAAAAAATTGAAAGAATTAATGACAAAAAATATAAAAAAAAACGATGAAAATGAAGAAGAAGAAGAAGAGGAAGAAGAAGAAGAAAATGAAGAAAAAAATATTGAAGAAGATCAAATTGAAAAATTAACGAATCAAATTGAAAAAAGTTTAACTGTTCAAAATAGTATTTTAAGTCAAAGATTTGATTTTGATAAATTATTGTATCATCCAGGTGAATTTTTAACTGCGGTTGATATTAAAGCAGCAAAAAAAACAGATTCACAAAATAATAATATTGTAAATAAAAAAATAAAAGAAGATAATAAAAATAAAATAATTACAAAACATACTGTTATTGAAGATAAAAATAATAAAAAAAATAATAATATAAATTCTAATAATAATTTAACTAAAATTTATAAAGATATAATTAATAGTTCTAATAAAAATACTGGAAATAATTTTTATTCTTCAAGAAAAAATAATCAAAATTATAAAGAAAATAAAATTGAATTATATGATGATAATGCAAATCCTACAAATTTATTAAAAGTTAGAAGTGATAGAAGAGAAATGGTTAAATTAAGAATGAAAAAAAAAGGAAGTAAATTAAAAGAATTATTTAAATTTAATCCTAAAATGACTAGAGAAGAAAATCAAAAATTAAGAGAAAATTTTATGAAAATGTTTGAAATTCCTGATTCATATTTAGATAAACAAAATATTGATCCAATGAGAAAAAGTTTTTTAAGAAAAAAAATTGAAGAAGCAAGAAATTATTATAAACAATAAATTTATAATTTATAAATTAAAATTTATTTATAAATAAATTATTTATTATTAAATAATAATAATAACATTTTAATATTATAAATTTATTTTTTCTTTTTTAATTTTGAAATTTTTATTTTAATTTTTTAATTCATAATAATTAATAGAAAATAAAATATAATTTATATAAAACTAAATAAATTAATATTATTTTATATTTTTTCTATTATTAACAATTATGATTTTTTACTTTTTCGTCTTTTTCCTAATTTTTCTTTAGTATCAAATTTTACCCAAGAACCACCTGAAATCATATTATCTAATTCATTACATATCTCTTCTTCATCATATCCACTTTTATATACGATTCCCCAAAATTCTAACCATTCTTCTACTTGAATTGAACCATCATTATTTTTATCTACTTGTTCAAATAATTCATTTGAATTTAATTTTGGAAAATTTTTTGACCAAAATTTTAATGTTTCATCTCTATCTATTGTGTTTGAACCATCTACATCTATTAAATAAAATAATTTTAAAACTTTTTCTTTTAATTTTGCTGGTAACTGTTGTTATATATTAAATTTTACTTTTTCTCGTTCATTACTTCCACCCATTTTAATATATTTTTAAATAATTAAAAAATATTTTATTAAATGATAATTATATATAAAATGAAATTATATTAAATATTATGAAAATAAGTTTTATGAAATATTTAAATTTTTTGGATTAGAATATAATTTAAATTATAAAAATATAATAATTTTTTATTGTTATTTTATATTTATTGTTTTTAAATAGAAATTATTAAATAAAAATAAATTTATATTTTATTTTTTCTTTAAAAAAAATAAGATAAATAATTCACTTTAAAAAATAAAATAAATAAATTATTTAAAATAAATTATAAATAACAATTATTAAAATAATATTCATTTTTAATTAAAAATATAAAATATATTTATTATTTAAATTAAATATTTAACATATAAAAATAAATAAAGGATTACCTATAGGAGGATATAGACAAGATCTTGAACATTTTTATAGAAAAGGGCATCAATATAAATAAATTCCTCCCCCTGAAAGAATAAGAAGTGAAACAGAAATAAGAAAACCACCTATACCTACTATAGCAGAAAAACCTGTTATGGGAATAAAAAGTGAAAAAAATTATATTACAAGTAATATGATTGATAATATATTAATGGCTCCTAGAAAAATAAATAATAAAGAATTTGACTATTTAAAAAAAAAGATTATGGAAAAGTTCCTGAATATTTAAAAAAATTAAAAAAAGAAGTCGAAAAAAAGTATATTGCAATAAGAGAAATGCAAAGAAGAATGAAGAAGAAGAAGCTAAAAGAAAAAAGTTTTAAGTGAAGAAGAAATAAGAACTTTAAGAGAAGGATTATTAAAAAGATTAGAACAATTAAAATTATCTTATGAAGCAATTACTCATAAAAAAAAATTTGATACACTTGTATTATTAAGAAAAAAAGAAAGTTTAGAAAAACAAATTATTGAAAAAGATTTAGCAAGTTTAAACAATCAAAAAGTTGTAGTATATCTTAATAGATATTAATAAGATAATTTTACATATAAAATTATATGTTTATATTTATACAATTGATTTTATTAATAATTTTTTTAAATTAATATTATAAAATTATTATTATTATCATTTTATATAATTTATACATTTAATAAATTTTTAATAAAAATATATACATTTTTATAATAATCTTTATATATATTTATAATATTTTTATATTTTTAATCTTAATATAATGGGGATTGGGGAT